>Ga0209427_10006979_pt1 | contig 12819 bp, 11 predicted proteins | sample DeeMarSWOR136_30_FD_187465 | JGI IMG/M metagenome (GOLD analysis project Ga0209427, IMG submission 187465) | Marine sediment microbial communities from White Oak River estuary, North Carolina - WOR-1-36_30 (SPAdes) (version 2) | ecosystem: Environmental > Aquatic > Marine > Intertidal zone >... | reverse complement strand
TTAAGGTGCCACTGATGACTTCTAATGTGTCAGTCTTGGCGCTAAACCCGATTTCCAAATATCCTGGGTCCACTCCCAGTTTAATCGGTTGCGTAGTTTCTCCGGTAGCATAATTCAACTGAATGGTAAAAGGACATCGCTGAACAACGTGTGCTTTGCCTGCTTTTAACAACTTTTTTCCTGTGTGTTGTGTGGTAGGCATGAGGGGTTGCCCCCTCATGTTTACCACATAGATAGGTACTCTCAAGTCCTATCTCCTCCTTTAACGAGTGTTACAGGAGGTTGGTTCTCTTCGCCAAGGTTATCAGTCAGTACTCTACGATGATCACTGAGAGTTTCCTCTCTGTTTAAACCACCGTTTACAGAGCAAGGGACTAGAGAAGCATCCCTTGGTGTGTTCTTTAACTCTGCTGATAACTCAGATATCGCCATGTGTGTTTCACCATGACCTCTCTTAGGCTAATCAACTAATTGCTCTCGCTCCTCACGGAACAAGCCCCATCCGTCAGGGCGGGGTAATTGACCTAAGCGCGACATAGCATCCTTTTGACTTATATCAAGGATAAATGTAACACCCGGGTTCTGTAACTACGTAATTTTAGGAGTGGTAATCACCGTTTTTTACGATTCTAGAACAGTTTGCGCCATATAATGGTGTACACGTAACTCTATTTAAATTTTCAGTCTTTAACCTACTAGGATGGCTTTAAACGAAAAGATAATTTCTTTAAACGAAAAAATAATTCCTTTAATTTCACATATTATCCATTTAGTTAATTAATGCTTAAAGGTAGATTTGTATCAATCTAAGGTTTTTTGTCTTTTACTGTCTCATGAAACAATCGTGTACTTTTCTAGAACTCTATGAGTAAAATTCATTGAAAACCTTCAAAAAAACCTTCGAGAAGGTAGAACAAATTGAAATAATTGATGTGTTTATAAGCAAACTTCATAATAGTTAACTGAGAATCTAGTATCTTTAAGAGAAAAAGTCTATTAAAGATGGCGCCTATAATCCGAACTCAAGATTATTTCCTATATCGCTATCAGATTGAAAAAGAAGACATAACAGACATATACCATTTATAAAAAGACATAGGGAAAAGTCTGAAAAAAATACAGGAACATGGCGCGTCTTTGCTTCTAGTTATATAATCTAGAAGTATTTGATAATTCCTCAACGATAGATTTTATATAGAGATGCTTATTAGATGGTAGCTCTATTAAGGGCATATTAATCACTAAGATGATCAACAGCGGAAATTTGTCAACGATATAAAAATTTAGAATTAGTTATGGGGAATTCCATTTGATAAAACTGAAATCAGGGATTTTAATCGCCTTAGAAGGGATTGATGGAGCAGGAAAGACAACACAAGCCTATAATTTGTGCGCAAAGCTGAAGGAATTAGGATTCGATGCTGAATATTTGCATGAACCCACTAAATTCACCAAATTTGGAAAAAAGATCCGTGATTGTATTAAAGAGGGAACAATTTTATCCCCAGAAGAGGAAAACAAATTATTTATTGAAGATAGAAAACTGCATGTTTCCAAAGAGATAAAACCATATTTAGATGAAAAAAAGATTGTGGTACTAGATCGTTATTTTTTTGCAAATGCTGCTTATCAAGGTGCCCGTTCGCTTTCATTCCAAGATATTCTTAAGGAAAATCGAAATTTTGCTCCTGAACCAGATATCGTTTTTTTGCTAGATATTACTGCCAAAAAAGCAATAGAGCGTATAAACAATCGAAAAGCATTAACAAATCATTACGAAAAATATGAGAACTTAAAACAAGTTCGAAAGAAATACTTAGAAATTCGTGAAACGGATACGGCAAACATCAAGCTAATTGATGGATCAAAAGAAATTGACTCTATTTCTTCTAAACTATTGGAAGAAGTGCTTAACCTAATCAAGAAAAGAAATTTGAGTATTAACGCAAAACAATTAGACCAAACGGCAAAGAGAATTATTAGTCCAGCTTAAATATACTAGAAGATTTTCTTTAAGGGCACTTTGAAAAGATTGCAGAATTTGAAAATGAATTAGTTAGAGTACTTTATCCCTAAGCTAAAGAAGAGTTTGAACAAACTTAATAATTCATATAAGGAGTTTGACTTACATTCAATTATAGTTGATAAGGGAGATAATGAACTCAAATTCTCTCTTTTTCAAACCTTTCATGTTTTAAAAAATAAATTCCCATCAGTTCTCCATATTCTAGTAATTTGATTTCTGATTTTCTCCCTTTTCGTTCTAATGAAACCATCTCTTGTGCCTCCAAGAACTTCAAATGATAGAATATATTATAGACGGTTAGGTTTTTTTTGTATAGTTCATTGTATTCCTCCGTTAGATTTGAGACAGATTGAAACGTCTTATTCTTTTGTCGGTATAATATCTTAATAATTGCTTTTTTGACATCCTTAGGTATAGGGATATTTGCTCGTGGAATCTTTATAAAACGCTTCGCCCCTTTCGGAGGTTCTTCATATTTTTCAGGAATAATGTAAAATGACCTTATCGGTAAAATTAAACTAATAAAAAAAATCGCAAACGCTAATACCCTTGTACCACCACTGACGTTGACAATCACGGTTTGATCATTAAAAATTTCAGGCAAGATTATCTCTAGCATATCTTCATAACCATTAATAAAATCAATAAAATCAGCATGTTTAATTTCAAAAGGAATTATTTGACCTATCTTCTCTAAGATTTTTTTCTGATATTTTTCAGTTTCCGTTTCTATTTTGTTTAAATAATCATCTTTAAGATACTCAATTCTATTTCTTATTAGAATTAATTTGTTTGCAGGATATCTTCGTATTCCTTCGATTATTCTGTCTTCTTCATGTCCCATGAGTGCAATATGAACGAAACGCAAATTCGTACTACCTCGAAGATAAATTTCTAAATAATTTTAGATATTTCTAATATAATTAGAAATTTATAAGATACTCTTATAAATTTATCTGTCCAAATTGAATTAACATTGGTGTGAACATTGATGACCATAAAAACAGAATCCCAACGAATAGAGCACTTACAAAAATCGATTTTAGCTTGCCCAAGATGTGAGAGTGCTATGATTCGAATTAACAAACTTCTAAGATGCTGTTGCTGCGGATTCTGGAAGTCTTTATAGTCATGTCTTTGTTCATTACATGCCCGCAATAGGTATGATGTTTGAAAAAATACATTCGTTTCTAAATATTATAAACAAAAAAATCAATAGAGGTATTCATAAATAATAATTAGGGGGATTTAAGAAGCGAATATCTATTTTAAAAAACGTAGTTCCACTGGAAGGGTAAAGAACTCCAACCACAGGCCGACATCCTGCACGAGCTCTTTCAACCCGTATCAGTGGAGTACACAAAGGATAGTGTACGTATGGGTAATAGAAAACAGAATAAAAAAAGGTTTCGTGTAGCGACAAATAACGTGGCTACAAATGAAAAGAGTTTAAAACCTACAATTTGGGTCACATGGATAACAAATCCATGCTTTTCTTATGGCCAAAGAAAATATAGACGAGAACGAAAAACAGCAGTAATCCCACCATTTGACAAAGATACACATACTCTTGAGCGTCAAAAAGTCGCAAATATCATTGAAGAAAACGGATTCGAAGTCATACAAGAAAAACCACTCTTTGACACTTATCAAAATTGGAGGGTTGGACATTTTTTTGACATCATTGCATCTTCAAAAGATGACATAGTGGCAGTTGAGGTTAAACCCACTGACAAAGAGTGTTATAACAAACAATATGTGTTTGCTGCAGCAATTCTCGAAAGAAATTTAGCTTCATTTGAGTACTACGTATATGAATACAAAAGAGGGCAATTCGTACGAAAAGTATTTCCAGATTTTTCAAAAATACGAAAAGAGATGAATGCGCGAGTAGAAATTGTTTTAGACGGTGCTAATGCCGAATCCGTTCCTAGTCGGTATTGTAGTTATTGTCCATTCGCAACATGCGTTAAACATCCACAGCATAGTTCTCTTGGTGAAAATCTTTTTGAGGTGAGCGTGTAATGGGACTTCTAACAAATTGGTATCGGACAACCAATCAACCATTTTTCAAAGTACCTGTCACCATTTTGAATGTTGATCCGTCTGAGGACGTGGATTTTGCCCTCTTACAGACACTCTGCAGAATTAATGATGAGAAAAACGCCCCTAGTGTTCCATTTGAAGGAAAAATATATTCTATCGGTGAGACTCCTCTTATAGGCACATTCTTTGGCAAATTTATCGTCTCTATAGAGGGTTATAAAACGTTGACGTCTAAGAAACATCTACATATTCTAAGCAAGTTTGGACCAATTATCTCTCAGTATCTGGCAAGAATAAATGGATTTGACAAAAAAGAAAGCAACAAAAGTTTCGGAGGTCAGCCTATGGTAAATTCTATGCTTCAAATCTATAATGGGATGCTTAGTCAGTCAAGAATTTTATCTTCAGGTGACGTTATTACATCGATAGACGCTGCAAAACGTTGGTTGCAGACTCTTGAGATGTATATAACTTCTTTAATGGCAAGAGGGTATTCGAAGGAGCGAGTATTTGCAGAATTAGAAGGTTCAACGGTGAGATGCCCAAGTTATTCGAAAAGATGCTGGTTTGATGTCAAACTGAACGGATTTCCAGATATGATGGCGAAGAATAGAATACCAAGTAAAAACCAAACTTTCATTGACTTTTGGAATCAGCCAGCCCGAAGAAAATTTATTGCCAAATATAATCTTACGATTCATCCTGATACTCCAGTTGCTGAAGTTCGTTTAAAAAATGGAAGACTACTATATTATCCCATCACTATAATACGAACTAAAATAGACCTCTCTACAGTGAATGTCACAAATAAAAAAATAGATTCACCCTTGAAAAGATTAAAACTCAATAATGAAATTTCCAAAAAGATTTTTGGAGCCCCATTGACTTTCGGTAAACTCATAGTGAAATATTTAAATAAGCCATTGACCGGTGAGAATCTTTCTAAACTCGGTTATACAAATGGCGTATTTTCGATTCCAGAATTATTGTTAGGAAATGACGTAAAGATCTCTCTATCAAAAAGCACAGACATTAATAACCTTTTGAAAAACTACGGCCCTTGGTGCGGTCCAAAAAAACTTACACTTCACTATTTGACACCACCTTTAGACGAACTTATTGAATTTTTTGACTTAAAGGCGAATGAACTGATTAAACGACTACATAACGATTTGCAGAGTGGTGCAAAGGCTTATGGTCTTGGAGCATTTCAGCAGGGTGATTATATTGAACTTAAGTCGGGTACGCCTTCAGAATTCTCAGCAAGTGCAAGAAAATTAGGAAAGCAAATTGGCGAAAGCTCTGTAGATATCATTGTTCCAATTCTTCCTAAAACTGAAAATGCACGATGTTACGCACTTACAAAACGGGCATTAGGCGACTCTAGCACAAAGAGCAAGGGAATTCATTGGGATAATTTTAGTATAATTGCAAATCAACAAGTTTCACGAGATAGATACAGCATCCGAAATTTAATGGCTCTTGCTATTTATTCTCGTGCTCTTGAGGCTGGTGAAGCAGGAATGTTGTTAGCAAATTCAGCGCGTGGACTACCCAACGGAATATCTCCATTGATTCTGGCGACGGATATAAGCCGAGACGTACAGAAGAAACAAGAAGCAACAGCCGATATTATAACTATGAATGGGCAAGGACTTTTACTCAGTACACCATCCATTTACAGTTTTAATGAAGGTGTAATTCAATCAAGGCTTATAAGAGAGTGGTTAGTTGATAGAATAACCTTTGCTGTAAACAAAGTAGCAGAGCTTAAATTGTCTTCGCCCAATACTTTAATTTTCGGATACGATGGCAAATTGCGAAGAAATCAGGTAGATGAATTTGAAAAAGGGGTTTTTCTAGCCATAGAAGAACTTATTAAAGACAAAATCTTGTCCCAAGATGTTGCTAGTGCTATTCTTGAAATCACAAAACGTATTCCTGATCGAATTTACAACGAAAATGGGACTCTGCCTCCAGAAGGAACGTATTTAGCTGATTCGAATGACACAGGTTATTTAATAGGTTCATATCCCTATATTGGTACATCCCAACCATTACGAGTCCGTATAGCACAACAAACAAAGAAGATCTTTACAGCAAGATCTGTGTTACAATTCATTCACGACATGCGTTATTTAGATTTCACATCGCCTTATACACAACCAAGAGAAGCAATATTCATGCATGTAGTAGACAAAAAGGCAAAACTAGCAAGACATGGAGCAGTACCATACGTTCCTTTCTAGGTTTTTTCTTCTTGCAAAACTACTTAGATCTTTCTGTTGTTTGAACTATTGAGGCTATAAGATATCTTAAAAAAACGAGATATAAGACTTCAGAGAACATGGTGCTCCGGCCGGGATTTTCAGGGTAGACGAACGTCAAGTCCCATTCGAACCCGGGTTTTGGGCGTGCAGTAATCAACGATATTTGTTGAATACACGATTCCCCCGATTGATCGGTTGATCGAATGTCCAGGGGTTTCTCCCACTTCTGCACAGAGTACAAAGAAGCGTCGAGAGCCCCAGATGCTTTCGACTTAGAATTTATTTATTTAGAACCGTTTATGCTTTCTAAATGGCCGGACTACACCACCGGAGCGTTTTTTACTTATTATTCATTTCTTGCTTATGCAATGCAGTGCTATTTTAGCCTTTCAATGCTTTAAATAACTTATGTTTCTTAAGCAACTAGGCGATTTCTCAAATATTATGCTTCCCTAATCTATAACTAAGCTGGTCGATAAAAAAGAACAAAGCTAATGATCATTAGGATAATGGCAAGAACTACTGCAATTATGAGGAATTTCTTATCGGATCCAAAAATTATGGGAATTGGACCAATAAGGACTACGGCTCCTCCGCCAACTTTAGTTTTCGTTTTCTTTCGCCTTTCTTCTTCGTCTTTTTCAGGTTCTTCTCGTTTTTCCTTGACAATATTCAAAAAAACCTCAAGAAAAATGAAGATGCTGCCAATAATGATCAAAATTATTCCAATAGGTATTAGAAAGCTCAATGCCATAATTTCACCAAAGTATCAAGAAATCTCAATCTCATAATTCGTAATTGCCACCATGTATTATAGGCAAAATTGTTATTTTGTCATTATTTGAAAGTTTAGTATGTTCATCTTTAAAAAGTGAAATGTCTGCATCGTTCAGTAATATGAATAATGAGGGGTAAAGTTCTGAAAGAGGCAGATTGAACTTTTCTTTGATTTGTTGGTCAAACTCATTTGAGAGAGAATCCAAAAGATCTTGTATTGTAGAATCATCTGGTAAACTTATCTGAAATGGATTTCCCATAACCTCTCTCAATGAACCCATTACCTTAATCTGTACTGTTATTACCATGGTTTCTCCCTTTCATTCAGAACTACGTTTCTTATTTCTACATTAAAACTTTTTGTCGAAAAGCCATTTGGTCAGCATATGTGCATAAAGGTCTCTTCAACTTATTTTTATCTTATTATGGTTTTATAGACAGGTTTTTGTTGAATATTTTAATAAGAGTAAGTAGATCCCCGAAAGAACGGAATATATCCCATAATTTTTTAAAAGGAGTCCATCAAAGTATATTTCAAATTTTAATTTTGTCGAATTAAGTTATGATTTCAAACAATGTGAGGGAAAACTATGGCAGCAACTGATTTACCCTTGGCACCATTAGAAAGATTAGTGAGAAGAGCAAAAGCTGATCGAGTAAGTATGACCGCTGCGGAAGAATTACGGGACGTTTTAAATGAAATTGGTATTGAAATTAGTTCTCGTGCCGTAGAACTGGCAACTCATGCTGGAAGAAAGACGGTTACGGGTGAGGATATTCGATTGGCATATAATCAATGGAAGAAACGCTGGTAAACTCATTAGATCCAGTACACCACTTAGACACTTCATATCTTTTTTTCAATTATAGCAGTTTTTCACTATGAGTTGTACTTATATCACGAGGATCGGCTTTCAGTTAAAATATAAAAAGAATTAAATGTGTCAAAATGCCATCCATAAGAAAATTTGATAAAAGAGTGAATTGAATGCAGACAGGTTTCTATCTACCAGTCACTATTTTTTCACTCACGCTTTTTACCTTAACCTTTTTCATTGTAATGCTCGCTTTCGGGGGACTTATACTATGGATGATCTCTCGGATAGAAAACCAAATGCAGCATTTTGATCTGCTTGAAAAACTAGCGCTTAGTATTGCCCTTAGTTCAGCACTCATTCCTTTGATAGTATTTGTGTTAACGCCTATGGCTGGATTCACTAATGTCACAACAGTGATTTTAACTATTTGTGTTCTTGTCTCTGTAGGAATTATTGCATTCAAGAACAAAGAGAAAATAAATTTGATTATAAGTGAGCTAAAGGCTATCCATCCGCTAATTATCATTACTCTCGCAATTTCATTTGGTATACGACTATTCCCAACTCTCGGACTCTATGTGTATCCTGGTGATGATGCAAAGTTTCATACGTTTTATGTTTATTTAATTGTCAATAATAAGGGGTATCCAACTTCTTTCTCTCCATTTTATTCGTCTTCTTTGGCTTATAATTTAGGTCTACACGCGCTTGCGGCCTTCTTTTTCTATATCTCGCCATTTCCAATTGAACAAACTGTCTTATTACTAACAAATACCTACAGTTTCTTATCGCCAGTTTCCATGTATGTCCTCGGAAAAAAACTATTTGACAATAAAGAGATAGCTGCAAATATTTGCTTCATTAGTGGCCTAGTGGCTCATACACCTATGTATTTTTTTAATTGGGGCGGAAATAGTTTCATTCTAGCATTTTTTTTAGTTCCTATAGCTGTGTCAATTACCATCCAAATGGTAAAAGAAAATAAGTTTTCTGTGTTATTATCGGTCATTTTAATTATGATTCTGGTTGGTATCCTTTATGTAAATTATCTATCCTTCTTTATTGCCATCTGTGGATTAATTGCCGTAAATATCATGCCGGTGCTAAGAAAGAGTATAAAACCGTTATTAACTGCCCTTCTTTGTGTCTTTTTTAGTCTCTTAATAGTTTTACCTCGAATAGTACTAAGTATTTCTTCTACACGAGAACGTGAAAGTTTTTTGGTTGATAAATTGCCTAGTTGGTGGGCTAAAACTCAGATTTTCACTTATAGCAATTTCACATCGTATTCTGGCCTCGAAAATGTCTTTGAAAGATTTGTTATAAAGGATTTTGGTGGCAGCGTTCTTCTCCTTGCATTTGTAGGAATGGTTTTCTATTTAGTAACAAATAGAAAAAGAAACCAAAGTAACATCTCCATAATTAGCACAATTGCGTGGGGTGCATTACTTTTACTTATCGCAGCTAACGGGCCGACGGGTTTTTATTTCATAGAGTTCCCATTTTGGTATATTTTTTTACCTAGATATTTCAGAGCAGCGTTAATTCTTCCTCTATTGTGCATTGGAGGATATGGATTAACTGAAATATCGAACTGGGCGGGCTCAATTATCGATTTTAGGTCTCTTAACACTCTTACAGCAAAGAAAACGTTTCAAAAAATGATTTATGCATTGATTTTAATTTCTATTGCCATTGAATCCTTTCTGCTTTTCAATTATATGGTGGGGAATTATGCACACTCTGCAGTAACAAAGGAAGATTATGAGGCGTTTTTGTGGATTAAAAATAATACTGATAAAAATGCTACATTTTTTGTTACCAAAGCAGATGCAGGTGAATGGATTCCCGCTATTGCGAATCGAAGGACTTATCCAATGGCTAGAAGCTTTGGAGATTTTCTATTTAGTAACAAATAGAAAAAGAAACAACAGTAACATCCCCATAATTAGCACAATTGCGTGGGGTGCATTACTCTTACTTATCGCAGCTAATGGGCCGACGGGTTTTTATTTCATAGAATTCCCATTTTGGTATATTTTTCTACCTAGATATTTCAGAGCAGCGTTAATTCTTCCTCTATTATGCATTGGAGGATATGGATTAACTGAAATATCGAACTGGGCTGGGTCAATTATCGATTTTAAGTCTCTTAACACTCTTACAGCAAAGAAAGCGTTTCAAAAAATACTTTATGCGTTGATTTTAATTTCTATTGCTATAGAATCCCTTCTGCTTTTCAATTATATGGTGGGGAATTATGCATACTCTGCAGTAACAAAGGAAGATTATGAGGCGTTTATGTGGATTAAAAATAATACTGATAAAAATGCTACATTTTTTGTTTCCAAAGCAGATGCAGGTGAATGGATTCCCGCTATTGCGAATCGAAGGACTTATCCAATGGCTAGAAGCTTTGGAGATTTTCTATTTTCAGCAGAAGATGAAAATAAACTTAATCGATTAGAGGAGTTAATGTATAATAATCCTAACTCAGAAGAAGCATTATCTCTTCTTATATCGTTTGATATTGAATACATCTATATTGGTAAGAAGGCAATCTATGATCGTCAATTATTAAACGCTAATCTATTTTTAGGGAGCAGAAAATATATGTCTGTATACTCCGATGGAGATGTGTGGATTTTTAAAATCGTCTAAACTAAAGCCAGATAAAATACACACCCATTAAAATATCTCGTAAAATGATTGAAATGACTAAATCACTTTCTAATGAAAAATCCCAAATAAGAACAGAAATCTGGGAGTTGATGGAAAAACGAGGAATTGCAAGATTTCCAAGACCTGTTTTTAATAGGATTCCCAATTTTGTAGGCTCTGAGAATGCTGCACAACGTCTTATCGAAATAAAGGAATATAAAAGCGCACGTACAGTATTTTGCAATCCTGATTCCCCTCAAAGACCTGTTAGAGAACACATCTTAAGAGATGGGAAAATTCTGATAATGGCTCCACCCCGATTAAAGAAAAATGGTTTTTTAGTTTTAAGCAAAAAGTCTATTAGCACCGACAAGATCAGAAGGGCGTCTACAATAAAAGGTGCTTTTCAATTTGGAAGTATTGTAAAGCCAAGTACGATCGAAAAAATTGATTTAAAGATAGCAGGATCTGTAGCTGTTGATACAAAAGGTGGTCGTGTCGGAAAAGGCGGCGGATATTCAGATCTAGAGTTCGCTATTTTAAGAGCATATGATTTGATCGGCGAAACTACGCGCGTGTTGACTACAGTCCATGAAGTGCAACTAGTTGAGAATATACCTATGACTGTACATGATGTTTCACTAGACATTGTTATAACACCAAGTCGCGTTATCTATACAAATACTAATTATCAGAAACCACAGGACATATTGTGGGAGTTACTACCCGATTCAAAAATGAGTTCAATACCATTATTAGAAGAATTAAAAAGTCGTTTATAATTGAGGTCCTTGTCTTGAGTTCAAAATTAGTTCCAGAGCTTCTTAAAATAATGAAAAGCAAAAAACAAATTCGCAATATTGGTATAATTGCACATATAGACCATGGAAAAACAACACTCGCAGATTCGTTTCTGGCGAATTCAGGTTTATTATCCCCATCAATCGTTGGCAAAGCACGTGCACTTGATTATCTCGATGAAGAACAATTGAGAGGAATCACGATTAAGAGTGCGACAATATCTTTACTCTATTCTAAAGATGAAAAAGAATATGTTATTAATTTGGTTGACACACCTGGTCATGTAGACTTCTCTGGAAAAGTAAATCGTGCCCTTAGGGCTATTGATGGAGCAATCGTGGTTGTTGACGCAGTCGAAGAAGTAATGGTACAAACAGAGACAGTGACGAGACAAGCGCTTCAGGAACGTGTAAAGCCCGTTTTGTTTATCAATAAAGTTGATCGGTTGATTAATGAACTTATGTTAACTCCAGAAGAAATACAGGAGAAATTAAAGCGCATTGTCCAAGAGTTCAACACCTTAATTGAGTTATATGCTGAAGAAGAATACAAGGACAAATGGAAGGTAAATGTTGCTAGTGGAACAGTAGTTTTTGGCTCTGCTCTCCATCGCTGGGCTCTTTCAAGTGCTATTACTATGAAAAAAGGAGTAAAGTTCGCCCAAATTTTAGAAGGATACAAGGAAAATAAAATACAAGAGTTAGCTGAAACTATACCGGTTCATGAGGCAGTCTTAGACATGGTAATTGACCATTTACCGAATCCAAAGCAAGCACAAGTTTATAGAATCCCGCGCATATGGCAAGGAGATTTAACTGGCAATGTAGGCATTTCAATGCTTAATTGTGATGAAAACGGACCTTTAGTGATTTGTGTTCATAAAATCATACAAGATCCTCATGCAGGAAGAATTGCTACGGGAAGAATTTTTTCCGGTACAGTTCATGTAGGCGATCATATACATCCAATTTTGGCAAACGAAAATAATCGAATAACACAAGTGAGTATGTTTATGGGAGCACAAAGAAAAGTTGTCGAAGAACTTAGCGCGGGCAATATTGTCGCACTCGCAGGAGCGGGAAATGTTAGAACTGGTGAGACAATTATCAATCAAGATTACGTTGATCAAATTACACCTTTTGAAGGCATCTCCTACGTCTCTGAACCTGTAATGACGGTAGCAATAGAACCAAAATTGACTCGACAACTACCGGAATTAGCAGAGATCATTGAAAGACTTTCGATTCAAGATCCTAATTTGGTTAATAGTATTAATCAAGAAACAGGCGAGGTGCTTCTTTCAGGGATTGGAGAACTTCATCTTGAAATTGCTGTAAAAGATATCGAAAAAGAAGGCGTTAAGGTGATTACTTCAAAACCTCTCATAGTATATCGCGAAACAATATCCCAAAGCACTCCT
>Ga0209427_10006976_pt1 | contig 12820 bp, 4 predicted proteins | sample DeeMarSWOR136_30_FD_187465 | JGI IMG/M metagenome (GOLD analysis project Ga0209427, IMG submission 187465) | Marine sediment microbial communities from White Oak River estuary, North Carolina - WOR-1-36_30 (SPAdes) (version 2) | ecosystem: Environmental > Aquatic > Marine > Intertidal zone >... | reverse complement strand
TTATGCCCGGCGCAGACAATTGAAGTCAATGTCACGAATTGCAACGGGACATCAAACCTCACAGGTGCACAGGTAACGCTTCTCACATATCCTGAACTTTCACCGGTTAAGACCGGCTATTCCGGTGCACAGGGACAGGTACACTTTACAGATATGCCTGAAAGAAAGTATGTTGTCCGGGTTTCAATGCACGGCATGATAACAAACCTGAATGATTCACCAGAGAATGTCTGCGACTACTCATACGAACTGGGCTGCTCTTATGAGGTTCCGTTATGCCCCGCTCAGACAATTGAAGTCAATGTCACGAATTGCAACGGGACATCAAACCTCACAGGTGCACAGGTAACGCTTCTCACATATCCTGAACTTTCACCGGTTGATACTAAATATTCCCTTGCACAGGGACAGGCGCATTTTACAGACCTGCCCGAAGGAAAGTATGTTGTCCGGGTTTCAATGCACGGCATGATCACGAACCTGAATGATTCACCCGAGAATGTCTGCGACTACTCATACGAAATGGGCTGCTCTTATGAGGTTCCGTTATGCCCTGCGCAGACAATTGAAGTCAATGTCACAAATTGCAACGGAACATCAAACCTCACGGGTGCAAAAGTAACGCTTCTCACATATCCTGAACTTTCAAAAGTTAAGACCGGCGATTCCGATGCACAGGGACAGGTAATCTTTACAGGTATACCTGAAGGAAAGTATGTTGTCCAGGTTTCAATGAACGGCATGATCACGAACCTGAACTATTCACCTGGGAATGTCTGTAACTATACATCTGAAAGCGGCTGCTCTTATGAGGTTCCGTTATGCACGGCGCAGACAATTGAAGTCAATGTCACGAATTGCAACGGAACATCAAACCTTACAGGCGCAACAGTAAAGCTTCTAACTTATCCTGATAGGAAATATGTTGATTCAGGTATTTCGGCAGGAGCACAGGGACAGGTAATCTTTACAGGTGCGACTGAAGGACCGTACATCATCCAGGTTTCAATGAACGGCATGGTCACGAACCTTAATGATTCACTCGAGAATGTCTGCGACTATAAATATGAAAGCGGCTGCTCTTATGAGGTTCCGTTATGCCCTGCGTGTACAATATTAATAAATGTTACAGATGCTTCATCCAATAGCATATCAAATGCTAAAGTTAAGATAATAAATGAAGACACCGGCGTCATTAATATTCGTTATACAGACAACTCGGGATTAGTTGAAGTTTCCGGACTTCCAACCGGTGATTATAATGTAACTGCCACAGTATCCGGATATACAGAAGCAAAGGTCACCGGTGTATTCTACAGTGAAGAAGCATGTAATGAGTATGTATTGCTTAAAATATCACCCATAGAAACGATTGATGTTTATGTAAATGACACGGAAGGCAATAGCTTGTCAAATGTTGATGTGAACTTAATTAATTTAAATACCGGTCTGGTTGTGAAAGTGAAGCAGACAAATTCAACCGGGCAGGCAGTATTTCTATATCCGGAGATACCTGCAGGTAATTATTACATAATTGTAAACAAAACCGGCTACATAAGCCGCACAACAAATTCGTTCTCGTATTCTGATGTTTTAGGTTACTCGGTTGATATTACTATTTGCAGGTTACCGTCAATAGAAGGAATTGTAACAACAGAAGATAATGTAACGCCTATTGAGGGTGCTTATGTGGAATTATGTCATATATCAGGGGCGCCTTGTTATAATACAACGACAATTTCAGACGGCACATATATATTATCAAATATTCCAGAAGAGGAATACTACTTAACTGCAAGTGCTTATGGATATCTTTCAAATGATCCTGTTTTAATTGATTATGTATATAATGTAATTGAAGGGGAATGTATTGCAGCGTATGAATATAATATCAGCCTCGGTCATGCGCCGTCAGTTGAGGGTTATGTATTTGACTGCAACGACAGCAGCCCTGTAAAAGATGTTAATGTTTGTTTAGATAAGAATTGTAATGGTAATTGCGACAGAACCGCAACAACAAATGAAGAAGGTTATTATGTATTCCCGAACTATGAATCAGGTGATTATTGTTTAGTTTACAGCAAAGAAGGTTATGTGGATTACCCGTCTAATGTTTCTGATATTAATATTTCATACCTTGACGGACTAAATACTTATGAATTTAATGTAACAACATTTACCCGATTACCATTTGTCCGAGGGTTGGTAATTGACCAGTTAAACAATTCAATACCCGGGGCAGATGTATGTCTTGATATGGATTGCGATGGCAACTGCGACCAGACTGCCGTCAGCGGTCCGGATGGATATTACATGATTATTGTAGAAGAGGGCAGTATAGGAATGCCGGGTACGGAGTATTGCATAGATGCCTCCAGGGACGGTTATTCATTCTATGGAGATCCTTACAGGGTAACATTTGAACGAGACGCGTCCGGGGATGTAAAAGCATGCCAGGGTCTTGATCTGAACATAAGTCTGGATATACAGGCAACAATATACGGATATGTAACAAAGGATGACAATGCAACGCCGATTAAGGGTGCTGAAGTGTGTTTAAGCACATACTGTAGTGACGAATGTGTCCCGCAATCCTGTGTTGATACGGAGTACACCGATGAAAACGGATTCTTTGTATTTGATAATCCGATACCGGATTTCAATCTCTATTGTGTACATGTAAATGCTGCCGGTTATGTATCAAATTGTATTGGACAATCAGATATGCCCTTCTTTGATGGGACCTCCCCGGTAGAGGTTGAAATCGCTCTTGCAAAATTACCCGTAGCACATATCGGAGGTTATATATTTGATGCCGAAACAAATATTTCAATTAAAAACGCAATAGTATATCTTGATTTGAATTGTGACGGCATTTACGACAATCAAACAATAACAAATGCATCCGGGTGGTATAAATTCATAAATCCGCCGTACGGCAAATACTGCATAAATGTCACTGCAATTGGCTACAACCCGCTTGGAGATAATCTCTATGACCGGTTCGGAGAATTTGACGGCAAAAACAATTTCCTGCTTAACCTATCATTGACGAAATCCACCAGGGGTTATATATTTGTGAATGTTACGGATGCGTATGGCAATGCAATGGAAAATGCAAGGGTTATGATTTATCATGGAAACTGCGGCACAACTCCCGTGAATGTTTTAGAAACAAATGTTAATGGAATATTAATTTATTATTACGATGAAGTTGGTGATTACTGTGTTGATGTTTCAATGCACGGCTATTACCTGGCGGGGCAACCCCCAATATTGACGGCAGTGACAACTTCGGATATACTGGAATTCAATATCAGTCTAACGGAACTCGGCAATATCAGAGTAAATGTAACCGATACATACAACGATCCCGTAGAAAATGCAACCGTAAAAATATACCGCGGACCGTGCGGAACAGGAACACTGGTAGCTACAAACTATACTGATGCAGACGGGATAGTCAGATACTATTTCAATCAATCATCTCCGACAGGAGCGTACTGCGTCAGTGTTTCAAAGTACTGCTATTTAGGAAATAATTTAACACAAACCATAACTGATGTGACCCAGAGGGCAGAGTATAACATTCAAATAATAAGAAAGCAAAAAATCAGCGGATACATAACCGGTGAAGATACCGGTGAAGGCGTATTTCCCGTATTTGTCACATTATATAACAGCACAGGGTATTATATCACTCATACTCTAACTAATTCCGAGGGATATTATGAATTTGACACATGTAATCTTCCGGTAGATGCTACTTATTGTTTAAATGCAAGCGACTATTACCCTCTGCGATATCTGCCTGCCGGTAAGTGTGTTCCCTTTAATGGAACCGTACCTATAGAGGTCAACTTTACTCTAATCAGGGTAAAACCCATTCACGGTTACATTAATTACATTGACGACGAAAACATCAGTCACCCTATTGAGGATGTGGATGTTGGTTTGGATTATGACTGCAACGGCATCATCGACGACATGGATTTCGTTACAACTACCGATGAGCACGGAAACTATACATTTTGGGTACTTCAATCAGGAGAATATAGAATAATTGCAAATGGAAACCGTGTAGGATACATGGAAAATAACTCAGAATGTGAGTCATACATTGGCGGGCATGAATGGGAGTACAATTTCACTTTACAAAAAATAGAAACCATACACGGTTATATTGACGATGCAGAAGACGGAGAGGCAGTCAGTGGCGTAAATGTTGGTTTAGACCTTAACTGCGACGGAAGCATTGAACATACTACAACTACCAATGGCAGCGGTCTCTACACATTTGCATCCAAACTACCCCCATACGGATTATTTCCCACAGGAAACTATATAATATATGCGGACGGAACACCGGCAGGTTATTCTTCAAACCAAACATCATGCGAGAATTACACAAGGGGTCAGGATTGGGAGGTGAATTTCAGTTTAATAGAATTATGCAATGAGACCCACGGATCAATTTTCGGGAAAGTACTCAGCCCGACAGGAGAGCCGATACCCAACGCAAAGGTTGAAGCACTGAATTATTCAAATATTAACATCACAATAGACACTTTAAATAATACGGTTATTACTTTCACAGAAGATGTTAAGGTAATAGTCGGCACAACATACACAAACAAAGACGGTTATTTTGTTATAATGCTGCCTTATTGGAGTTATCTCTTAAATGCCACTTTTGAAGGGGTATCCAATAACACCGATATAAACAACCCGGTTGTAATTAACCAGTCTAACTGCCCCGTAGAACAAAATATTACCCTTCCGGTTGAACCGGTAATAGAATTTTCTGTTGAATCGCCGGTTGTCAGGCAATGCGGTGAACGACCTACAAATGCAACACTGACTGTGAATTTTCCGTCTTTAATTAAATCCGGGAATATTACAATTACGCGACCTGATGGAATTAATATCACCCTTGAATTTACTAATTGTAGTAATGTATCGTGTACGGTTTATAACATGCCATCACCAGATGAAGGAGAATATAATTATACCGTAAATTATACCGATATTTACGGGAATAAAGGCAACCAAACAGGTTCTTTTGAAGTTATAAACGATACATTCCTTCCGGAAATACAAATAACAGGAATATCGGAAATTCGGCAGGGTGATAATATAACAATTACCGCAAAAATTACCGATGATAATCCGGTTACTATCCAGGCGAGGATACTGGATATGAATAACAATTTGGTTAAGAATCTTAGTATGGAGTATGTCGGAGAAGATACTTACCAAGTGAATTATACCACAACAAATTTATCAAACAAAAAATATGTAATTGTTGTAACTGCAACCGATGTTTGTATGAATAACATGAGCAGCAGTAATATAACACTTAATGTTTATTACCTGTGCGGTGTTAATGATTCTATATGCCTGGTAAATGATGGAAATATTACACCCGATGAAATATCATTCTGCGGCGAAGGATTATGTATTAAGGAAAAAGGCGGCGAAGGAAGCGGTTACGGCTCTGACTACCCTGCAAGACATGACCTTTACTCTGCCGTGTTCTTTAAGAATTCGGATATTTTAAGCACGGAAAAACTTACAAATACTACAAGATTCCCGGTAACCGATGATAAGGTCTGGCAGGAATCCCGCTCCATCGTGCTTAAGGACGGGATTTATTATACGGCTTACGAGACATGGGATAACGGTCAGCCGGATATTTATGTTAAGAAATACGATCCCGCGACAAACATTACCGAAATAATTCCGGTCGGGTTGGAAAGCGTTTCAAAAGAATACAGCCCGTATTTGCACTACGCTGCCGGCAAATTCTATATCGCCTATGTTTTTGCAGGTAATTCGGATAACTATTTAGGTAATATTCGCGTTGCAGTGTACAGTACAACATGGAATTTATTAAATGATATTGAAGCTTACGGTGATCGTTACACACAAGGGTGGCCCTCTTTGACTTCCGATACAGGTAAATTATATGTTGCATACCAATCCACAGATAAAGATAATTACCAGAATATTTATATGCGACCGCTTGGTAAGGATTTAGGGTCAATGGGAGTGATTGAACAGCTCACTTTCTATAATTCCGCTAAATTTACAGCAGGACAGCCGTCCATACTTTCTGCAAACGGCAAGTTTTATTTAGCATACCAGTTAGATACAAAACTGGATAAGACAAAAGAAACTTACTGGGATGTTACGGATCCCGAAACCAACGAAACCATAAGATACATAATAATATCAAATATGACCGATAACACCATATATGTCAATGAATATACCCCCCCGAAATTCGGAGTTAATGACCTGAAAGGAACATATACTGTAAGAAAAACCATCACATCTGACGGTTTAACATATTCTGTTGTGAAAAATCCGTTCCTGTTCTACCTTGATGATAAACTTTATGTGGGTTATGACTATGATTCAGGTCTCGGTCAGGAGGTTTATGTCAGGAAACATTATAAATCTTTTGAAGATACCTTAATAATGCCCGGCGGTGTAGATGATGAATTGTACAACCTTTATCTTGAACAACCGCAAGTATTAGACGAAATGATCAAAACATCAACCTTTTCCATTGGCGAAACAATTAACTGGACACTGCGTAATGATGTCTTATTGGTGAATGACACTTATTATTTTGCGTTTTCTCAAAACGGAATATACCTGGAATCAATTAAAAACATAACAGGGAATGTAACTAATATGACTGTAAGTTACACTCTTTTAATAGGACCCGGGGACCAGCGCAGCCCGTCATTATACTATTATAACGGCAATTATTATGTCGTATATGTTGATGGCGGCGATGTAAAAGTCAGGGAATATGATTCCGGCTGGGCTGCATCTACAGAACATCTTGTTATAAACGGCGTATCAGTTCAGGGTTCACCAACCCTGAGTATGCTCGGCGGTAATTTCTATGTATCCTACATATCCAATAAAACCGGCTACAGGAATGTCTATATAGAAGTTTACAATTCAAGTTGGAATTTGATTGAAATGCATAATATTACGAATTATAATGACACAACAATTGACCATATACCCGAAATAAACCCGTCTGTTATATCTGCCAATGACAGTTTCTATGTGGCTTATGAATTGTCAAACACGATTATTCCGTCAGATGAATACGAGGTTATTATTCCTTATAATGCCACCACCAGTTATACATTCAAGGTAAAAGTTGAGACAATAAGAACACAGTTATCTATAATGAGGTTCAGGCAAAACTGGACACAATTAGAAGAGCCAAAAGATATAACCAAAGAAATGCAGAGATATGATGTTAAATACCCGGGCAACACTGCTCTTAATGGCACCGAATTAGAACATTTATTCCTCAAAAATAATGTGGATGAAATAGAGAAACTTTTAGGAACATCATCCTTTATTGAATTGGAAGATTCGGTTGAAGTGAAACTGAAACACACGGTTGTAAAATCTGAAGATGCATATTATTTTGCCTACGAATCTGATGGAAGTATATCCCTTAAGATATATGCGCAAGGAAAAATTACGGAGAGTATATCAATACCTGCTGCAAGAAATCCTGCATTGTATTTTGAAGAGGATTACCTGTACATCACATATATGTCCGGCGGGAATGTTAAAGTTGTGAGATATAACGCCACCAATGCCACCAACTTATTCAAGGACAATACCTTTGACATTACAATAAATAATGCAAAAAACGCATCCGTATATTCCATTAATGATAACTATTATCTTGCTTATGTATGGAATAACAAAGTATATGTCAAAGAATACAATATAAATTGGACTTATATAACAACTCACGAGATGAATACATCAATTCCCGCAGGATTAACACTGGACGCGCCGCCTGCTGTAGGATACAATGAACAAAGCGGTAATATATTCGTGGTATACCAGATAAGCAATAAGTCATCAGGCACCCTTACATCAAGCATAGTTAATGCAAAAAATGAAGACAATGAAACAATAAGCTTTAATTCAATAGTTGAAGCATCTGATATCTCGGTCATTGTGAGTAAATTTAATTCAAACTGGAGCAGTATAGATGAATATTCCCCGGTAACAAAAATTGAAACAGACCGGAAAGTTTATATAACTTACACGGAAATTCAGGTGACTGGCGGTCTGGATGATTATGGTCAGGTTATAGGCATAGACGAGAAATACGCACAGGGTACGGCTTCATGTAACCTGAGGACAAATAATTATTCTTTTATTTACAGCAGCCAGGTACGGAATCTGGATGTATATAATTTATCAAATATATTAGTTACGGTAAACATCAGTAATAACATAAGACTGGGGAACTATACTATTGTGATTTCTTCATCGTCTGAAGTATTTGAGGATATAGAACTAAATGGTAGTAATATAATCATTGATGACACAGGTTTATTACATATAATGCTCCCTGTGCCAGGTGATGTAGATACCGGTACACACAGATTTACACTGACCATAGAGAACGAAACAACCAAACATGTGTTTGAGTTAGGAAATGTGACCTTCATGGATAAAGAACCGCCTGAAATCGGAAATATAACAATGTATAATTATAAGGATAAAACATCGACCTATTATGCAGGGGATATGTTATATGTTTCGGTACCTGTAGAAGACGATAATTTAGGTCTGGTAAAGGCATTTTTCAGACCTTATTATCACGATATGAACACTACAAATTATCTCTTTAATTTAGATCCAAACTTCACAAGCGAACTTGAGGATAACAACCTGTCCGATGATTTGAGAAATGCTTTTAAGAACGCTCTTAATAATAAAGAGTTATCTTCTGATGCAAAAATTTCAAACATAAGCGGCAAGGAATGGTTTATAAGTGAAGGGTATTTGATTAAAGAAACCAGCGAAACCAGCGAAAGCGAGTTGAAAGTGTATGATACGAGAGTATATGGTGCCAGCACAGCCACAACTCTCGGGGACCCTGATATGAACAAAACATTTGATAATGTAGGAAAGACCGGCGAAATAGGTACAAAGTTCGGCGCAAGATTCGTTCCGTATTCACTGCCGATTAATATTTCAGGAAATGTAGTTAATTATTCGGTTGATGTATACATTCAAGCCCTGGATATGTGCTGTAATGAAAAAGTTTTGAAATATACATTTGATATTACGCAAAGACCCCCTCCGCCACCATCCATACCCCCGAGGACACCTACAGGACCTCGCCCGCCGGTACCCACGATGACAATAGAAAATGAAACTGAGATGGGGTGGGGTGAAAACCTTACAAAGATAATACCCCTGGTTATTAAGGCACCCGATACGGCAATGCCAAATGAAACATTTGCAATACTTGTCATGGAAAAGAATGATACCGGAAAACCTGTGAAGGATGCCGGGGTTACGGTATTATGGAATGACGGAACAACAACAACTGATTTAACTGACGAAGAAGGTAAAATATATGTGGCATCGGATATTCCCGGAAGGATTAATGTGACGGCAGAAAAGAGGGGTTATGCGCCTGCGTATGAACATGATTTAACAAAAATTTTAGAATTAAAACTAAATGTTTCTCTTCCCGAAGAGATAAAAACAAACGAAGAATTTGAGGTTACGGTTACGGATGTTGACGGCAAACCTGTTGGAGGTGCCGATGTTACGGTAGTCCTGCCTGATGAAACACAATTGGATGGCATAACAGGAGCAGACGGTAAAATTAAATTTACATCAAATAGCGCATCAGGAGCAGTTACCGCTGTTGCAGAAAAAGAAAAATACGGCAGTGCGGAAGACACATCCGGCATAATTAAACGGGTATTGAATGTTATCGCACCCGAAACCGTAAATATCGGGAAAGAAATATTAATAATTATTGAAGACGAAAACAAAAATCCGATTGCAAATGCCGAGGTTGTTGTGAAACTGCCTGACGGGACTGAAAAGGAATATACAACCGATTCAAACGGAATTGTCAGATTAACAGCAGATATAACGGGAACAATTACAGTAACTGCCAGGAAAGAAGGATATACGGATGACGAAGGTGAAACATTTGTGCTGGAGGAACCCAAGCTGCCTGATTTCACAAGGTACCTGCTCTTGATTGGTCTTTTAATATTAATATTATTCCTGTTAATGATGCTTTTAAGAGGAAAGGTTGAAGTGATAAAAACAAAAGAAGGTGATACCATAACCGTGAAAGTCAAAAACGGGACAAGAGGCATGTTAAGCGGCTGCGTGCTCCGGGATAAAATCCCGCTCGGGGCGGAAGTTGATGTTCTGACAATGGGTGTCAGAAAGATTGACCACCGGCTGCTGTGGGACTTAGGCAACATACCTGCGCACGAAGAACGGGTAATGGAATACAGGATTACCGGAATCGAGGAAGTAAAGGAGCAGGCAAAACTTATATGGGTTGACGGCGAGAAAAGGTCAAAATAAAATCAGGGGTCAGGGGATAGGGATCAGGACACCAGAACTATAACAACTAACCCCTGACCACCAACCCCTGACAACTAACCACCAAACAGCCAGACCATATAGTTTGCACTACAATAAAAACATGCCCGGGATTTAAATCCCGGGTTTTTTAATTTTATTTTTATGTACTGCTAATTAATGCTAAAAGAGCGGTGAAAGTCAATAATAACGAAAAATGAAAGTAATTGCGGCGAGTGTAATTGAAATAAAATTTAAATTATTATAAAAATTACATTGCACTGCGAGTTTTGGAAATTTCAGGAATTTTGTTCCTGATTTTTAGAATTAATTAAGCACAGAGATAAATCCAAATTTTTATTTTAAATTCTAAAGCAATAATGAAATTAATAAAACATAATAAAACTGACTGCTACAATCACGATATTTCAAGGAATAACTAAATTTAATTTATTTCATATTCTAAACAATAAAATAATAAAATAATTCATAAAATGGATGTCTTAGTAAAGATTCCGGGTGATGAAATGTATCCTTTAGCGGAAGTCGCAAAAATAAAGAAAAGGAAATTTGAAGAAATTCTGGATGAGGTTGTAGGAGACTGGGTAGAAACCGAGGCGGTATCAATGTACACTCAGGGTAAAATAACGCTCTGGAAAGCCGCTGAAATAATGGGCGTTTCTCTGCGAGAGATGATTGAAATACTGGAAAACAAAGGTGTTGAAATTCAGGTTGGAAGAATAAAAAATGAATATCTTATTCAATAAAAATTTAATGATTCAATAAAAATGAACGCAGCTTTAACCAAAATTTCACCAAAAGGAGAAATGATTTTTCCAATGAGCATAGTTAAAAAACCGGATTTATCTGATGAGTTTCTGGTCTATGCTTCAAAAGATACAATAGTTCTCAAAAAACTTAATAAGCCGTCAAGAAAGGAGAGGTTCGGGGAACTCTGTAAAAAGATGGGGAAACATGCAGGGGAAATGGGAATTAAAAAAGAAGATGTTAATCAACTGATACATGATTGCAGAAAGGAAATAAATAAAATTCATATTTTAAATAAATTCTAATCAAGTAATAAAAATAGGACAAATAGGACTAAATAAAATGTATTCTGCAGGAACATACAAAATAACAAGAAGAGGTCAAATAACAATCCCAAGACCTATCAGAAAGTCACTGAAGTTACATGAAGGAGACATGCTGGATTTCTTTTACTTAGACGATATGGTGCTTCTTAAAAAGAAGAAGGAGCCGGTTGAGGTATTCAGGTCACTCGCGGAGAAAGTGAGAAAAGAGTTTAAAAGAAAAGGAATAACAAGAGATGATGTGGCGGCTGAAATAAAAGCGTACAGATCAGAGAACCGATAATCAAAAAAATTTTGCGAGGCAAAATTTTGTCTCGTAATATAGTTCAATATTACGATGGAAAAAATTAAAATTGTTGCGGATACTAATACTTTGATTTCTGCGTTTGGATGGGAAGGTAACGAATATCAATTGATAGAGAAATGCCTGCTTGGAGAAGTCACAATGGTTCTGTCCCTGAATATTTTAAAAGAATTCAAGGATGTTGCAAAAAGACCTAAATTCGGATTCGGTGATGAGGATATTGACGAGTTTATTGATGCGTTGATCAGGATATGTGTTGTTGTCCAGCCGGAGAAAAAATTAGAGGTGAGTAGAGACCCGAAAGATAATATAATATTAGAGTGTGCAATTTCAGGCAATGTTGATTACATTGTTTCAGGAGATGATGATTTGCTGGATTTAGAAGAGTATGGCGGAATCGGGATAGTTAATGCCAAAGAGGTGCTGGAGTTGATTGAGAATAAATAACTGATTTCAGTTTCTTAATTTTAGTTTTGCATTCTAAAAAGTAATATAAAATGCTTACAGAATCTTTAATAACGGCGATTGGTGCTTCTGCTGTTGGAAGCGGGGAACTTGCTTTAATTTCTTACGGCTTAAAAAAGATCCTGAAAGGAGATGCTGTGAAGGATACAATGGAAAAGGTCATGGATGAAACCTTAAATCAGATCATAACGGAAAATCCGGGATATACTGTTGCTGTTGAGCAGACAAGAGAACTCCTCAGAAAAGAGATTGAACTTCAAGGATTCAACGAGGATTCGTTTATAAAAATTCTGCGGGAGCAAAAGGACACCGAGGGCTTTACGGATGAATTCCTGCTGGACTTCTACTACGAGTTACTGAAGAAATTTGAAGATGTCTTTAAACAGGAAGCAGTGGCAAACGAATACGCTCACCGGCTGTGGGCTGTTCTAAACGATGAAAGAAAATTAAAAAGATACATGCCGGATTACAGGGAAGTCAGGAGAATCAAAGAGGTCTATGTAAAGCCGAAAATGTACGGCAAAGCAGAGGAAATTTTAAAACAAAAAAGATTTTT
>Ga0209427_10006975_pt1 | contig 12821 bp, 16 predicted proteins | sample DeeMarSWOR136_30_FD_187465 | JGI IMG/M metagenome (GOLD analysis project Ga0209427, IMG submission 187465) | Marine sediment microbial communities from White Oak River estuary, North Carolina - WOR-1-36_30 (SPAdes) (version 2) | ecosystem: Environmental > Aquatic > Marine > Intertidal zone >... | reverse complement strand
TGTTGCCTATTCTAACGTTCTCTAGGTTTTGTTTGGCAGCTTCGTAGCAGGCGTCTGCTTGCTTCCTGGTTGTGGTTGGCAAGTCGTCTAGTATATATGATGGGTAGAAAGCGAGCAGGGTGTAGGGGATTCGAGGGTCTATCTCTGCGACGAATTTGGAGATGTCTTCTATCTCCTGGGTATCTATGTAGCCCGGTATCAGCAGGGTGCTTGCGGTCAAGATTGGGAGTTCTGATCTTTGGCTGTAGTATTCCTCGGCTATCTTCTGAAAGTTGTGGAGGGTTTCCTTGTTTGTTGTTCCGCAGAGGATTCTGCTCAGGGTTTCGTTGTGTGTTTTGATGTCGAATTTGATGTTTCCGCCGCTCATCAGCGAAAGCGCTGCAGCCTGTTTTGCGTAGTTTTCACGCATTCGTCCGTTGGTTTCCCAGCACATACGCAGTATTCGCCTTTTCTCCGAGGCCTCGGCTAGGGCTAATTTGGCAGTTTTTAGGGCGTGGGGCATTTGGGTGGAAGGGTCGCCCCCGAAGAAGCATATGCATGAGGTTTTATCGTGTACCTTGGCTGCCAAGTGCGTGGCAGAAATGGTTGGTTCATGCTTTTGGGCCAGGCTGCGGTAGTGCCAGTTTTGACAGAAGAGGCAGTCGGTGCTGCAGCTGCCGTAGAACACTGCTAGGTTTGAATAGCCTCTTTCTGCACCTGGATTGTGAGCAAATCGAGGGTATCCAGAGCCAGTGCATCCTGGGCAGAACCACCATGAAACACAGTTTGTGGGCAGTGGATCATAGTACCATTGCAGTATTCCCTTCTCGACTGTTCCACCGTAACGTTCCAGTTTGCCCTCTCGATTCTCAACAAGGCCGCAGTAACCTTTTTGGCCCTCAGCGATCTTGCAATTATTTGCGCATTGGCCGCATTGAAGACCGTTAGGTGTATTCGGTGGTTTTTCAGGCAGGTCGAAAGCTTTTCTGCTTATAACGTGGGCTTGACATCCGATTTCTAATGCTTCTTCTGGATTTGTGCGGATACAATCTAGGCAGACGCGCAGCTTACTGGATATTAGAATTGAAGCTTGGCCGCATATTCGGCATCTAGCCAATTGGCTCTCCAAGAATCCTTTGCAGCTGGTCTTTATAGCGGTATTGCGAAGAGCCAGAGGAGCAGCGAGAGTGGAAGGATTAGGTGTTGTTAGCAGTGTGGTATAGGACTAGTCGCATTCGTCGCCGTTGTTGTATGCATCCAGCATGTCTTTGAGGTGTAAGGCCGTCTGTCTGTAGTCGCCTTGGGGATTGGAGCCAAGGTGGTGTTTAGTCAGAAAGTTGTCAGCGTCAGATATGACTCCGTCTATGTTCATTGACTCGTCCTTGTAGTAGAAGCTTGAAGAAGCCCCGTTTAGCCTGTTCAGCTTTGCTGCGATGAGCTGAGCTGAGAGCATTCCAGTTGCGTCTTTGGCGTTTGCCCCGACTAGCACGCTGATAGCCTCTTCCTTTGAATAAGTCACGTTTCCGACCTCGATCTCTTCTGCAGGCCAGTCTTTCCCGTGGTTTTTCCAGTATCCCATACTGCGGGGGCACGCAACGCAAGGATGCAGAATTCTGGTCGTCCAGGAGGCTTCGGCGTAGTAGGTTGTCTCGTTTAGAACCGCCCAGGCAACGACTGTGTTTGTCAAATTGCCTTTGGCACACCAAGGCACCGCGTACGTTAGGTTGAAAACGTCGATTTCTCCGTGGGCTAAGTCTCCAGTCCAGTGGAACCCAAGCATTTCATCGTCTACCTCTACGCCGTGAAGGTCTATGTCACCTGTGTTGTTCACACTGATGGTGTACGTGATCCTCTCGCCTCTGTGGGCTGTTTCAGGACCCACCTTGGTGATTTTAATCATACGTTCAGCTATGACTGTAATCGCTTGGGTGGAAGCGGAGGAGTACACTCCCTCTGAGTCGATTGCTTCGACTTGGACTGTGTTGACCAGAGGGTTAGGATCTGTTTCCAAGACAATCCTGTGTAGAGTGTAGGTTATCCCTGTCTCGTTTGATGCTCCCATAAGGGGTATTGTCTCGTTTAACCCGAGCATCGCGTCAGTCACGTTAATGCTATGAAGGTCATAATCGGATGGGTTGTACACTTTGATATGATACGTCACCATGTCTCCTATGTAGGCGAAGCTGTCAGCGCTCTTAAGCACTCCTACACCGTGGAAGCCCGTTTGAAGCTGAGTTGCAAATACATATGCAAGCGAAGCAGCAGCCAGCGCAATCATGGCAACCAATGCAATTGCCTTTCTTGAACTTATCATGTCCATCGCCTTTCCTATTTTCGTGGACGACTATTTCAGCGTTTTCTGACTTCTGTTATAGAAGAATCTTCTATATGCGAGAGGCACTAGAACTGAGAGGAGTCGAATACCCGAAAAGCAAGTGTGCGTTGGAGAGGCTTATGGTGGCCTTGGGAGATTCCGATATTTGCTTATGGATATTCTTGTTTGCTCTCCTCCGATATACAGGTCGCGTTCAGGGTGGATTTCGAAATTCGCGATTGAGCGCCCACGTTTCTCCCAGGTTCTATCCTTGTAAGAGCCGCGCTTTATGTAGTTCCACATTTCTGCAGCTGGTATCCAATAGTAGGCTTCCCACTCCCGGGTCTTGGGGTCATAACATATCCAGATGTAGGAATCGACCTTCCTTCTCTGAATGTTGAACCAGTATCGTCCAGTCGACCTTCTTGACGTGACTTTGACGTTGACAGTTTCCCCATCTATGCCGTAAAGGGAATTGACTATTCGGAAATAGGGAAGGCCTATCTCGGAAACCAGCCTTTCCTTAATAGCTGCAGCTTCTCCACGCGATAGCCCTTTCATCGGTTGTCCCCATTCTTATTACTCAATCAGATAATTAATCTTCAATTGCTGCGGGTCCGAATCTAGTGCTTGGCAATTGCGGGTGGGTTACGCAAATTAAATAAGCGCATCTCTTTAACTGAAGAGTGGTTGGTGGACGATTTATGAGGATGACAATTCTCAAGAAGAAGACAGGTTACGCTTTAGGTCTCCTGCTCTGCATAGTTGGCATAATACTCATTCTCATCCTGGTTTGGGGATTCTGGGAAGCCTGGCCAACTGCTTCTACGGACATGTTCTCAGCTCTTGGTACAACTTTGTTGGAAGGAAGCCTAGTCCTCCTAGGAATCGAGGTGAAACTGATGTACTATGCAATCTTCGGCATCCCTCTCCTGATAGTTGGGGGTGCAATTTTGATAGCTCGAAGAGAAAAGGTTACGGTGACCGAGGAAACGACGGTTCTACTCGAGTGCCCCCAATGCAAGAACCAGTGGCGTGAATCCATGTCCAAAACCCATCTGGACTCGATGGGATATCCCAATGTCAAAACACTATCCAGACGAAAATGCTCAAAGTGCGCGAAATTCATACGTCCAAAAATCGTAACCGCAGATCTCTGATTTCACTCTAGATAGCTGAAGATCGATCTAAGGCAGCGCACCAACAGCCTCCAGCTCTTCTCCGAAATCAAACGCAGTTGCCCACATTATTTTAGGGCGATATCTGCCAGGGTTCTTCTTCTGACTTCTTCCGAGACTTCCCTTCCAACCATTCTCTCAGCCAAAGTCAGCGCAAAGGGCAAAGCTGTCGCAGGTCCTCTGCTCGTCACAATGTTTCCATCCACCACGACAATGTCCTTCTCTGGAATGCCTCCGCCCTTTTCAAGCTCTTTCTCCATGCCAGGGTAAATCGTGCAGGCCTTTCCCCGAAGCACGCCAGCATCTGAGAGGACTGCCGGGGCTGCGCAGATGGCAGCCACCAACTTCTTGGAGTCAAAAGCCTTCTTAATCATCGCAATCACCGTATGATTTCTCCTGAGATTCTCATACCCCGGGGCGCCTCCAGGGCACACAACTGCGTCGAAGTCCTCTGCGCTAACCTCTTCGAGCGACTTGTCTGGCACGAACTTCATCCCATGAGACCCTTCAACCGGACCCGGAACCAGACCAACGACGGCAACCTTCACACCGGATCTCCTAAGGATGTCTATTATAGTTGAAGCTTCAATCTCTTCAAATCCCGAAGCAAGGAATACCAAGGCGCTAGCCAAACTCAATCCCTCGCATACAATGCTGCACATCTCGTATTTCTTTTGTGCTAAAAAGCTGCGCTCGAGACTACGCGTCAAAACGAAGAATAGGTCGACGAGAGAGTCATGCGTGTCGTTCTCAAACGAAGGCGTAATACACGAAGGCACGGTGAAAAAGCATATAGATAGATTTAAATGATTAATGGTTTCACCTATTAAAAGACACTCGTTGATGGAAAGGTGGCTTTATTGAGCGAAATGACTACCGAAATCCTTCAAGAAAGCCTTGGGAAGACAGTGTTGATACGTCTTAAGGGCGGGAAAAGCTTGCGGGCGAAGTTGAAGGGATTTGACCAGCATCTGAACCTTGTTCTCGAGGATACTGAAGATACCACGGACTCTGAGAACATTAAGAAGCTCGGTGTTTTAATTGTCCGAGGGGACAACGTGATAATCATCTCGCCACCGCCAAGGTGACGAGCATGGTAAAGGGCACGACGTCTTTCGGTAAGCACGCAAAGAAACTTATACACATCAAATGTAGGAGATGTGGAAGAAGGGCCTACCATGTCAGGAAGAAGAGGTGCGCTGCGTGCGGATATGGAGCTTCACCCGCTTTGAAGGGATACTCCTGGCGTACAAAAACTCTTCAGGGCGAAAGAATAAGATAGAACGCCTTTAAGCACTTGGCTGCGCTTTAGAAACGTTTAGTGAAGGGCGAAGTACTTTTTGTCGATTCTCACGAAAATCAGAGGGCCTTTGCTGTAGGACAGTTGCCTGGCTTTACTTAGTGTGGTGTTTACAACACTGATAAGCTTCTCTTGTTCACTTCTCCAAGAGCTTCTCTCTTCGGATGCTCCAAGCTCAAGTTTCAGCAGATTCTCTGCCATTATGCTTGTTCCGCAGATTTCTCCGTTTCTTATCAGTGATTCCACAAGAATGTCGCTCATCTCTTGACGTTTCTTGAGCTTTCTCCATAGCTGCTCTGCATTTCGTAGGCGCTTGTTCACTTTGCACCATTGGGATTGGTGGGCGTTTCCTATGAGAAGCTTCACTCGTTGATTCCACTTCTTGATCCAGAGCCCAGCCCATATGTTTACGAAGGAGGAGAACTCCTCTGAGTCTTCTTCGAAGTACTTCTGGATCTTTTCAACCAAATCGTAGCCACCGTTTTCCCGGCCGATCAGACCCCAATGGAACTTCAGGAAGTTCATCAAATCCTCAGTTGCTATCTGCAAAACCCGACGGTCTGATCCCTGCAGATCCAACAGTGGATTATGATCCTTCAAGCACTTCGACAATAGAAGCTCAAGAAAGTTCATCGAAGTTTCTTCCCAGAGCCTTCTCCACTAAAATACACGGGTGGATGTATTAATTAAGGGTTATTCATAGTATTTTCTATAACACTTTTTGAGAACTATTCTCGATCTCGACACGTAAGGAGCCATGACAGGCAGCGTCTAAGAGGGCAGTTGTTTACTCAAAACGCGCACCAAAACTCTTCCACTCTGTGAAGGCTTGCTGAACGGGTACTGCGGTAAGAAAAGGTATTTCTCGTATTGATTTGGGCTTCATAACTTACTTATTTTGAATCCCTGTAGGAAAGCTGTAGTGAAGTCACAATGAACCAAGAGCTCGAAGAAATCCATAGAAGAAAACAGGACTTGGAAAACGAACTAAGATCCATGGAAGAACGAGAGAAGACTCTAAGCAACAGAATCAAGAGCCTTGAAGACAAGTTAGTGGTCCAAGAAGAACAAAAGGTAATACAAGACCTGGAAAACAAAATCAATGCCAAGCGTGAAGCGAACGATCAGCTTGAGGCTAGGATGAAGGAACTTGAAGAGAGACTGAAGGGCCTAGAGGTCGGAGCCCCAAGCGAGAAGCAAGACGAAACGCCGCAAGAAGAAATCATGGTAATGGAGCCGCAAGAAGCGCCTCAGGAAGTCCCAGAGTCGGATCAAGAAGAAGAACCCAAGAAGAAACGCAGATTCTTCTAAACGCGTCGCAGTCGTGTTCAGAGTCCGCAGGATCTTCTACAGCAGAGAAGGGCAGCTCGACGTAGGCACCATAGGTTACTCTCTTTTTTCATGGAGAATCATCCTGGGCAAGGGCTTTCTAGTCAGACTGCTAGAATGTGTTCAGGCAGATCGTTGATATTCTCTAGAATAAGGTCGGGTTTTTCCTTTCTTAGCTCCTCTTCGTTGAATAGGCCAGACAGAACTGCCACCGTCTTTGCACCCGCAGCTCTGCCGGCTCGAATGTCAACTCCGGAATCGCTGACTACGACGCAGTTCTGGATTTGCACGCGAAGTTCCTCTGCAGCTTTCAAGATTGCGTCTGGAGAAGGAGTTGGGCGCTCAACTTCCAGCGACGTCACGACGGTGGCGAAATACCGGTCAACTCTCAGGCGCTTAAGCTCTTCTCTCACCAGCTTCTTGGGCATGAAGCGTCGAGTGACTAGTGCCAGCGAGAGATTCTTTGAGAATCTGCGGAGAGTTTTGCTCACATTTGGTAGAAGCTTGGTCTTATTTGGGGCAGCCTCGTAGAAGTATTGAAGGAATGTCTCGAGAAAACGTTTTCTTGAAGCCTCGTCGATGGCTACTTTATCTAAGCATTCGTCGAGGGGGAGATTGAGCTGAAGATGTCGAGCTATATCCATTCCTACTTCTTCAGAATTGTAAGCGCTTCCAAATCTCTGAAGCGTCTTTCTGGCTGCCTCAGAAAAAGCTTCGGAGGGATCCACAAGTGTTCCATCTAGATCAACGAGCAAAGCTTGAGATTTCAGCTTTCGTGAAGCCCTCCCTATATTCTCTGGCATTTATGGTCAACAGCTCAGCTGGGTTCCGACGATCTTTCGAACACTCAGATGCAAGGCCATTGCTTCTGGAAAGGTGAGAATGCGCGTACGCAGCGGAGCCCCTAGGTCCGCCCGCGGGACACGGCTACTATGGCACCAATGGCAATCATCAACCCTATGAGTACGAGAATGCCAGGCCAGAAAACGTCGAAAAACCACAGAATTCCAAGGCCAATAATGAAGACTCCAAAGGATATAGCTCCCCACAGTCCCCCGCCAGACCCGGGCGGACCGAAGCAAGCCTCCCTCTCTCTAGCGTACCTTCGCCCAGATCTAACTCTCTCTTCGGCACCCAAGGGATTCCCGCATGAATGGCAAAACTTCGCGTTTTCCTCCGACTCTGCGCCGCATTTCTTGCAGAAAGGCAACCAATGAAGCCTCCATCACTCAGTTTACAGCTCAACTCTATTACACTACACTTTAAACGTTTTGGGCATCTGTGCATCGGCGTGACATACATGACTGCTTCAAGACTACGCCATGAAAAACAAAATAAACTGGTTACAGCCTTTCGAGCTAGTGAGGCATACGATGACTCGAATAACCATCAGACGTATGGTTGAAAGCGACCTAAACGTTGTTTCTGAGCTCGCTCTCTTGGCAAATCCACATGCAACCAGAGAAGTGTACCGTAAACATGTTTCTGACGAACTTGAAGAGAATCCTGACCTATCCTTTGTCGCAGTGGAGAAGGGAAAGGTCGTTGGCTACGCACAGGCAGATGTTCGAAATTCTCTTTCAGTCCTCGAAGACATAGCAGTTGCAAACGATCATCAGGGCAGGGGAATAGGAAAGCTTCTGCTGGAGAAGGAGTTGACAGTTCTTAAGAGTAAAGGAGTCAAGATAGTTTTGGCAGAAGTTCACCACAGCTGCTCTTCAGCCATCCCCTTCTACTACAAATATGGTTTCCGAATATCAGGTTGCGCCCAAGATTACTTCGGGGTCGAACATGATGCGATTATTCTTAAACTCGTTCTGCGGTATTGCACAATTAATATGAAAGCAGTCTCCTCCGTTTCGCGGTCGACGCGAGTTAGAGCCAGAAGAGTATGGATATCTCCAACGCAGTAGCCGCAGTTTCAACGCGGATAAGATTTGTCTTTGTGGGCTCAAAAAATAGGGGGGGATCCCAGTTTCCGGCTCAACCGACAGGGGCACGGGAGGATTATTATTCATGTGTCGAATCTCAAGCCGAGAAAACGCTGCCTTGGCACCAAAGACAAGACTAACTTAGACATTGTGCAAAATGCTTACACAGGAAGCTGCCCTACAAGTTGAAACCAGCGTTTTATGCTCGCTACGCCAGCAAGTTTTGCTGAGAAAGGCAGAAAGAGGTTCTTTTGATCACTATTCGAATACTCCGTCCACTAGAACAGGATTTTGGCGCTGATCTTGACTCTGCCGTTCTCGATCGGCACGCCCTCAGCCTTCACCAGTTTCCTTCTGGATCCAGCGGCTTTCTTCTCTCCTCCGAATCCGCCGTCAGACCTAACGACACGATGGCACGGAACAACGGGGTGAAGTGGGTTCTTATGTAAGGCGTTAGCGACTGCACGATAGGCTCTTGGCGTTCCTATTTTTTCTGCTATTCTTTTGTACGTGCTCACTTTCCCTCTAGGAATCTTGAATGTGGCTACCAAGACGCTTCTTTCAAACTCCGTCTTGTCGCTCAGGAAGCGTATCACGTCTTCCTCTGTCTTGACATCATCTTTCTTCATTTACCCTCACTCCTATCAAGTCACTTGACTGCATGAATTTATCTCTGTCTGCAGCGCACGTGCAAAGTGGTTCTGTCAGAGCCTTTTCTTCTTAAATTTGGAGTAGATGACCGTTATCGAAAGCCCAATCGCTACCAAAGCCACGACTACAAACGGAGCCCAGAATCCCAGAGTGCCCAACGACGAGAGGTCACCTTCGTCGTGACTCTGTTCTGTTGCCGGTAACTCCGACGCGGAAAAGCGTCCAGGAGGGCGTTGATACCATCCACACCGAGCCGTCTCAATGAGACATCCTACGCAAACGAAGGCGGCAAACAAAGCGAAGTACAGGACAATATGCTTTCTGAACATCCGAGATTCAGAAACTCTGTATCAAAACTCGGATTTAACTTTTGGCTCGAAACAAGCGAAGGGTAGTCACTTGTCACGCTAATCTATATCCCTAGTTAGCTTAGAAGCTGACGAATGCCACTCAGCAGCCAGATTGCACGCACTCTTTCAAGAGTCTAGTGTAGGATACGCGCTTCTCCTGCGGGCTGCTAAACCAATCCTGTTATAGGTTTTGGCTTCTCACTCCGTTTCCTTCTAAGCCAAGCCTTAATGAACTCTTCAATTTGCTCTTTATTGTACGCGTCTCTCCAAGCGGAATCTAGAGCTTCACAATGATCTGAGGCGCCAATGAGATTGAAGTGAGCGAGAAGCTCTCGGTACAGGTCTTCGGTTTCGAACTCGCTTAACCTGACGAACATCGTGGATAGAATGTTGTTCAGAATGGTCCTGCTCAAGGAAACCCCCTAAGAGTTTATCGAAATGGTTACTTATGGGTTTTGCGCAAGAGTTTGCAGAACTAGCCTCGAAGAGAACACGCAGGCCCGTCGGAAGAAGGCAGGCTACTAACGCAGCTTGAGGTTGGAAACTCGCCATATCTTGTTGCGTGTGATGTGCCATCTTTATTGCACATGCGTTTCATGGTATTCTGACTGGCTGAGACTCTATCTGACCATCCGCTTGATTTTCTGCGAGCTGATGGCACGCTTATAGGCTTTCTTGGCTTGTAGCTCCTTGTACTCTTTGTACGTAATCCGCGAAAACGGATAGAGCTCCTTGAACCTTTTGTAGGTCAACCTAAGATCAGTGTCCAAAAAATCGTAAGCTGGAGCAGAGGATCTGTCCGAGCGCCTCCAGTCTCGCTCTGAGGATGGGCTTGGCCCGGTGATTTGCTTCGCGACTGCCCAGAGTATCGCGATGAACACGGCTAAGACAAAGAAAACCAAGAGGGGTGTGAATATATCGATCATTGAATCATCTTTCTATTTGCTTTTCTCGTCTTCGCTCTTTTCGGTGGATTTTATTGGGATTACAGATGCCCCTTCCAATCCAATTACATTCAGGATATCCGCTGAGGACGGAACTACGATTTTTGTTTGTTGAGAAAACGTGTCTCTGACTACATCGAGTCTCTTGTTCAGCTGGGCGTTCTCCTTGAAGTATTTGTTTGCGGCTTCTGAAACAACTTTAATCGCTTCCGCTTGAGCCGTCGCCACTAGTTCTATGGCTCTGGCTTCTCCTTCTGCTTCAAGAACTGCGGCTTGCTTATCCCCTTCAGCTTTGAGGATCGTGCCCTCTTTGTCTTGGGCAGATGCTTCCTTTCTTCCCGTTGCCAATAATCGCAACTGCCTTCTTTCTTGCTCCGCTGTCTTCTGCTTGTGCATGGCTTGTTGAATATCGGCTGGTGGATCTATCCGTTGAAGTTCGATTCGGTTGACCTTTGTTCCCCACTTGTCAGTTGCCTCATCAAGAACCTTTCTAAGTTCTAAGTTTATTTTTTCCCTTGACGTCAAACATATGTCTAGAGACATCTCCCCCACAATGTTCCTGAGAGTTGTTTGAGCAAGCTTTACGATGGCGAGTTCAAAGTCCTCTACCTCGTACAATGCTCTTCGGGCGTCGACTACTTGGTAGTAGATTACGGCATCGATTGTGACGACCACGTTGTCTTCAGTAATGATCTCTTGGGGAGGAACGTCTATTACTTGTTCTCTCATGTTCACTCGGAAAATTCGCTGAGCAAAGGGAATAATGTATCTGAGGCCTGGGTCGACAGTCTTCTCGTAGGCGTTCCATCTTTCGACAATCCCCTTCTCGTATTGATTGACTTTTTTGACGCCGAGAGACAGCAATGCGATAATGAAGAATACTACTAGAATGGCAACCACAGCTATTATTTCTAACATTCAGGGTTTCACCTCTTCGACTATTAGGCTGACTCCTTCTATCCCCACAACCTTTACTTTGGCGCCCTCACTTATGACCTTGTCGTACGCTGGTCTGCAGAACCACAGCTCTCCTATGAGTTTCACGACGCCGCCGTCGACAGGATCTATGTCGGTCTTGGCCACTGTAGTTTTTCCTATCAAAGCGTCGATGTTGGTCTTTGTCAGGTTAACGTTTAGCTTGTCTAATAGTCCTCCGCCATGCATTTCTTTTATTTTGAAGGTGCAATCCTTCAGATGGTTTAGACGCCTTATTAGCTCGCCGAAGTCGTCTGTGTTTACTTCCATGAGGAAATCTCCGTTTTGTCTGTTGAGCATGTAAGTGATTTTGTGATCCTTTGAGAACTTTGAGAGCAGTTGAGCAAGCCTTAGTGCGTCAGCTCTTACTGTGAGGATAATCTTCATTGTCGCCAACTATTACTAGGCATTGAGTAGTATATATGGATATTGCTTCTTATTGTTAGTTATCGACGGCTATCTATTTTTCAGGTCACACCCGTGCGAATCATTCCTTTCTTTCAACAACCATAGTGCAGTTTGTTGCTAGGGCAGCGATTACCCCCAACGCAGCAAGCCAAGGAGCAATAATGATACCTACGAGTCCAACCGAAGCAGGGATCTCAAGCAACACCTTTCCTTTGTCGTCTTTGACGATTATCCTAGTGACGTTTCCTTCGTGAAGCAAGTCCTTGACTCTTTCAATAAGGTTGTCAGATGACACAGAGAATTCCTCTCTTTTGACTTTGACAACTTGTGTTCCGCAACCAGAGCAAAACCGGTCATTCTCCTTCAACTTTGCTCCACATTTCGAGCAGTAAGACACCACGCATCACTTTGGACCCCTTTCTGTCTGCCGCCTAAAAAGCCTATTCACGTGTGCGTGAATGCCTCAGCCTGGTCTTTTCCTTTCTGTAGGCCACTGCAGTCAGAGCAGTTGCTATCATGAATATTGGCATCATGTACAATGACGCAAGCTCGGGAATTACATAATAGGCAAGATTGTCTCCCCCATTCTCCCACATGCTGGGAGCTCCTTGCCACGCGTAGATGCTTCCGTTAGCATATGCCAGTCGGCAGCCGACGTAGTGACCTACGCCAAAGGGAAGGTCATCGAAGCGGCTCCAGCTGTCTAGAGATATAATGTAACGGTAAGTTCTGTTGTCTGGGATTCCGTCGGGATACGCTTGGTTTCCACCGAGGGCATAAATGTAGTCCACCTGGTCAGGAAACCAGAAGCCTACGTAAAGGAGTGAGGCTCCATCTCCAACGCCTCCGACGCCACCGTTATTAGGGCTCGCAGGGATGTCAGTCATTGCCGTCCAATTATTGCCAGTTATGCTATAGCGCCAAAAGTCGCAAATCGGCGAGTCTTCATCGAACTCCCCGCGGAGAGCGTATATGAAGTCTCCGCCTGTCCAGATAACAGATGCGCCGTCACCCATACCAGCTGGCGGGTCTGCAGGGATGTCACTCCAACTATTGTTGGAAGGGTAATAGCGCAGGAAATATGTTGGGCGTTGTTCGCCACCTATTGCCGCATAGATGCAGTTGTTGCTTCCGACCCAGGTGAGGGCGTCGCCCTCACCTTGCTCAAAGGGAGTGGCCTCTAGTGCCTCCCAGTAATTGCCAGAGATGACGTAGCGGTAAAACCATCTGCGGTTGTCACCTGTTGCTGCGCCGTATAAGGCATAGATGTAGTCATCAGAATCCCATGCTAACGCCGTTCCAGTTTTGAATGCATAGCCGTCCGGTTGAGGCGGACTGGCTAGTTCTTCAAAGATCATGGTGAACGGCAAATATTGGTAGAAGCTTCCACCTCTAGCAATATACACAGCCTTGCCGGTGCCAACAACAGATTCGCCAAAGGCTCCAGTCACCGTGTCAGCAA
>Ga0209427_10006974_pt1 | contig 12822 bp, 7 predicted proteins | sample DeeMarSWOR136_30_FD_187465 | JGI IMG/M metagenome (GOLD analysis project Ga0209427, IMG submission 187465) | Marine sediment microbial communities from White Oak River estuary, North Carolina - WOR-1-36_30 (SPAdes) (version 2) | ecosystem: Environmental > Aquatic > Marine > Intertidal zone >... | reverse complement strand
GCATCCCCTGTTCAGGACTCAATATGCTTTATTACCTATCACCCACGGCGGGGGCTTCCTATCACGGCAGCAGATAGCTCTGGTGCTGGGTGAACACCAGAGGCAATCGCAGCCTGGAGGGAAGATGACTTATATTGCTGGTGTAGATTTGGCTGGGGAACATGAGCGGGAGATGGTGGGAGGGGACGCTTCTGTCAATGATAGGGGAAGAGGGCATGATTCCACAGTAATCACCATTGCCGGGGTGGATGCCATTAACCCATCGCAGCCGGTGTTGAAAGTCATGGAACAATACCAGTGGACGGGGACGCTCCATAGCCAGCTTTATACCCAGATGACGGATATCCTTAAGAAAGTCTGGAACTGTCGCAGGATAGTGGTGGATGCCACCGGTATCGGTCAGCCTGTAGCCAGCTTTCTCAGAAAGGAACTGGGAAGCAGGGTCGTCCCATTCATCATTACCTCAAAGAGCAAATCCGACATGGGCTTTGAGCTATTGTCCTTTGTCAATTCCGGGAGGCTTAAACTCTACAAGCAAGATGGCTCCAGGGAGTATAAAGAGACTTTGTTTGAGCTGGAAAGAGCCAGGGCGCGATATCGCCCGAACCAAACGGTGAACTTTTACGTTGACCCTCAAGAAGGACACGATGATTTTCTCGTGAGCCTGGCTCTGGTGGTACAGGCTGCTAAAGGTCTTAGCCACAGGGAAGCAAAGGGTTGGCTCCGGGAAAACTAGGCAGGCTCTAAAATGCAAAAACCAAAAATAAAAGTGCAAAGTGACAGAGCAAAGATTAAAGATTTTGCATTTTAATTTGTCATTTTGATTTTTGCCATTTAATTTTTGAGTTTCTGTATTGTTCGGGCTTATCCCGATTTCATTCCAAGGTAGGCAGGTCTTTGCTCAGCTCAGCCAGGGATTCAATCCTCTTCTTGGTTTCATCCAGCTGCCCCTTGTGTTCTTTGGCATACTGCGTAGCTTGCTCGTAAAACTCTTTTATCCTGGGCACAAAGGACAACTGGGATAATATCAAGGTAACGTCGATATAGTGCCTTTCTCCGGGAAAATCGCCGCCTCGAATCAGGGCGCTGGATGCCAATTCCTTGATATAATCGCTAATGCTCTTGACCATGTCCATATTCAGCTCTCTTTCCGGACCAGATATGATATATATGGCTTTGCCGGCATCCTTGGGGTCGCAAGTGAGGGAAAGGTCAGAGATGGTGGCATCCAAGGCTTGTGTTCCTCTGAAGCTTTCCAGAGCTTTGTCGCGGAAAGTCTTCTTTCTTATCTCCCAGGGGAAGCGGAACGAAGGAAGCTCAGTTCTCCCCAGGCCAATAGCGGTCCATCCCTCCAGGCTGGCAATTATGTCCCCGGCGTCTATCGTCCGCGAACCCACATATTTGGCCTTGGTTACCTCGCCAGCACACATTAAATCATAGAAGGGCTCGGCAATCATCCTGTTTATTCTATCTATGTTGCTAACGAGACTGGCATCTTTTCTCACATACCTCTGGTTATCAGCGAGAAAAATGGCGTCCACTACATCGTAAGTGGATTTCAGGCAAGTGGCGGTGTTATACGTGCTTCTGGACTCTGTGGTCTGCTCATGCTCAAAAGGCAAAACTACCAGGGCATAGACTGGCTTGCTGATGTATCTATCCTTAACTGCTCTGGCTATTATGGGCAGTGCTCCCGACCCCGTGCCGCCGGCAGCGCCAGCTATGAGGAAAAAGGCATGTGTCTCGTAAAACTGTGGGGTGGCTTTCACGGCATCCAGTACCTTATCACTGTCCTCCTTGGCCAGTTGAGCTCCCAGCTCGTTTATCTTGCCTACCCCGTGTCCCAGGGTCTGGCGCAACCCCAGGAGCACCCGGTGCGTATAGTCGTTCTTGATAAACCTTAGCCCGGTCAGGTCCGCCTGATCTGTATTCACGGCAATGACGGTGGGGGCTATGGTTGCCTTGCGCTGAGCACGCGCCTTGAAATTTAGCCTGGCAAAGTGGTCAGCAATCCGGCATCCACACTGCCCCAGTCCAATAACTGTTAACTTCATTTTCCCCTCCTTTTCTTCTTATTTGTTATTGCGAGCGGAGCGCGGCAATCTCCTCACAATTGCGCTCCCTTAGTAGTAATATCTTCTTTTCCTTATTATGAAGAAGTAAACCAGGGCGCCGATGAGCACCACTGCTGCGACTATGATAACAATGAATCCCCACAGGGGCAAGAGTCCGGCTCGGAAGGAGCGGGCTGAGGTCCAGTTACCTGCGTTCCCTGCGCCATCTACGGCTTGCACAATCCAGTAGTAGGTGTCGTAAGTCAGGGCTGCTGTCTCATTCAGCGTATAGCTCGTTTCGACCAAGCCCTCAATTGAAAATACGTAATCAACGAATCCAGTGTCGGTGACATTGGCACTGGTTGCTATCTGCAGGCTATAGTAAACTCCACTGGGGTCCTCTACCTCCGACCATTCAAAGGTCGGCCTCACCTTGCCTATGAATCCCACCCTGCCCCTGTCGGGCGGTGAAATTAGTGCTGGTGTGGGTGGTTTATTCGATTCCATGGTAAAGATAGCGGTGGCCTCGTTCTCTTCAGCGTCCTTGGCTGTTACCTCGTACGACGGGCCATGGCTGCCCTTGGGTACAAGAAAACTTGCACCTGAGAAACTGCCTTTGCCATCGGTTCTGGCTGTCGCTTTCTGGATACCGTCGTATTTTATGACCACATTCTTGTTGGTGGCAAACCCGCTGCCAGTGACGGTCAAGTTCGTGCCCACATGTCCTTCGTCCGGGGTCAGCACTAAGCCAGGCTTTATCTCGAAGCTCCAGCTTTCGATGTCTTCTTTGCGGGTCCAATATCCTTCAGCGGTCAAGCTATACGTGTCTATGGGCATCTCGGGCACCTTAAAGCTTGCCTCCCAGTAGCCGTTGTCGTCGGCTCTGATTATCTCCGGCTCCGTCTCCGCCTCCTCTCCAGCAAACAATATCTCGATGTACCTGTCGTCAGCCTCAAATCCGTTGCCCATCATTGTTATGTTGTCGCCCACGCTACCTGATGTTTTATTTATGGTTATCCCCGGAATTACTTCGAAGGTGGCATCCTCAACCTCGTTGTCTTGGCTCTCCTCGCCTTCGGCGTCTATCTTATGGTCGTCCTTGGCGGAAGGGGGAATCTCGAAACTATACTCCCACCAGCCATCATCATAGGCTGTGATATTCTCTGCTACCGTTTCATAGTCGTGGTCATTGAGGTAGTACCTCAGCTCGATATCTTCTTCCTCCTCGGCAAACCCGTGGCCTTCCACGGTAACCATAGTGCCCACAGTCCCCTCTTCAGGGATTATCGTCAACCCCGGCTCCACGGTAAATTTATCTATAGCTTGAGGGCTGGTGTCTATGTAGGCACACACGTCATGGTCGCCCGTGCAGCTTTCGGGAACGGTGAAAGTGCCACTGAACTTCCCCGCACTATTGGTCTCGTCTTCGGCTACCTTGATACTGGTATCGTCGTCCAGATAATAGTAGATTTCGACATCCTCGTTAGCCGTAACATTGCCACTGAAGCTGACTACCTCCCCGGGAACTCCGTGGTCGGGAGAGAGCGTGATATATATCTCATCAGCGGCTTGTGCAGGCGCGTTCGGCAGGGCGATAGCTACAAAGCAGGCGACAAAAGCGATGACCAGTCGAGACAGCAAGCGCATTTGACGAATCTCCTTTTTGTTATTATAAACGAAAATGCCACCAGAAAGTAAGGGGCAATTTTCATTTTAGGGGAAATTTGCTGGGAAATTCTCCAGTTGTCTGTCATTGTGAGCGCCTTCTCCATTGTCATTGCGAGCGGAGCGAATGCGGAGCGTGGCAATCTCGGAGATTGGAGAGATTGGATTTATATATAACTCCACCTATCCCCCTCTTATCCTGATAGGGGGTACACTTTCACCCTTAAGGTAAGGGGGATAAAAGAGGGTTATGCCTATTTTTACCACTTGTCATAATATATACTTCGTCTCCTTAAGAGAGCACGAATCAGGAAGACCAGCAGCACCACTATTGCGACTATGATGAGAATGAATCCCCACAGGGGCAGGAACCCGACACGGAAGGGACGGACTGCACTCCAGCTGCCCTCGTTCTCCGCGCCATCTACCGCCTGTACAATCCAGTAGTAGGTGCCAAGGGGTAGGGCTTCTGTCTCCTTTAGGGTGTAGCTTGTTTCGGTTAAGTCTGGAACCGAAACTATTACAGAGGATGTAGTGAAATTGGCGCTCGTGGCTATTTGCAGATTATAGCGAACTCCGCTGTCATCGTATACGGCAGACCACTCAAACGTCGGACTCACCTCGCCCAGGAATCCCAGCCGGCTCTTGTTGGCTGGTGAAATCAATTTCGGTACTGGCGGAGGTTCAGATTCCATAATAAAGATAGTTTTAGCTGCATTGCCGGCACCATATCCTGCTGTTACCGTGTGCTCGCCATATTTGCTCTCAGGCACAAGAAAACTTGCATCGAAGCTGCCCTGGTCGTTGGATTCGGCTGTTGCCACGTGTCTATCATCGTATGCTATGTTCACAGTTTCGCTGGCGGCAAATCCATGACCCGTGATGGTCAGGTTTATACCTACATGTCCTTCATCGCGGGACAACACGATGTCTGGCTCTATCTCGAAGCTGAGCTCGCCGGCGTCTTCTTTACTGGTCTGCTCTCCCTCGGCGCTGATGCTATATTCGCCTGTGGGCATCTCGGGCACCTCGAAGCTTTCTTCCCACTCGCCTTCGGAGTTAGCTTTGATGTCTGTGATGATTGCCTCTCCATCAAACAATATCTTGATGCCCTTCTCGTTAGCCGCAAACCTACTGCCGCTCATCGTTACGGTGTCGCCCACGATGCCCGACGATTTATCTATGCTTATCTCCGCTGTTACCCTGAAGATGGCGTCCTTAACCTCGTGAAGCCGGCTCTCGGCACCCTCGGCGTCTATCTCGTGTTTGCCCCTGGTGGACGGGGGAATTTGGAAACTCGTCTCCCAGCTACCCTTGGTATTGGCTACGATATTCCCTTCTATCGTTTTGTAGCTGCCATTGAGGTAATAAATCAACTCGATGTCCTGTTCCTTCCTGGCAAACCCCTGTCCTTCCACGGTAACATTAGTGCCTACAGCACCTTTCTCGGGACTTACCGTCAACCCCGGCTTCACGGTGAAGTAGGCATCTGCTGACGCATACCCCACGTCAACGTGCACCTGGTAGTGTCCGCTGCAGCCTTCGGGAATGTGGATGATGATTGTGAAGTCTCCAATGGGGTCGGTCTCGGTGCCTTCGGATACCAGGATCCCGTCATAATAAAGATCGATTGGCCTGCCTGCATCAAAATCATGGCCGTAGACGGCGACCTCTGTTCCCGGTACTCCCGAACTCGGGGTGAGCTCGATGTCCCAGGGTACACATTCGGCTTGTGCAGGCGCAGATGGCAGGGCAATGGCTACAAGGCAGACTACGAGAGAAAGCAGCAGTTGAGATAGCCAGCGCATTTGACTGTCCTCCTGCCATTATAACCGAAAATGCTACAAAATGCTACAAAAAGTAAGGGGGCCCCCGTCTCCTTAGCCATCCCCCTTAAGGTAAGAGGAATAAAGGGGGTTATGAGAAAGGGGGCGACTTAGAGTCGCCCCCTTTGGGAATTCGGGATCAGGCGAGTGTTATCACACCCGACGAGTCCTGAAGATGAGTACTATGACTACAATCACCAGGACAGCGCCGATGCCGATAACTACCCATACCCAGAATGGAGTTTCGGCCTGGGCCGGGTGCGCATCAGCAATGTGATCTTCGAGTTCCTCCTGAGTGTCGAAACACAAACCACACTGTGGACAACAGAATTCACCCTTCACTGCCGTGGTAAAGCTGACTTCGGCGCTCTCGCTTATTGTCTCATCAGCTTCATTTTTGGCGGTCACCTTCCAGCTGTAAGTAGTGCCGTAGTCCAAAGTTATGGTGCTTTGGTAGTATGTGCCGGTCACTGTGGCGGACTCTTGTTCGACACCATCCTTCTTCAGCACCCAGTCGAACTCATCGACAGTTGCTAGTATGTCCCAGCTGAAGCCCACATTCTTTGTACCAACGCCTGTGGCTCCGGGTGCTGGTGCGATAAGTTCGAGTTTGGCGGCTTCCACACTGGGGGCAATCGTGAAGCTCTGCGCCGCGGAAGGCCAGCTGCGGATACATTGACCAGACTCGGCACTTACAGCTGTGACCCTCCAGTAATAGGTAAATTCGCAGGTGAACGTTTCGTCGCTCGGTACCCACATGCTGGGACTCGTTGGTGCCTGTGGACAATAAGACCCATACCAGCAGGCATTCATATCACATATGCCTCCTGCAGTTGGTAGCGGTATCTCCAGTAGATCAACTATCCACTGGAATATCTCCTCATACCAAGTAGAGTACCAATGTGATACATCCACTGGCTCGGTGAAGTCCTCATCCAAGGCAAACTCGATCTCGTAGCAGCAGGCATCGCACAGGCGGACCCACTTGAGGGTAAACGGTATGTTGTCGCATTCGCAGGGGTCGGCAGGGATGACATCGCCGTCATCCGGAGATATAAGCTCGACGCGTTGCTTGGCATAGCAGTCCTCGAACGTCCAGACAGCGCCCCATTCGCCATCGTCCATATCGTAGTCCTGCCAGTAGTCGATGGCAAAGAGCTTGCTGTTGCTGTCCGTAGTCAGACAGCCGCAAATCTTCAGTGCGTCAGGCCATGCCCTGAATCCTACTGAATCCTCCGAATCTTCTCTCATGAAGAGCAGGTCAGTTGGAGTATCATATTCGGTCACGTACAGGTAATCCCATTTAGCCTCTCCAACGTCGCAGCAGATCTCCACGATAGGCGTCAGGCAGCGAGCCACGCCAGTCATGCGATCGGGAACTCCCTCTTGGTTTCCCCTGTAATAGTAGCTGGCATAGAGAACTCCGCCGGTCTCATCGCTGGTCTTGTCGTTGCCCTCGGCTCTATCCAGCACCAGGCCGGTGTAGGCGAATTCGTGGCAGGCATCGATGTCTGTCCAGTCTTCGCTTTCGCCAAGGACCCAGAGATAGATGCCGCCTGTTGTTGGGTTGTTATTTCCGTCTACAGCGGCATAGATTGTGTCGTTGTCGCCGAAGTAGCTGTCAAAGGCAACGGTGACGTAGGCTTCAATGGGGGTCGGCTCATCCAGTTCGGTGAAGCTGAAGCTGTTATCCGTAGGATCGAAATCATCGGAGTAGGAAACAAGTCCAGTCTTGCCGCCGACAAGGATGTGGACTTCGTCGTCGTCGCTCCAAACAGCGATGGTATGACCAGAGCCAACCTCGCTCTCGACCGGCTCAGTAGTCCAGGTAAGAGAAGCACCATAGTCGTCGGACATGGCGACCTCGCCATCGTCAGCCAGGGCAAAGATGGTGCTCGCGTCTTTCACTGCCAGGTCAACGATGTGGTCTACCGAAGCGGTTCCCTCGGTCCAGCAGGCCAGGGTTTCCATGCTATTATAGTATACGCTGTTGCTCCCGTAGTCCACGAGGTAGACGGTTTGCACCTCATCGTATTCTAGTTCCTCGGGAGCCAGCCTGAGCAGGCCCCACTTGGGACGGCCTCCGCTTCTGCCGTCTTCTGTGAGTTTGCCGCACCAGGTCCTCATCCAGTAGCCATTGTAGTCGTCGTAACCTGCTTCGGGAATGTCCTCGGAGTAGAACCAGACGCTGTCGCACTCGCAACCTACCCACGGGTTAGCACTGACCGCGAAGGTCTTGTTGCAGTCGGGCGATACCGCGACATCGGAGAAGTAGTCAATATAGGTGTCAATCAGGCTGATCTGGTTCCAGGTGTCCCCGTCATCGAAGTAGTTTACCGACCAGGCGCCCTCGTCATAGTCGGGGCTTCCCAACAAAAACCCGAAATAGGTACTGTTGTTACTAATGGTGTCTAACTTCAGGGCAACGGCATATGCCTTGTCCTCGCTTACGTAGGATACCGCCATGGCATCTATCCCGGTGGGCGGCTTGCAAGCCGCATCCCAGCCATAGCAGCAGATTTCCATCTGGGCGATGTTGTTATTGCGATAGACCTGGACGCCCTCGCAGCAGCTTGCAGAGAGAAGGAAATCACCTTTGGTGCGATCTATGATTCCCTTGCCAATCAAGCCGGCGATAGCCTTACCTTTAGCTATGGTGCCCAGGTAAGACACGCTGGCCAGCCAGACTTCTTCGTCCTCTACCTGCCCCTTCGGCCCGACGTCTTCAGACTGGTCGTCATCTATCTTGTATATCATGGCATATTGGTTATCATCCTGCCACCAAGGACTGACGTTCGCTACATAGTTCACCCAGACCCAGAGCACTCTTGTAGAGGCGCTCTTGGCCGAGTAGTCTTCGGGCGTAGCTATGCCCGCTAGCATTCCGCCCAGCGGCGGGATGTATATATTATCTTCTACGAGCACAGCTTCGATGTCAGCATTGGACTCGTTGTTCCAGCCTCCGTCGTCCTTTATCCAGGTGCCGGTCTGCAGGTAGACATCGCCCTGCGGAACCCACGGAGCAGCGAGCTGATTGTAAGCGGTAACAGTGACAGCCAGGATGGCCAGGTCCGTACCCCACTTGGGTGAGAACTGGACGGCAACAACGGCTTCCGATGTGAACGCAGGACCCATGCCCTCGTCATCATCCCAGCCATCATAGTCTCTGGCGTCTACCCAGTTGCCGGGGTCGTCTCCGTCAACCGTGCAGCGGAAAATCAGGCCCGTGTTGGAGACATAATCGGTACCGGCGATAGCGATATCATGCTCGCCATCCACTTCGGGGGAGACTGCAAAGTCAAAGACTCCGTAGTCGTCGTAGCCGACTTCGAAGGAAGCGCCGCCATACTCAACTTCGCCGGTATCCTCGAAATTCTCGCCGCCGTCAACGGAGATGAACACGTGAACTTCATCGATACCGTCACTATCGTCCCACATCACGAGGGCGACAGCCACGAAGTCGGAGTCATCGGCGTCGCAGGCGACTTTCAGCAATGCCACTATGGTGTCGTTGTCGTCCACCAACGCATCTTCCAGTGCCTCATTGAGGGGCTCCCAGGTGGCAGCGCCGTTCTCTGATTTCAACACCCACTTGTCCGACTGATACTCGGTCTCCTCTATTGTATAATCCCCGTAGATGATAGCGTAGGCTACATCTCCGCCCTCAGCCAGGGCATAATCGATGATTGTGGACTCGGGTGTCAGGACAAAACCGTCCAAAGTCGGAGTAGCGACTCTGGTCCACTCGGCCTTGACCTCCACAGGTGCGGCGCTCACCTTTTGGGCGGGTGCCGCAACAATTATCAAGCTTATGGCCAGTGCTGCAGCGATGAGCATATACATCGCCCTCACTGGCCACGCTCTTTGTTTAATCATTATTTCCTCCTTATATAGGTATCCAACTTATCTTCACTCTCACCCGGGTCGACTTCTCCGGGCTCGAGTCATTGGAAACGTTATTTCTTCAGTAAACCTAGTTTTAAGCCTGCCTCATTTCAGGCTGCCCTTTGATTAAGGAATTGCTTCGCCGCTGCGCTCCTCGCAGTGACGAAAAGCAATGGTTCTTTTGCCCGGGCTAGGCATTGTTCTCTTCCCCTCGGCGAATCCGTAGTACGGTTTTCATAGCTCCCCTCGCCTCTCTTATCCTAAGGGGTGGATTTGGTGGGCCTTACTTTGGGAGAGGGAAAAGGAGCAATTCGCTCTGGGACTTTGCCATAAGCAGCACCTCCTTTCTATTTATTATTAACGTCATTCTGAGGAGTTTTGTTACATCAGGATGCCGAAGAATCCTTGGGACTCTTCGCTGCGCTCAGAATAACAGGCAAATGTCCTTGAACAATATTCAATTATTAAAGTTCAAACAAACTCAAATTTACCGCCAAAAGCCATAATAATAGGCTCAGGCCTACTTAACCTTTAAGTTTAAAACTTATATATTTATTTTGTCAATAGCTAGATTAAGAAATTTGCCAAAATAGCTTTGATTTATTATAACAGCCGGCCTTCTTTTGTCAATAGCCCTAATGTAACGAGGTATAAGCAGGACAAAAACTCCTTGCCCTTTTAGAACAAAAGTGCTAATTTATGCTTAATCGTGGATTTGCCTGTGAAATCTATGAAAGTTTCCAATGATAGCCCCTTTCGTCGTTGCGAGGAGCGTAAGCGACGAAGCAATCTCTGGTCGGGCAAGTCCTGACCCTGCCACGGTATTGAATCATCGAGGAAAATACAAGCTGGAGCAAGCTGGAAAAGAATGATGGAAAGTAAATTGATATGGAATTTATTGCCCGAGGAATTTCCCTACGAGGATAAGGGCTGTGAGCTTTTTCCCTCCTGTCTCAACTGCCCCTTTCCTGATTGCCTTGAGGAAGAGCCCTGGGGGAAAGAGAGGTTCTTAAAGAGCAGGCGAGCCGAGAGGATGCTGGAGTTGAAGCGGGAGGGTAAAAGCGTTAAGGAGATTGCCCGTATATTTGAGGTGAGCCCGAGAACGGTGCAGAGGTGGCTGAAGGCGATTGAGGCGGCTGCGCCAAATTAAAACTCAAAAATAAAAATGCAAAATGACAGAGCAAAAATCAGAATTTTTTGCATTTTGAGTTGTCATTTTAATCTTTGCACTTTGATTTCTGAATTTCAACGATGACTGACTTCAATCCATCGCAGCTAAACCGCAGGGACACCCAGCGCCTCGCCGCTTACCGCTCCAACCTCGATTTCTACAGCGGAAGCCACTGGCCCGCCACATCGCGTCACCGCCAGCTTGTCTTTAACTACGCCAAGGTATCCATAGATAAAGCAACCAGCTTTCTCATGCAGGGACTCGGCTTTGCCTGCTATCCCGGCGGGGAAACAGACGAGCTTAAAGACCGGGTAAGGCGAGCCGAGCAACTGCTCCACCAGGTATATGAGCAGAACAACCTCCAGCAGCTCGATTACGAAACCGAGATTGACACCGCCATCCTGGGCGACGGCTGCTACAAGGTGATATGGGATACGGACGAAAAGCGTATCCGTATCACCGCCCCCGATGTCTCGGGCATCTATGCCTGGTGGCTGGGAGATGACACTTCGCGGGTCTGGAGGGTCGCTTCCCGCTATACCCTGACCCGGGAGGAAGTGGGTATGCTTTACAGTGGTGTCATTGCGAGCGAAGCGAAGCAATCCCGAGGAAAGGACAGAGTCGTCATAACCGAAGTCTGGACGGATAAGGCCTTCGACCTTTACCTGGATAATGACCTCATAGAGTCCAGGCCCAACCCTTATGGCTTTATCCCGTTTATCATCTTCCCCAACGTAAAACAGCCCAAGCACTTCTGGGGCGAGTCGGATATCCCCATTCTTGTCCAGCCCCAGCGGGAGCTTAACCGGGCCTTGAGCCAGCTATCCCGCATCCTGGAGCTGTCGGGAAATCCCATCGCCGTCCTGGAGAACATCGCCTCAGCTGAGGACATTAAGGTCCAACCCGGGGCCCTGTGGACCATACCGGAGGACGCTAAGGCTTATCTTCTGGACTTACTGCAAGGCGGCGGGGTCCGGCTTCATGTCGATTATATTGATTTGCTATACCGTGCCTTACACGATGTATCGGAGACGCCCAGGGTCGCCTGGGGAGGCATCGAGAAGGAACTCTCCGGCACCGCCCTGAGGATTGAGCTCGGCAGCCTCGTTCAAAAGGTGGTGCGAAAACGCACCATAAGGACTGATGTATATCACCGGCGTAATGCCCTGATATTAAAGCTGGCTGAAATGTTTATGAACGAAAACTTCGAAGGAGTGAACCACAGGGTGGTCTGGGGTCCCATCCTGCCTCAGGACATAGACAGGCAAGCCCAGACCGAGCAGCTCTTGGTCCAGACCGGAGTCCACAGCCGGAGGACCGCTATGGACGAAATGGGAATACAGGACCCCGACGAAGAGTTCAACAAGTGGCTGGAGGAAAGGGAGAGGATACTACAGATGAATCAGGAGTTCAGGGCAGCGTCCACACGTGGCGGAGCGAGGGAGAGAGCGGTAGCCACGGAGATGGAAGTGCCTGAATAATAAGCTCAGCCCCTTGTCATTGCGAGGCAAAGCCGAAGCAATCTCAAGGGAATAGGAGAAATATATGGAAAACGGAAACCCGGAAATTCAAGAAACTCAGAACACCGCTCCAGCCCCCGAGGACCTGGAGGCTATCACGGCTCAACTCGGGGAGGAGAGGAAGGCGAAAACCGCCGCCGAGGCATCATTAGCCGAAAAGGACGCCCGCATCGCCGAACTCGAAGCCTCGCTAAGCGAAGCGAAGCAGGCCGAGGAGTCATTACGCGCCGAAGGCGTGGCAATCTCTGAAGCCCACGCCCGGGCCATTGCCAAATACCTCGATGCCGTCAGGCTGGCTAATCCCGCCATTCCCGGGGACATCATCGCCGGGGAGACCATTGAGGACATAGATGCATCGGTCGAGAAAGCCCGGACCATCGCCGACGCCGTCAGGCAAAACCTCGAAGCCCAGGCCAAAGAGGCCCGGGTCCCCGCAGGAGCACCCACCAGGGGCACCATCAGCCTTGAAGGACTGTCACCCCGGGAGAAAATCGCCGCTGGAATCCAGCAAAAAGGAGGGACTAGCTAATGAGCATATCTTTAGACGAAGCCAGCAAGCTCTCGACCGATATCCTGCTTAAAGGAATCATCGAGACCATCATCCAGGACAGCCCCATCCTTCAGGAGCTGCCCTTCATCCAGATCGTCGGCAATAGCCTCAAATATAACCGGGAGAAGGAGCTCCCCCAGATGGCGTGGTA
>Ga0209427_10006973_pt1 | contig 12822 bp, 11 predicted proteins | sample DeeMarSWOR136_30_FD_187465 | JGI IMG/M metagenome (GOLD analysis project Ga0209427, IMG submission 187465) | Marine sediment microbial communities from White Oak River estuary, North Carolina - WOR-1-36_30 (SPAdes) (version 2) | ecosystem: Environmental > Aquatic > Marine > Intertidal zone >... | reverse complement strand
AAACATTGTGAAGTATGTGTCGATGAACCTGTCATGGTCGCCCCACATCGTGCGCATCATTCCAGGCCAGGGTTTGCGTATGCACAGCTTGCCGCCTTCATTTACATCGCATTGGCTTCCATCATCTCGCAGAACGACAGAGTCAACGCCAAAGAATGGCCGGGAAGCACTGCCGGGTTTTAATGTGTGTGCGCCCGGCATAGGTGAAATCATAAATCCGCCGGTCTCCGTCTGCCACCAGGTATCTACAATGGGACAGCGATTGCGGCCGATTTTCTCATAATACCACATCCAGGCCTCGGGATTTATCGGCTCACCGACCGAGCCGAGAATCCTGAGCGAATCGAGTTTGTACTTAGCTGGCCATTCGTCGCCGAGGCGCATAAGAGCGCGAATAGCTGTGGGTGCGGTATAGAAGACAGTAACATCGAATTTGTCACAAATGTGCCAGAAGCGGCCGGCATCTGGGTAAGTAGGAACACCTTCAAACATCAATGACGTGTTGCCGTTTGCGAGTGGGCCATAGACGATGTAGCTGTGTCCTGTTACCCAGCCGATGTCGGCGGTGCACCAGTAAATATCGTCGTTGTGAATGTTGAAAATGATTTTGTGAGTGAGGGTGATATGCAATAGGTATCCACCGGTAGTGTGGACAACGCCCTTGGGTTTGCCTGTCGAGCCGGATGTGTAAAGGATAAACAGCGGGTCCTCAGCATTCATAGGTTCGGCTTCGCATTCTTCGGCCGCATTTGCCATCTCATCGTGATACCATATATCCCTGCCGTCTTTCATATCGCAGGGCTCATCATTGACTTTAACGACTATCACATTTTCAATTGTAGGAGTTTTTTCCAGTGCAACGTCGGCGATATCCTTGAGCTTGATGTGCTTGCCGGCACGCAGCGAGACATTGGAAGTTATAAGCATTTTGCAGTCGGAGTCGTTGATTCGGCCTTCGAGGGCTTCTGAGCTAAATCCGCCGAAGATGACTGAGTGAATAGCGCCAATGCGGGCACAGGCAAGCATAACTATCGAAAGCTCGGGCACCATGGGCAGGTAAATCGCCACACGGTCACCTTTTTGTATGCCCTTTGATTTGAGGACGTTGGCGAATTTGCAAACCTGCTTATGCAGTTCTTTGTAGGTGAGTTTCTTGACAGCATCTTCAGCTTCACCCTGCCAAAGAAGTGCGGTTTTGTTTGCGATTGGTGTTCCAAGGTGACGGTCGAGGCAGTTGTGTGCAATATTTAACTGGCCGTCGGCAAACCAGGTGTGCTCGATTTTCCGACTCTTCGTATCCCAGGTGTAACGGAGACTCTTAGTCGGCTCCTTAAACCAGGAGAGGGTTTTTGCCTGCTCCAACCAGAAGCTGTCCGGGTCGTTAATTGACTTCTCCCACATCTGCTGATATTGCTCGGTGCTGGTTATATAAGCATTGGCTTTAACTGATGCCGGCGGCGGAAAAGTTCGCTCTTCGGTCATAAGGGAGTCAATTGCCTTTTCTTGTGTCATAACGTTCTCCTTTGAGTAACTCAGGATTATTGTACCTAGATAGTTTCTATTTATACTCTCCAACGAATTATATGTTCAATTCTAAACAAGGTTTTTTGACACTATCAGATGAAGTATCACTATCCCCCTGGTGTAGAAACGACGAACTCCTCACATTACTATCCAGGTCTCTCGAAAATGTCAATTGAAAAAAATCATATTTAGAATTTGTGCTTCATGCTCAGGATGCAATACGTTACGTCTTTATTGGGATTGACTGATTTGTCCATTGTTATTTGTTGATAGATTCCCGGGACAAATGAGAGGTTATCAGTAATTCCTATTTTTGTCGAAATACCGAATATCGCGTGTGACCAGTCGTGGTCTACACCCCTGCGAAAACCGTCAGTAAATGCTATATCTGATGTCAGATGAAGCGGAGTAGGTAGTTCGGGTAACTCCAAATCGTACCCGAGTCCAAAACGATGAACCCAACCGGCATAATCACGCATACTTGGGGCTTTATAGCCGCTGCCAGCTGGATAATCATAGGTGGCTACGTAGTACGGAACGAGGCTTCCCATATTGAGAATCTTGGGCCAGGAAAATGAAAATATCCAGGCTTGTACATTGGCATAGTCCCTTGGGTTGTCGTACCAATTCTTGTATGTCCAGCTCACCTTAAACTTTGTGCTGCAGGCCCCGCTCGTAAGGAAATTATCACCATGGTCATCCAGGATAGTCCCGCCATAGTAGAGCGTATAGTCAAATCTCTGTTTGTTTACCCAGCCACTACCGGTTGCGCTGCGATGTCTCACAGCCAAACCGAAACCTGTGGACCAGAGATCGAGGTCAATGGTTTCAAAAAAGCCACCACTATCGCCCCAGACCTGACGGCCTCTGCTCAGCCACCTGCTGGCATAAGTCAAATCAAGAGTAACACCCAATTGGTCTTCCTCGGCCTGGGCTGTTCCCACCACAGAGGACAAAAACAAGGCAGTCAACAAAATCATCTTTTTCAAAACCTTTCTCCTTAATAAAGCATTATAAGACTGTCAGAGTGAAAGGGGTTATTATATGCAAAGGTTAAATGATGTCAAGCAATACAAAGTAAAATTATCGGATATGGGATGAAAAATTGATACACAATTTTTAATTTTAGTTTCCTACAAGGTCAGTATTCACCGGATAGCTCCTGCAGCTGCTTATGAGTAAAAACTGGCCCGTCTATACAAACATACTTACTACCAATATTGCAGCGACCACACTTGCCAATCCCGCATTTCATTTTCATTTCCATTGAGGTGACAATCCTTTCAGGAGGGAATCCCAACTCGAATAATACAAAGAGGCAGGTTTTTATCATAATAGCAGGGCCACAAACTACAGCATAAGTATTTTCTGGACAAGGAGCAAGCTCTTTCAATACCGGAGCAGCATATCCTACTTTTCCTTTCCACCCTTCTACAGGATTATCGATAGTTTGGATTACTTCGATATCGCTTCGCTTCGACCATTCTTTGAGGTCTTCTTTGTACAGCATTTCTCCTGGATTGCGGGCTGCCACAAACATCGTTAGTTTACCAAATTTGGCTCTGTTCTTTTTGTGAAGCACATAATTGGCCAGTGACCTGAGAGTGGTCAGAGCAAATCCCCCGCCGACTATAAGAATATTTTTTGACTCCAGCTCTTTTACCGGATAGCCGTTTCCGAACGGCCCTCTCAGGCCGAGAACCTGACCCGCCGAGAGATTGTGTAATGCTGTTGTTAAAACACCCCTGGGATATCGTTTGACAGTAAATTGAAGAACAGCTCCATTCATCGGTGAGGAGGCGATGCCAAAAGGTGCTTCTCCTATACCATTTATGGATATCATTGCGAATTGCCCGACCACGAATTTGAAAGCCTTAACGTCTTGGGGGTTAACAAAGGCCAAGTCAAATGTCTTGAGGTCTTTGGCTTCGTTTTCCAATGTTACCTTATTTAACCTTACTGGTATGGGCAGATAAGGGTTGTTCATGTAGATTCTCTCACTTGAGGTTGTTAATTTGTTCGATTACCTTGGTTATGTCCATACATGCCGGACAATTTCTCAGGCATCGACCACAACCGACACAGGCTATTTCATCATAGTTTTCCACGAAGTAATTGAACTTGTGCATAATCCGCTGGTGCATTCGTTCCTTTCCGGTCGGTTTTGGATTATGGCCTGAGGCTTCAAGAGTAAAAGCCGGATACATGCACGAATCCCATATCCTGATTCGTTTGCCCTTGTCGTTGACTTGTTCATCAACAATTTCGAAACAATGACAGGTTGGACATAAGTATGTACACACTCCACAACCGAGGCATTTCTGATGTATTTCGTCCCACACGGATTCATCGAAAATCTTGTCCAGTTTCTCCTTCAAGCTGTCTAATTGGATTTTCGTTGTGATCTTATCTTCGACGCCACCTGCGAGCTCCTTAGCATAACTTATGTCTTTTTCTGCTGCTTCTTCCAGTCCTGGGATTTCTTTAAGCAGATCTTCACCCCTTTGTGTTATAGGTTCAAAAAGGTATTTATCATCCAGGTCCACGACAAAAACGTCCGCACCCTCTTTTAAAAATGGCCCGAGCCCCAGGGCCGTACAGAAGCAACTGCTTTGTGGCCGGTTGCATGCCAAGGTAAAAATTATTGTATTTCCTCTTTTTTGGGTGTGGTACGGGTCTTTGAAGTCAGTCGTGTCAAAAACTTTATCTGAAAGACTGAGACTCTTTGTATCACAGGGTTTTAATCCGAATATAATTCTTTGTTGTTCTGTTTTTGGTTCTGGCACAGTTTCCCGGCCACCCTTTGAGTAAGAAAACAATGTCTCTGACTGAGGAAAAAACAGCTTTTTAGGAGCTTCATTGGAATTATAGAATCTCAACTTTGCCTGTTTGCCCTCTTTTATCCTCTCAAAACTCACAACAAGACCATCCTTTGATGTAGGCGCAAAGAGCTCATATTTGTCAGCCAAAAAATCAAGCAATTTTGCTATCTTGTCTTTTTTTATTGTCTTCATCAGATCACCCAATAAAATCTTGAGGGTCATCTTCAGAAAAAGAAGCCAAAGGTGTGTTTTCACCGATACTAATTCCCGCTTCAGAATCAAACAATTCCTTAATGTCCTTTTCAATTTTCTTGGTGAGCATTCTTAAGTCGATATTATTGGGACATGCCCGCACACAAGCCCCACAGTCAACACATCGGCCCGTCATGTGCAACGCCCTGACAAGATGAAAAGAAAAGGTATCGGAGATGTTTGTACTCTTCCCGAACCAAGTCGGAAAACTTTGGTCAACGAAACATATTTTGCAATAACATAGCGGACATGCCTGGCGGCAAGCGTAACAGCGAACGCACTTGGATAGCTCTTTACTAAAATACTGCCATCTCTCTTTGGAGCTTTTTTCTTCCAGCTGTTCTATTTTCCCGTATTCATCTTTAGGCTCAACTTCAGGGATTTCGTCTCCAACAAGAATGTCACAGAGCACAGGATTCCTGTATCTGCAGGCTAAGCAGCTGTCATGCAGAAAATCGTGAACATTTAGTTTTTCTTCGAATCCGTCGCCTTTAACGTTGATAATACCGTTTTCAATATTTGCTTGTTTGACATCGGCGCCACCTAAATAAGCATAAATCTTTTTCCGGTCGATAATTCCTGCACAAGGCATACCGATGATTATGATGTTTTCCTTCTCCAGCTGCTTTTCATTTATCAGCACAACTATCGAACGTACATCACAGCCCTTAGCTATTACTGCAGCTTTATCGGTTCGCCCAATGAGATATTTGGCCAGATTATTTTCACACAGCGCATTCCATACTAATCACTCTACATCGCGTGGGTCTTTTACAAAGCAGGGTGTTGTTCGCAAAGCCATACTTCCATCTTCGTAGCCGATTACCACATCGACTTTTTTTTCTTCGAGCAGCCTCTTGGCCTCTTCTCTGAGTTTGGTCTGTAAGTCCATCATTTCTTTATTCCGGTGCCGGGTTCAACTTTTACAAGTCTTGTAGCTGGTCCTAACTTTTCAATCACCTCGGTCACTTCACCCATAGTCTTTGCGAATTTCTTACCTTCACCTGCTGAAATCCAGGCAAAATGTACACGTCTCTGTTCTATTCCAGCGTATTCAAGAAGCCTGTTCAGGATGGCAAACCTCCTTCGTGCATAGTAATTACCGCTGAGATAATGGCAATCACCGGGATGGCAACCTGAAACAAGCACGCCATCCCAGCCTGCTTGCAGTGCTTTAACTATGAAAACCGGATTGATTCTACCTGAACAGGGTACTTTTATGATCCGAATATTTGTCGGATATTGTAGCCGACTTACTCCTGCCAAGTCTGCTCCGGCATACGAACACCAGCTGCATAGAAATGCCAGTATTTTCGGCTCCCAATTTCCCGCCTTTTTTATCCATATTCTATATTGCCTTTATCATCAGGTCTATTTGAAGATTACTGATTCCTTCCACGTCAATCGCTCCTGGATGACAGATAGCGCAGCACGTTCCACATCCTTTACAAAGTGCCGGATTAATGAAAGCAGCCTTAGTTCCCAACCGCTCATCAACAAGGATTACTTCGACTGCCTTATACGCGCAAACCTCCGTACAGATTCCGCATGCGCTGCAGCGGTTGATATCAACTTTAGCAATTCTCGCTTCGCCCTCAAACTTGTCCTGGGAAATAATTATGCACGCCTTGGAGGCTGCGACTTTGGCCTGGGCAATTGTCTCGGGCATGGATTTGGGACTGTGTGCTATACCTGCGACAAAGACACCTTCGGTGGCGAATTCAACCGGACGAAGCTTTACATGAGCTTCAAGAAAGAACCTGTCTTCATTAACCGGAACCTTTAGCAGCTGCGCAAGTTTTTCGTTATCGCTGTCGGGATCGATTCTGCTGCTTAAGACTATTAAATCGGGTTCTAATACCAGTTCACAGTCCAAAAGCGGCTCACGTACTGTTAGCTTCAGTTTGTCCCTGCCTGTTACTTTGGGCTTATTGTCCGCTTCGTATCGCACAAAAATAATGCCTTTATCGCGGGCGGACTGGAAATATTGTTCGTTAAAGACATAGGTGCGGATGTCACGGTATAAAACGTAAACTTCAGTTTCCGGGGAAAGCTCTTTTATTTTCAGGGCGTTTTTCACAGCGGTGCTACAACAGACTCTGCTGCAATACATATGCTCTTCTTCGCGGGAGCCGACACACTGAATCATAACGATAGATTTTACTCCTGCCATGGATTCATCCCTGCTGAGCAAATCTTCAAGCTCTAATTGCGTTAATACTCGCTCCTCCCGGCCGTAAAAATACTCCTGAGGCTTCGATTCAACTCCGCCTGTGGCAATTATTACAGCGCCGTGCTCGATTTTCTCCTCGCCTCCTTTTGTTCGTACTGTGCTCATATAATTGCCGACAAATCCTTCTACATTCACCAGTTCGCTCTCAGTGTAAACTGTGATATGTTTATGACTGAACAGCTCTTCGGTAAGGTGTTCGAGGTACGATTGAATATCGAGCTCATCAAATGTGTAACGCAGCCTTCGTAGGATTCCTCCAAGTTGATTTTCACGCTCGATTAATGTCACATCGAAGCCCTGCTCTGCGATAGTCAGGGCAGTTGTCATCCCTGCCAAACCGCCTCCAATGACCAGTGCCGAATGTGTGACATCCAGACTCGCAGTCTGCAAGGGCTCAGTCTACGCAACTTTCGCAACTGCCATGCGCACTAACGACTTGGCCTTGTTCGTGGCCTGCTCCGCCTGGTTCATATGGACCCACGAGCATTGGTCTCTGATGTTAGCCATCTCAAACAGATGGGGATTAAGGCCAGCCTCTCGTAAGGTCTGCTGGAAAAGCGGCTCATGTGTACGTGGTGAACAGGAAGCCACAACCACCCGGTTCAGTTTGTGTTCGGCGATCATTTCCCGAATATGGTCCTGAGCGTCTTGAGAGCAGGTGTAAAGGTTTTCTTCGGCGTAAACTACGTGGGGCAGAGATTTTGCGTATTCGGCTGTAACCGGCACATCAACAACCGAGCCGATATTAATTCCACAGTGACATACAAACACACCTATGCGCGGCGGCAGGTTGCTAACATCCTGCTCCGGTGGGAATTCGCGCTTGGTTGTTAATGTATTTCTTACATCGGCCAACAGCTGCGAGGCTTCAGACGCTGTGGCACTCGCTTGGGTAACTGTTTCGGGTATGTCTTTTGGGTCGGATGTCCTTCCGCCAACAAAAATTTTAGGGCGAGAAGTCTCGAGTGGTCGCAAAATTGATATCGTGCGGATTGCTTAGACGGACAGCAACGTCATCATAACCTGGCCATTTCCAATACGGTAGATATATGCCGCTCCCACCCCAAAGACATAATGTGAACTCCCTGACACAAATCCTTCAATTCCCTAATCAGACGGGCGGAGATTTCCAGACTTTTTTTGACCCTTTTTTCTTTCCCCACACTGGCCAATTCATTAATAATTTCTTCAGGAACGTGGATTCCTGCGACATTTGCATTCATAAACTTAGCCATAGCGGGCGATTTTAAAAATATAATTCCAGCCATAACCGGCACATTCAAATGCCTTACTTTTTCCATAAAGACAGCGAACTTATCTACTTCATAAACTGCCTGGGTTTGGAAGAACTCTGCCCCAGCCTGAATCTTTTTCTCCATCTTCATAATCTGTGGTTCCAATGGGTCTGCACCTGGATTCACTACTGCCCCCAGGCAGAATTCCGGTGGCTGGCCTTCTAAGTCATTGCCCGCCATATCCTTGGCGCCCATTAATCCTTTGACTGCAGACAGCAGTTGTACCGAATCCAAATCGAACACAGGCATCGCCTCAGGGTGGTCGCCCATTGTTGGGTGGTCCCCGGTAAGGCACAATAGATTCTCAATGCCCAATACTGCGGCACTTAAGACATCCGACTGTAAACCCAGACGGTTGCGGTCCCGGCAGGTCAACTGCATAATAGGCTCAAGGTTTTTGTCCTTCAAGAGACGACAAGCCGCCAATGAACCAACCCTCATTACAGAGCTTTGCAAATCAGTAACATTGAAAGCATCGACCTTGTCGCGCAGCGACTCCACTTCATCTATCAGCTTTTCTATTTCTATGCCCTTGGGCGGCCCGACTTCACAAGTGATTACAAACTTACCTTGTTTGAAACGCTCAATAAGTTTCATATCTCAAACGCCTCCTTATCTTGTTTTAGCCCCCGCTTTTGCTTTCGCAAGAAAGCGCGGGGATTAGACCTCTATATCATAGAAGGATGTCTTGCGCAGCTCGCTTGATGGCAGCATCTTACTGTGGTCTCGCGGTGTGCGAATTTTCTTAAAGTTTTCTAATCGACCGACCATCTGGAGCCGTTCATAAATCAACTGCCAGCCGCAATCTTTCTCAGAGTCAACTTCACACTTTCCATCCTGAGCCCCACCACAAGGCCCATTGAGCAGACTCTTGGCACAAAAAGTGATTGGACAGATGCCGCCGGTATAATCCAGAGCACAATCCCCACACGCCTGGCATCGCTCATCCGACGGCCAAAGCCCCTGCAATCCGCCTAAAGATACCGTGTTTGCTGCAGGGTGTACAACCTTGTTCACGACCTTAGAGACTGCCTGAACACCGACTCCACAACTCAGCACCAGGATAGAATCCGCTTGTTTGATCTTGTCCATCTCTCTGGCGAGTCTCGTTGCCACCAACATTTTATTGCAGAGAAAATCCACCAAAACTGTGCTTGCTGCGTTCTTGCCTGCCTTTTCCAGCTCGGCTTTTATTGCCGAAAGTGCTTTTTCTCCGCCGGTTTCGCAGACCTCGGCACAACCATTGCAAGCCAGCAGGAAGATATTCTTCTCCTCGCCAAGCGAGGCCAGCACTTCCTCTGTTGGTTTATTCTGTGTGAATAGCATCTTCAATTTCCTTTAGCACTGTATTAATGATTTCAGGAATCCTCTTTTTTACTTCATCTGTCAAATCCAATCCGCAATCAATTTTCTTGGGTTCTATGCCAATGATTGCAATTTCCTTCGGTGCACAATTCATCCTCTCGGCAATAGTTAGGGCATCAATCAAACCTGTTTGATGCAAACTGATCCTGGAGTCACCGTTGAAAATCTGCTCCAGTCTGTCTCGCTCTTGATTCTTGAGCTGGGCCTTGTAAATAGTCCCTGCTTCTTTGCCGGCTCTCAGTGCGTCAATGACCACCAGTTTCTCTATATCCGGCGCCAACAAAAGGACGTCGAGGCTGGCGGTTCCGCCGTCCATAACTTCGACATTGTTAGGAAGAGCCAATTCTTGCAACATCTGAGCTATGTGTACACCAACTCCTTCGTCCTTAAGCAGGATATTACCGAGACCAAGGACCAAAACACGTCCGGCGCTGAAACTTTTCACCGGGTTCGTCACCAAACTGGCATCTGTTTTGATTGGCATATTAAACAATTCTAAACACACCCAACTCACTTCCCTTGGCGTCGAGCAAATGGACCGAGCAGGCAAGGCAAGGGTCAAATGCCCGCACAATTCGAACGAGTTCAAAAGGATTGTCTTTGTCCTTAACTTTAGTACCTATTATTGCCTGTTCCACTGCTCCGGGTTGTTCTTTATCGTCTTTAGGTGAAGCGTTCCAGGCTGTGGGAGTGATAACCTGATACCGGTCGATTTTCTTGTCTTTGATTGTTATCCAGTGTCCAACCGCACCTCTGGGAGCTTCGGCCAAACCAGCACCTTCGCCCCTTTCAGGTATCTTGCTCTCGGTGATAGCCGGCTCGTCAGGCTTTAGTGCCAGAAGCCAATCGACCATAGCATTGGCGACGAGTTTGGCTTCAACGGCCCTGGCTGCGTGTCGGCCAAGAACAGAATATAAAGCATCAACGCCGGCACTGAATTCACCAAGGACCGAATCAACTAACTCTTTTGTTATTGCGTCGCCCTGCACATAATTGCTGACCATTCGTGCCAGAGGCCCAAGCTCGCAAACCTGGCCTTTATACCGCGGGGACTTCAGGAATGAATAGGCTTCTTTCTTTTTAAGGTCCGGCTTTGTTTGGCCCTGAGCTGGGTTTTTCCCTGAAGCCGAATCTGCATACCAGGAATGCTTTACATCCTCGGTGATATTCTCCTTGGCGAACGTTTCAGGTTTCAAGTCCGGGGAAACGACTCCGGCCTTGAATAGCCTGCTGGTTGGCAAATCAAAGCCGCCATAGGCAAGAAGCCTGCCACAGCCTTTGCCAATGCTAAAGTAGTCATCATAGCTCTTGGCCACAGCTATCACGTCCGGTATATAAACATTTTCAATAAAATCTTTTATCTCATTTAAACGCCAGAGGAAATTGGTGATTTTATCTTCGGTGGGTTTTTCGGTAACTCCACCAGGCACAATACCTACACTATGCGGCATCTTGCCGCCGAAGATTGCAAGCATCTCCTGACACTTTCGTCTGATATCGAGTGCCTTTACATAATGTTTCACCAATTCAGCGTTTGCCTCACCGGTTACACGATAATCGCCCTCATATCGTGGCACAAAGGGTGCCGTGTTACCAACAACGCCTACTGCATCCACATAATCCAGCGCCGCAAGATGATAAAAATGAAGGATATGCGACTGCAAAAAATTGGAACCGAGTATAAGACAGCGTATAAGCTTACCGTTGTCCGAGATTTTATCACCCAAACCGAAAGCATTGTCGAGGCACAGCGCCGATGCCGTCGCATGAACTGTCGGGCAGACGCCGCATATCCGTTGGGTTAGACGATTGGCATCGCGAGGGTCCCTTCCCTGCAGAATTATCTCGAAACCACGAAAAAGTGTCCCGGCACTTTTGGCCTCTTTAACCACGCCGTCGTCTATCACAGCTTCGATAGCCAGGTGACCCTCAATTCTTGTTATTGGGTCTATCTTTATTTTTGTGACCATGTTAGCTCCTCGAAAGCAATCTTTTCATACATTGGGGACGTACCGTCTGGAAATTCCGGCTCAACACATCCAAGACACGGCGAACCGGCTTTGACACACCAGCTTACGCCATTGTTCCACTGCCTTATGGGGCAATCCGCATTGGTGTAATGCCCTTTACAGCCTAATTGATACAGGCAGCCCGCATCGCCCAATTCTTGTGCAAATTTCCCCTTATCGAAGTCTGCTCTTCTCGGGCAGTTTTCGTGAATTAGCTGGTCGTAGAAAAGCCTTGGCCGAGCCAGGTTATCTAAATCCAGGGCCTGGGCTCCTGAAAAAAGAAGCACAGATATCGTCCCTATAAACCAATCCGGATGTAAAGGGCAACCAGGCAGATTGACTACCGCCGTGCTGATTCCGTTCTCAGTGAATACTTCTTTTACCCCTTTGCAACCAGTCGGATTGGGCTTGGCCGCAGGAATCCCGCCAAAAGTAGCGCACGTGCCTATGGCAAGAGTCAGAAGGGCATTGCTTCCGAGTTCTTCCACGCTTTTTAGAATAGTCAAGTGCTTGCCGTCTTTCTCGCCGATGCTACCGTAGGCGCCGCTCTCGGCGGTCGGAATTGCTCCTTCCACAACTAATATGTAGCCGCCTTTTCTGTCCTTTTCGGTATCCTTCAAGACTTTTATGACCGGCTCTCCCTGACCAGCCATTATTGTTGCGTGGAACATCAAATTAAGTTGATGGCCAGGCACCACCTCGTCCAGTAAAAGATTCTGGATTTTTGGACTTACTGCATTTAAGACCGATACCGAACAGCCCGTACAGCCTGCCCCCTGTAACCAAATTACCGGATATTTTTTGGTAGCCACTTTTATTCCTTTCTATGTAACAATACCGGCGGCCCTTTTGGCCGATTCCACTGTATTAAAAAGCAGCATAGTTATTGTCATTGGGCCTACACCACCCGGGACGGGAGTAATAAATGAGGCCTTTTCCTTCACGGCCTCGAAATCCACATCGCCAACGAGGCGATAGCCTTTTTTCTTTGTTGCGTCCTCGACACGGTTAACGCCAACATCAATTACCACCACATCTTCTTTTACCATATCCGCAGTGACGGTATTCGGCCTACCGGCGGCGGCGATGACAATGTCCGCCCGCTTTGTATGAGAGGGAAGGTCCTTGGTGCGGGTATGGCAGACGGTTACGGTGGCATTTGCACCGGGCTTTTTCTGGATAAGCATGTTCGCCAGCGGCTTGCCGACTATGTTACTTCTTCCGACGATTACTACCTCAGCCCCCTCAATGGTTACACCGCTGCGTATCAATAGCTGAATAATGCCGTGCGGCGTGCAGGGCAGAAACGCCTTCTCACCTAC
>Ga0209427_10006972_pt1 | contig 12823 bp, 5 predicted proteins | sample DeeMarSWOR136_30_FD_187465 | JGI IMG/M metagenome (GOLD analysis project Ga0209427, IMG submission 187465) | Marine sediment microbial communities from White Oak River estuary, North Carolina - WOR-1-36_30 (SPAdes) (version 2) | ecosystem: Environmental > Aquatic > Marine > Intertidal zone >... | reverse complement strand
GGACGATAACGACGACAAGATTGTTAACGGCAACACGAGCACCGGGGGTTATAATAAAGACGGTACCTGCTGGGTGTATTGGCCGGGACGTGGAGCTTCGCAAGAGCAACGAATAGACGGCATTATTAGAGGATTGCTGTACGAATATTGCCCGAGCATAAAGCTCTATAAGTGCCCCACCGGTATTCGTGGCGAAGTTGTAACTTATGCCATCGTTGATGCAATGAATGGTTATGATGCGATACCCGGAGCAGAGGGACAGATAGTTAAGAGAAGATCTCAGATTCGCAAGCCCGGCCAAAGAGTGGTATTTCTTGATGAGGGTCGTTTGAGTCCTGCGAGTTGGACAGTCTGGTATGACCAGGAGCGATGGTGGGACCAGATTACGGCGAGGCACGGTGACGGGACAAACCTTTCCTTCGTAGATGGGCACAGTGAGTACTGGAAGTGGAAAGACCCGAGAACGTTAGTAGTCTGCAAGTCGGACTATGACTACTGGCAGGGGACAGGCCGGCATGGGGATATGTCGATCAGCGAGGGCAGTGAGGATTTGCATAAAGTTCAAAAGTCTGTGTGGGGGAGATTAGGCTATACACCAGTATGTGTTGGTGGTGAATGTTTTTTCCCTCAAAGGCCGCAAGGGGGTGGCCTGCTACCCTAAATTTGGTCCAGTCTTTATGAGAGGATAACCAACGGTAAAGTTATTATTTTGTCTGTTCCCATTATCCTGGAAATGCATTATTGGGAATACATTTTCAGTGTCAGTAATTCTGACCATATTTATGTAATATTGAATCAGGCGGCCTTCGATATTTTCTCTCAAATTACCTGTAATAATATCACGTTCCTGGCCTGAAATCCGAATAGAGAAAGTGGATCCTCGTGCTTCCGAATTCCAGCATGAATATTTATTGACAATTTTCAGTGTGAAGTGGGACTAAGTATACGGTGAGAAATAAATGTATCCATCATTTGATTCTTTTTGGAATAAACAAAAAGCTGGTAACTATCTCAAGTTGCCAGGCCTTTGAATTTCCTTAAACGTTTAACATGTTCCTTTCCTATGGCTGCACAGCCCTGTTGTAGATGCGAACATCATCTATCAGGCCGAACCAGAAGGACCCTGTTTCCATAGACTTATCGGTGCCAATGCACAGACCACCATCTGAGCCTCTCTAACTTGCGACTTTTCTAATATTGCTCCAAGAAAATGGGGCCTATACTGAATCAATCGGTATAAGCCCCAAATTGATGCAAATCTGCTATATCAACTCCGTAATTCTAACTTCTAACTAAATCACACGGCTTACGGTGCTGGGGGATACAAACGAATATCATCAAAGTACATCATACCTGCACCGCCGGCAACCGGATTAGCCCTGTTACCAAGACCAAGCGTAATCGAAGTTACATTGGCAAGGTTCACTCCCTGGTCAGCAAACGACTGCAGGTCGATATTCCATGCTGTCCAGGAAGTCCTCAGTGCTGCATCAGGATTATCATTATCGATTCCTGCGCTGCCGTTTAGAACAACATACATTGTCTCGGCAGCATTTGCCGCATCACCTCTGAACCAAATTGTCAGAGTGTCAACTCCTTTCACTGTCCAGTCACGATTGGAAGTCAATGTCAAAGTAGCCTCGGATTTGCCGACTGCGTTTTCGTAAGACATCGGCATCGATTGATTGCCACTGTGAACGATACTTTGCTCGGCAAACGGAGGAGTGTCATAACCAACTAAAGAACCGTTTGTCGGGTCGTCATATCCATCTATCCACGCATTAAATATCCTGTTGCTGTCGGGTTCAACAGGATCAAGGTCGTTATAGCTCTCCATATCGTCTATAATAAGGAAGTTGGCCGTAGTGAAGCTCCATAGTGGGCCTTTCCACGGGCTGTCGGCGTTGGCGTTATTGGCTTCATCGATCCTCCAGTAGTAAGTCGTGTTCCATTCAAGTTGTCCGGGTTCGAAGCTTTCAGAACCGAGATTTCCGCTGCCTTTAAACTCCGGCGAAGTTGTATCGGCGTTTTTGACAGCTTCTGCGTCAGTTCCGAAATAGATTTCATGTGATGCACCAAAGACTCCCGGTGACCAGGTTAGAGTTGGTGTCTGCGTTACATCCACAGCGCCTTTAGCCGGATTCAGGCTTCCTACTGCGCCCTCAGTAATAAAGCTCCAGACATCGCCTTTATGTGTCTCAATGGCATCGAACTCATCGACCCGCCAGAAGTAAGTCTGGGCCAATTTAAGTGTGCCGGGGTCATAAGTTGCAACTCCCTGGGGAAGACCGCCAGTAGCGCTGTCCACCTCGTCAAAATTGTCACCAAGGTACACATGGTGCAGTTTCGCACCGAAACCTGCCGTCCAGCTAAAATCACCATCCGTATCTACACCTTCGGCGCCGTCGGCCGGGTCGGGATCATAGGCAGTGTAGGGCTGAATAGAGAAGTTCCAGATGTTACCCTTCCAGGGACTTGCTGCATTGGCGTCGTTGACCTCATCGACTCGCCAGTAGTAGTCCATTCCCGGCATCAGACCGTCTGGAACAGGAAATCCGGGGAAACCCACGAGAATGGACGCGTTGGCCTGATTGCCTATGAAAGTATCGCCGGTGCCTTCGTTTACGTTGTCAAAGTTATCGCCGAGATAGACATCATGCGAGACCGCAAAATCTCCCGGTCTCCAACTGAGGTTCGTCCACGTATCGGTGAGAAGGTCTCCGTCCGGTGGATTGGGAGCCCAGGCGAGCGGCTGGCCGCCTAATCCTACAACCAACACATTATCGATCATTGAGCCACCTTGGCTCTCCTGCCAGATACCCACGGAACCCGGCCCGGGATGCGCCCCATTCTGAATCTCGACGAGCGGTTCTCCTAAATCGCCAAGGGGGTCAGTGGGGTCATCAATATCGGCGGTCGGCAAGTACCACACCCTGATCGTGTCACCCTTCACCCAAATACGTCCGGTATACGAAACGCTCAAGTCCATGGTTAAGCCGGTGCCAAGGCCGTGGTCAACCTGAATCAGTTCATTTCCGCCGTTTTCACAGTTGACTTCGTCGAGGCAAAAACCTGTAGCGGCGCAGCCATCAGCGAGGTCGGCAATGATGACCCCCGGGGTTTCGATGTAGCCGAATACGACCAGATAACCCGCGTCGTCGGCGGTCTTACGAAAAATCACGCCCCAGCTATCATCGTCTTCCCATGACATATCCAATTGGATAATGCCGTCGGTGAAGTTAGTCACACCGGGCAAGGGCGTGTTGCCGGATGTCCCACAACCTTCATTGAGATTCTTCAATCCCTTTCCGCTACCGGGGAAATCAGCGATTCCCCATGTTTGCGTGGGGTTGTCCGGCACCCATTGAGCGGGGTCGTTGAAACCAATCTCATCTTCAAAATCTGCATAAAAGATTTGTGCCGATGCCGGTTGAAGAATCAGCAGCATTGATAGTGCAACAAAAGCGCACAAGATTGAATGGCCTTGAATTCTAATCATTACATAAATCAGCTTTGTGTACATAATAGCTCTCCTTCAAAAAGGTTAAAATGACCTTGCTTTGGCCACACGCCAAAGCAACCTATAATGAATTTCACTGTTGCTACACAATATTTGCCCAGTATAATTATGTACTACTTGACAATACCTCCTTCCTTCAAAAAACGAATTTGAGCTGTTAGTTGAAATGTTATATCTGAACTGCGAAGCAAAAAGTTCCCACTTAAAACTCTATGCCATGCATAACATAAATTAATTCCTCCTCTATTGAAAAACTCAAAGAATTGTACCCGCTTAATGAACTCAAAACCACAGATGCCCGACCGTGCAAATGCAAGCTTCACTAATATTATCTGTACCAAATTATCTACTTTCCGTCAAGGAAAATCCCTTGAGAAAAATAAGTATTTTTTATTGACACCGAAGACTCAAAGCTGATATAATAAATCGCGGAATCCCCAACATTACCAAGAAATACAGTTCTGAGAGGATTGTATGACGAGAAAAACCGCGATATGTTTCCCAAAAGAAGATAGGTTTTACAGGATTCCGTTCACCACACTATTGGCTGTTGCCTCTGGTTTTCTCCTGATGTTGCCCTCGGCCGCGTTCTGTGCCTCGTGGGAACCCGTAGGGCCCAGCGGGGGAATTTTGTTAGCTCGGTAACGAATCCGACAAATGCCAGCCAGATTACGGTGGTCACCACAAGACCTTCTCCATCGAATGTTTACCGGAGCACAGATGGAGGAGCAAGCTGGAGGAAGATCGGTGAAATTCCTTTTCCTGATCTGCGTGACTTCAGTGCGTTCGATTTCTCGAAGTTATATGCGATTTCGGGTTCCCGCTGTTACCGTTCCACAGACGGCGGGGCAAACTGGACATATAGCTCTTTGCCTTCCGACTCGGGCTGGGCTTATCATATTTGTGTTGACCCCACCGGCAGGGGCAGCAAGGTTTATGCTGTGGGGTACTTGTACAACTCTTCTGACCGCACATACAGCCTGGCATTTTTCAAGAGCACCGACAGCGGGCGGACCTGGAGTGCCAGACAGTTCTTTACGTTCGAAAGTTTCTATGCTTACGACATGGCAATTTCCGGGAGCAACCCGAGCGTTATGTACGTTGCCGGTTATAAGAGAATAGGCAATGATTCTTATGGTCTCTTGTTGAAAAGCTCAGACGGCGGAAACAGTTGGACAGATATTTCCAGTTCCGTGAATACATCCCCCAGAGGGTACTTCTATGCTGTGGCCATCGACCCTACCGACGAGGAGAGAGTCTATGTCGGGGGCTACTATTATAACTTTGGCCCATATTATTCTGTTTATTGCAGCCAAAGCACAGGGAGTACCGGTGAGTTGTCCTGGAGGCGGGTTTCCATAGACTCTTATGCCTTCTCCCTGGGTATTGACCCCACCGAACCGTCCAATATCTATGCCTCCGGCATTAAAACCGTTTTTATAAGCAGGGACTATGGTCGATCCTGGGTAACGTATAATAATTGCATTAAAGGCCAAGGAGCACATATCGAGGTGGCTCCTGCCACTCCATCTACGGTTTATGTTTCCAGCTCCAATGGCTTATTCAAGTCGTTAGACTCCGGCAGGACCTGGGATTTTGCCCATGAAGGTATTAAAGCTACGAGGGTCCCGGCTCTGGCAGTAGCGCCCTCGAAACCCACTACTGTTCTTATAGAATACGAAGGCTGTGAGATGATGGGCTCATACGACAGCGGCAATAACTGGGATTACCTTGGATATTTTGTTATCTGTGGAAATGTCTGCGATATTCTCATCAATCCTCTCGATGAGGATGTTGTTCTTGCGCTGGAAGGTGACGGGTGAGGCAGCTCCGAGCTCTACAGGAGCACAGACGGATGTTCCGTCTGGAGAGAAGTCGATAGTTATTTTGAAGATGGCTGGTGCCTTACGCAGGACCCTGATAATCCGGATGTTGCCTACACCGGTGGGTGTTACTACAACCGGATAACGCGGACGTACTCGATGTCCATATGCAAGACAACGAACGGAGGGAGAACCTGGGGAACCCGAATAAATCTGGGAAATGAAGTAAACTGGCGTACTTCATGCCGGGATATAGCCGTGGCGCCAAGCAACACCTCGGTCGTCTATGCCGGTGGAGAGGTTGATAGTTTCGTGAAGATCTGGCGTTCAGAAGACGCCGGCATCTCCTGGGTCGATATCACCGAAAATCTGGATTCATTCCATTCCAGATACGATCTTGTGTATGCGATTTGGGTAGCGCCCGATGAACCGTACGCTCTGCTGGTGGGGACCAGCAATGGGGTCTATCAGACAACGCCAAGGGGAAGAGATCCAAAGATATGTGACTGGAGCCCGACACCTCTAACGCATTCGACCCGTGCGTTTGCCTACGACCAGGCAAAGGATATTATTTATGCAGCGACCGAGAGAGAGGGTGTCTATTACTCCGAGGACCACGGCACATCCTGGCTGGAGCTGAACGACGGCCTGGATTATTTGAAAACGTTGTGTATCGGTCTGGATTCCGAGAACGATATACTCTATATCGGCACCGACGGCGGCAGTGTCTGGCGTCTTGACCTCGGTGAGACCAGCTTATCTGATGTTGACTTAAACGGTGAACTTTACTGACCTCGCTTTCCCGGCAGACAAATAGATGGGGACGTGTTCCGGCCCTGATTGGTGTCCCTGTCTCGACGTGGCCGAGCCGCGACAGGTCGGCTACTGCAAGCAAATCCCTTGCTTTTTTCCTGCGGTTAAAGTAAAATAAGTTTTTTATTGTTCATCTTATACCAATTACAGTTAAAAATTGCCGAAAGAATTGCATATAATACTCATAGAGAGACTGGATTCCTGCCTTCGCAGGAATGACAAACTCAGGCAATCGGCAATCATTAACTAAATTTGGTATTAACGGTTTCTGTTTTGCAGAACTCAAGGTAACTTATGGAAAAGCAGAACGAGCAATTGCTTCGAAAACTGCCCTCGGTCGATACCCTCCTAAAAGACCCCGACCTGGAAAATTATATCGGCGAGGTGGGCAGGAAAGTAGTGGCCGATTCAATCCGCCGGGTGGTTGACGAAGCTCGAGAACACATTCTCGCCAAAAAAGCTCCCGAGATAGATGAGAAAGAAATTCACAAAAAAATCATAGACGATACTAAGCACCGTTTAGAAGCAACGATGCGCCCGTACTATCGAAGAGTCATTAATGCAACGGGCATTATTTTGCATACGGGGCTTGGTCGTGCGGTCCTTCCCTCGCAGGCGCTGCGGCAAATTCAGGACGAATTGTCGGGATATTCGCTGCTCCAGGCGGACACTGAAACCGGTAAACGCTCAAAACGAGACCAGCGCATCGAGCAGCTCCTGAGACAGTTGACCGGCGCCGAGGCGGCCACCGTTGTCAATAACAATGCCGCCGCCACTTCTATTGTGCTGAATACAGTTGCGAACGGTAAAGAAGTCATAGTTTCCCGTGGGCAGCTTGTTGAAATCGGCGGTTCGTTCCGCCTGCCGGACGTTATGGCTTTCAGCGGTGCAAAACTTGTTGAAGTAGGAACTACCAACAAAACACACCCACGTGACTACGTCAATGCGATTACCGATAATACCGCTGCGATTCTGCGTGTGCACCCGAGTAATTACAAAATTCAGGGATTCTCTTCGGAAGTGGCGCTCGATGAGCTTGTTGAGATAGCGCACTCACATAAGCTGATTATGATTGACGACGTCGGCGCAGGTGCGCTTATCGATTTTTCGCAATTCGGGTTCGAACCCGAACCGACCCTGACCGAATCAATCAGTAAAGGGGCCGACATTGTCACTTCAAGCGCCGATAAGCTGATAGGTGCCTCTCAGGGAGGAATCATCCTCGGCAGGGCCGAGCTGATAGAGGCAGTACGCAAGAACCAGTTTGCCAGAATCGTCCGTATCGGGAAACTTACTCTTGCGGCGCTGGAGGCGACTTTGAAACTTTTCCTCGATGAATCAATAGCTCTTAGTGAGGTCCCTACCCTGCAGATGCTCAGGCGGGATGACTCGGAAATCGCCAAGAAAGCCAAACACTTAGCTTCCCAGCTCAGCGAAAGCATATCCAATTCCGCCGTCACAATCATCCCCGGCTATTCGCAGATGGGCAGCGGTTCCCTGCCGACACAAAACCTGGCAACAACGCTGGTAGCCATACGCCCGGGAAAAATCAGTGCAGAGTCACTTGCGAACCAGCTTCGCCGATACGGCACTCCGATTTTTACCCGAATACAAAACGACCAGGTCCTTATAGACCCCCGAACTCTTCTTAGTGGGGATGATAAGATAGTTATTAAATCGCTGCTCGAAATTCTCGATTAAATAGTATCTGCTACTGAAAGCAAAAATCGACGATGTCGCTCCTGCGAAAGCAGGGGTCCAGTGCGAAAAAGCTGGATTCCCGCTTCCGCGGGAATGGCAAATACTGTTTCCGCAACAAGAACTAAATAGACGAAAACCAATGGGCGCAGCACAAAAAAATATCACACTCGGCACAGCCGGCCACATAGACCACGGCAAAACAGCGCTGATAAAATGCCTGACCGGATGCGACACGGACCATCTCAAGGCCGAAAAGGAACGTGGAATGTCTATCGACCTCGGATTCGCACCTTGTACTGTCTCCGATTTGGAGGTTGGCATCGTTGACGTCCCCGGCCATGAGAATTTCATAAAAACAATGGTGGCCGGCGCAAGCGGTATTGACGGCGCTATCTTTGTTATCGCCGCGGACGACGGCGTGATGCCGCAAACGCGTGAGCATCTCGACATACTCACACTGCTCGGTGTTAAATACGGCATAGTAGCTTTAACGAAGGTAGATTGCGTTGACCAGCAGCGCGTGGGCAATGTTACGGCCGAGATTAAGGCTTTTCTTGTCGGCACATTTTTGGAAGAAGCCCCGATTCTTCCTGTATCCGGTATAACAGGCCAGGGCTTCGATGTCTTTTACGAGGCCCTTAAAGAGCTTGTCGGCACAATCGAACCAAAGAGAACCGACGGGGTATTTCGACTTCCGGTCGAGCGGACGTTCTCCGTCAAGGGCTACGGCACCGTGGTCACCGGCATTCCGGTAGCAGGCTCAGCTAAGATTGGCGAGGCGATGGTCCTCTTCCCCCACGGAACAAAAGGCCGAATAAAAGCTATACAGGTCTATAAACGAGACAGCGAAATCGCTTTGGTCGGCCAGTGCGCCGCGCTCAATGTCCCCCAGTGGCAATACAAAACCATTAAACGCGGCAATGTGGTTACGCTCGGCGAATTTTTCCAGCCGAAGCAGTTGTACTTATGTAAACTTAGAGTCCTGCCTCATATAAAATCTCCTCTTAAAAATGGTACTAATATAAAGTTTCACACCGGCACCTCCGAGATTGTCGCCACGGTTTTTGTGCTGGAAAGCAATACAGTCTCTGCCAACAATGAGTGTCTGGTTCAAATCAGATTAAACGAGCCCGTTGTAGCGGCCCCACGCGACCGTTTCATACTGCGAAGCCTTTCACCCGTACAAACAATCGGCGGGGGAATGATTGTCGAAGCACTTCCCAAAAAACTCAAACGAAACCATCCCCAGACAATCCAGGACGCCAGCGACCGTGCCCGGGCCGTGCTTGTCGAGAAGGATTTTGCTGAATACTGTGTAAAAACCGCCGAGGCCTTTGCCGTTACTGAAACTGAACTTTCAATTCGTACCAAGATACTTCCCGAACGGCTCAAAGCAATCATCGCCGAGCTTGTACAGCAGAAAAAGATAATTGATTTGGACTCGATGTTATATATCCACATAGATACGGCTGATAATGTCCAGCAACAACTGCTTAACATTGTGAGTGACTTTCACCACAACAAGCCCGAAAGCCCCGGATTGACCGTCGAGCAGTTTTATGAGGCTTCCAAGATGAAAAAGGATGTTTTTGACGGGCTTGTTAATCTGCTAATCTCGCAGGGCAGGCTCGTCGAGAGAAAACATCGCCTGGCCTTGCCCGAACATCAAGAAACCTTCAGTGACGGTGAACAAGAATTGCTCCAGAGTATCGAATCTCTTTTCAAAGAACGTCCATTCAATCCGCCCAAATTCGAAGAAGTTATTGAGCAAACAGGAGCATCGCCGGAAAAAGTGCAGAAAATCCTGCGAATACTAATCGAACATGAAAGGCTTGTCCGGGTCGAGAGTGACCTGTTCTTCCACAGTGAGGCAATTGAGCAGGCGCGCCAAATTCTAATCTCGTTCATCAATAAAGAAGGCCAACTGGAAAGTGTAAAGTTCAAGTATCTTCTTGATACCACCAGAAAGTTTGCCATCCCATTGCTCGACTATTTTGACCGCATTGGTCTGACCCGACGCGTTGGCTATACCCGCTATTTAAAAACTCCCACAATTGACTAATTCGCCGTCGATTGATATGTTTAGAATCTAAAAAGTCTTATTTGACGTTTTTTAGAGAGAGAAGAAATGCGTTTCGGAAAAATCGCGATAACGTTACTTGTAGCAGCGGCTCTGACTGCCAGTGCGAGTATCATACTTCGGCCCGGATGAGGTAATCCTATCAGAGCCCTTGTAGGGTTAATCATAAATCTTTCCATTCCTGCTGCCCTGGTGTTTGGTATTGTGGGAGTCATTTTCGACCGCCGCAAATTCTTCGCTATTGCCACTGTTGCCGTTATAGTGGGGGTGGTGCTATATATTTTGGTTTGCAATTGGCTTACTATGGAATATGGTGGTATGCTGCAGTAAATAAAACTAATTATAAAATTGGATTGTAAGAGAGAGCCAAAATGCGTTTTGGAAAAATTTCTGCAATTTTACTGGGCATAGCCGTCGTAACTTTTGGTGCGCTTATTGTCCTTCGCCCCGGCTGAGGCAATCCTCTCTCGGCCCTTGGAGGGTTGCTTATTATATTCTCATTTCTTTCAGCCTTGATAGTCGGCATCGTGGGAATCACCTGTGACCGCCGTAAGTTACTTGCGATTATCACTACTATCATCGCCGGCGGATTTGTGCTCTTTTATCTGTGTATGATGGCTATCGGCATAATCAGTATGATGTGTCGTTGAGCACGCCGTCAAATACGGATGGCACGCTCAACACGGGCGGATAGAGCCGGTTTTTCCGATAATTGACTTGTTTTAAGCACCGGTAAACCGGAAAAAGCACTGCCGGAAAATAACTTCATACCTTAAAACCGTCGAAGTAACAATTAGCTGGAAATTTTCGGATATTTTTAGTAAGATATATATTCGATTGTTAATAATTTGTGAGGCAGGAAGTATTAAGTGTACAAATCTATCAAATTCTCGTTGTTTACCCTGATATTAACTATATCTTTAGCCGGCCCAGTGTTGGCTGTCTGTCCAACCGGCGACCTAAATGGAGATTGCCGGGTCGATTTTCTCGATATTCAATTATTTGCCGAGCAGTGGTTGCAATCTTCGGATACCTCCTCGGAACCAAATTATGCCGACCTGGATGGTGTCGGAGGCGTAAATATGTCGGATTTTGCCCTGCTGACCAAGCAATGGCACGAGACAGGCAACCCATTAGTAATCAACGAGTTTATGGCATCCAATAGCAAATGTTGCATGGACCCACAGGGCGAATACGACGACTGGATAGAAATCTATAACTCGGGGACCGCTACTATTAATGTCGCCGGCATGTACCTTACGGACAACCTCTCCGTTCCCACAAAATGGCGGATTCACAGTAATTCTCGTTCCGCGACTACCATCCCCCCGGGCGGCTATCTATTGGTATGGGCCGATGATGATACCACAGACACTGGTCTGCATGCGAATTTTAAACTCAGTGCCGGCGGCGAGGAAATCGCCCTGTTTGATACTAACGGCAGCACTCTGATTGATATTGTCTCCTTCGGCGAGCAGACTACCGATATCTCATACGGCCGCTACCCCGACGCTGTTGATAATCTGCGCTTCCTGGCTGCACCAACCCCGGCAGCGGAAAATAACGGTGCATATTTAGGCGAGGTCAAAACCCCGAAGTTCAGCCACAAGCGCGGTTTTTATACTACTCCTTTCTCTGTTACAATCGCTACTGAAACTAAAAATGCCGTAATATACTATACGCTCGACGGCTCTGAGCCGTATCAAGTTTCTGCACGCGGAGGACACAGCGGTACAACCTACACCGTTCCTATTACCATCAACAAAACCATATGTTTGCGGGCCAAGGCAATCAAGCCGGGCTTCAAGCCTTCAGATATTAAGACCAATACATATATAATGAACGCCAGCGAAGCCGTCGGGTCGCTGCCGGTGATTTCGCTCGTTGGCGATGAAGGGAAAACTTTTTATGAACCTGACGGTGTTATGGCCATCGTAGGCGGAAGCTACGCAAGTGACGGTAAATGGGTCTCGAGCGGTGCGAACAGTCACAACAATCCAATGCACCGTGGAATGGCATACGAACGTCCCGTCTCGTTCGAACTAATTAATCCCCCTCGTCGGAGCAGAGCCCGCAGCAGCCGGGAAGACAACTCTGGTTTTCAGATTGATTGTGGAATCCGGGTCCACGGAAGTGACTATATGCGACCGCGCTATCACCGAAGCGACGGTCTTTGGACCGGAAACAGCAAATTCAGTTTCAGGCTTTACTTCCGCGGCAGATATGGTGACAGCTGGCTCGAATATCCGCTGTTTCCTTTCGAGGTCGAACGTTTCAAGAGCATCGTTCTCCGCGGAGGCCACAACGACAGGGTTAATCCATTTGTCAAGGACGAGCTAATCAGACGTCTGCACAAGGATATGGGCCACATCGACAGCGGCGGTACGATGGCTAATCTCTTCATCAACGGCGAATACAAAGGCTATTTCAACCCCTGTGAACATATCAAAGACGCGTTCTGCCAGCAATGGTACAAAAGCGACAAGGACTGGGACGTGATGACAATGAGCGGGATCCGCGACGGGGATGCGGTGGCCTGGAACGACTTGCTCAATTACGCCCGCAACAATAATCTTTCCGACGATAAACATTATGAGTACGTCAGCAAACGCCTCGATATTCCGGCATTTGCCGACTATCTCATCCTGCAGCTTTGGTCTGGTAATTGGGATTGGCCTCAAAACAACTGGTCCGCCGCAAGTGAACGCTCCGACGAGGGATTGTGGCGTTTCTTCATCTGGGACGCAGAAGGTGGAATGTTTTCAGATAGACTAAACACTGTTTATTTTGACAGGCTTAACACACAAACTAATGCCAACGGTTATTTTTACCGTGCGCTCAAGGTCAACAACAACTTCAAACAAATCTTTGCAGACCGCATATACA
>Ga0209427_10006970_pt1 | contig 12824 bp, 14 predicted proteins | sample DeeMarSWOR136_30_FD_187465 | JGI IMG/M metagenome (GOLD analysis project Ga0209427, IMG submission 187465) | Marine sediment microbial communities from White Oak River estuary, North Carolina - WOR-1-36_30 (SPAdes) (version 2) | ecosystem: Environmental > Aquatic > Marine > Intertidal zone >... | reverse complement strand
TATTTGCAGGGGCAAGGGCGGTTTAGGCACATGTTTAAGCCGCAGAACAAAAAGCTGTTAGAAGAAGTTCAGCGAATCACTGATGAACGGTGGCAGCGCATCCTCACGAAAAGCGGAATGACGCAAAAATCCTAGTTTTTCTTTTCAACCATCAACAATTGCATTTTTCTCGCTAAGCCTTCAAAGTTTATTTAAGATTTTAAGTTTACATCTTAGCTTAGAACTCTAATCAAACTTAAGCTGCAACAGATCAGCGAAGCAAATTTTAATAACGTTTAAATTTCTATTTTTCGTTTGCCTCATAGAGTGAAGTATAATGTATTGCTCAAATTGCGGTGAAAAACTTCCAGATGATGCGCTCTTTTGTCAGAAATGTGGAACCAAAACAGTCAAAGGTGTAGAAGCAAATGTTTCAGGTCCCGCAGAGGAACTAAAAGCAGTGTTCGCCAAGATGGGTCAAGAGCTCGATAAAGTTTTTTCTGTAGCTGCCAAGGAAATAAACGCTGCATTTCAAACTGCAAGTGAAAACATCCAAAAATCTCTCAAAAAAGAAAAAATTGTTTGTTCCAGTTGCGGAAAGGAAAATCAAAGTAACGCGACATTCTGCTATCAATGTGGCAACAAATTGAAAACGCAACAAAATGATTGAGTTTCATAAAGATTCTACGAAGATCTTTTCATACACCCACTGAGATAGGCGATATTCAGGATAGAGGCATCTGAAATAAGTTAGATTCGAAAAGCTAATTGCTAGAATTTTGACCCGAATCCGCCCGAATTAACAAAATGTGCCAATTGCCACTAAGTCTTTCAAAAATGACCAAAAGTTTATTTTTGCTACCCCGTTCCCAAGTGAAGAACAGCGAAAGTCCCTACAAATAGATTATTGTCTGTATGCTTATTGTCCGTATGACTCGAGAAAAGCTTACCACAAGACTTGCATAAGACACTGTAGATTGGCAACAGTTTTATGTTGAGGTAGCTGTGATACTTTTGGAATATAAAATGGGTTCTTCGGAGAGTCTCATTAAAGCACGCAACTTGACAAAGAAGTTTGGCGGTTTAACAGCCGTGGACCACATAAATTTCGAAATTTTTAAGGGTGAATGCGTTGGCTTTCTTGGTCCTAACGGTGCAGGAAAAACTACCACAGTTCGCATGATATATTGCTTCTCGCCTGTGGACGAGGGTGAGCTTACTGTAGCTGGAATGAGCGTCTCCACACGGCCTCGAGAGATTAAGAGAATGGTAGGTGTAGCGCCACAGGAAGACAACCTTGACCCAGACTTCACGGTTCTCAAGAACCTGCAAGTTTACGCTCGCTACTTCGATATCCCGAAGGCTGAAGCTGAGAAACGCGCCTCAGAATTGCTTAAATTCTTTCAACTCGAAGAAAAGCAAACCAAATCAATTGATGAGCTTTCGACAGGCATGAAACGGTGTTTAATCATTGCTAGAGCGTTAATCAACCAGCCACAATTCCTACTCTTAGATGAACCAACAACAGGCTTAGATCCTCAAGCCAGACATATAGTCTGGGATGAAATTCGCAGTTTATTGAAAAAAGGAGTAACTGTCATTCTGACGACGCACTACATGGATGAAGCAGCAGCCTTATGCGACAGGGTTCTAATAATGGACAATGGCAAGATAATCGAAGAAGGTAACCCCCAAAAACTCATTAAAACACATGTGGGCGAAGACGTTTTAGAGGTCCCCTTCAACGAGTACCTACTTGATACATTAAAACAAGAGCTGCCAAAAGCAACAATTGAAATTTTCGGAGACCAAATCCGCGTTTTCGTCAATAAACACGGCTTTTTTGACCGAATCGTGAAAAAGTTCCCTGGTGTGAACATCACGATACGTAACGCTAACTTAGAGGACGTATTTCTCAAACTTACAGGGAGGAAACTTCGGAAATGAAAAAGCGGGCAAATTCGTCACAATCGGATTTTCAATTGCCCAAGCTAACTTATCGTGTTTGGGCAGTTTGGCGTAGAAACTTTGATGTTTTCATGAAAACTTGGCATGTGAACTTTCTGCCATCCTTCATCGAACCCATCCTTTACTTGCTTGCATTTGGTTTCGGACTAGGTACATTCGTAACAGAAATTGATGGTATCCCCTACATGCAATGGATAGCCCCGGGATTGGTAGCAATAACAATCATGTATGGAGGTTTTTTTGAGTGCACTTATGGCTCTTTCGTTCGTATGTACTTCCAAAGAACATTTGATGCAATAATCGCAACTCCAATAAACGTAGAAGAGGTCATAGCGGGTGAGCTTTTGTGGGGCGCAACTAGGGCTACCTTAACCTCATCGATTGTTTTGGCTGTGATAGCTGCTTTCGGGTTGGTTTCTACTCCGTGGTTCTTGGCGATGCTTCCTATCGCCTTTTTTGGCGGATTGTTGTTTGCTGCGTTAGGGATGTGCTTCACAGCTTTGGCTCCGAATATAGATTTCTTCAACTACCCAACCTTTCTATTAATCACACCTATGTTTCTCATAGGCAATACTTTCATCCCGCTTGCCCCTTTGCCAAACCTTCTTCAAACTATTGCACTGGCTGTTTTACCCCTGACGCATGTAACGAACTTGTCGCGCGTCTCCATCGTGGGAAAAATTCAAACTTTAGCTGGCTTGGAACCAGAATGGGTGCTGTTTCTGGCTGCTTTTTGGGTAGCCCTCGTAACTACGATACTTTTTATCCTCAGCATTTTCTTGATGAAGAGAAAACTCATAAAATAAGGCAGTAGCTATTTCCGTATCGAATATCAGTTATAGTTAAAAGCTTGAAAATTAATGAAAAACTGGTTGGAGGTGAAACGATGACAAATGTTGGAGAGCTGTATGTTTGCAAAATTTGTGGTAATGCTGTGGAAGTTGTTGTAGCTGGTGCTGGTAGGCTCGTTTGCTGTGGACAGCCTATGGAGCTTGTTGAGGATGACGAATAATGACCTTTTTCTTTACTTCTTGTTTAACTTTTTTGCGTTTGTCACGCGGTAAACGTTATTATGTTATGTAAAGTGATTTTTGTTTCAACATCCTTAAATATGACACATGTCATATTTTTCTGTTGAGAACCTTAGACGGTTGGCATCAAATTGAAAAAAATTTTTTCAGGAATTGCAATAATGATAACCATATTGTTGATATTAATCAGCTTTACCAGCAACGAACTGCCTACCGCCAAAAGCGAAACTTATGACGATGAAAAGAGCCCGCCCTTTGCAGGATGGCAGTTAACTTTGACTGGATTTGTTGAAAACCCTTTTAATCTGACCTGGGCCGAATTTTTAGCATTACCTAGAACCACTGTAGTCGCACAACTTGTCTGCGTAGATTATCCCAACAACCCAATGGAAGAAGGCAACTGGACTGGAGTCCAGCTTCGAACCTTGCTGGAAGAGGCAAGACTGGCACAAAACGCTGTTAAGATAGGATTTCTTGCATCTGACGGCTATTCGACAGACTTAACTCTTGAAGCTGCAATGCAAGAGAACATAATTCTAGCTTACGAAAATAACGGATTTTATATCAACGACTTGCGTTTAGTGGTTCCCGGCAGGTGGGGTTACAAGTGGATAAGTCAGCTTATACGCATTGAAGTTTTAGACTATAACTTTCTAGGCTTTTGGGAGAGCAAAGGATATTCTGACGTAGCAGATATAACAAACAGTGAAGTTTCACAACCATTGCCAGAAGTCAACGTTTCTCCGTCAACCCCAAGCAGTCCACCCTCGACCTCACCTACACCCCCCGCTTCGCAACAACAAAACACATCTTCGGAGCCTGTGCAGCCCACGCCAACATCGAAAACAGAGCCAGCAATCAAAGACGAGAATCTTCTACTCAACGAAACAAGTTTTGTGATAGCGGCTTCAGCTGCCTCTATGGTAATATTTGCACTACTAACCATTATCCGTAAGAAGAATATAGCAAAGGAAACTCGAAACAAAACTTCACTTTCGTCAGTTTAGTCTAACCCATTGAGAGTTCATATATCCAACGCGTTCAAAAAAAGCCATAATTCTTCTACATTATTTATTCTTCTTATTTCCAAGTATTCTGGCTTAAACGCTTCTCCTTCACCAGAAGAATATTTGTAGAAACCTACTGTATGGGAGTCTAGTTGTTCAAATTCTGGATTTTCTATAATCGCCTCTAACTTGACAAGTTTTTTAGAATAGGTAACTCCTTTTTTCCTTTCTATGAATATTACATTGTAGCTCAGATATTTTCCTTTGTTTCCACATCTGGGAAACTGTAATATCCAGTCCATTTCAATGAAGTGAAGTTTTTTGGTTTCGTTTTCCAAACTCAAATCACTAGCCAATGGAAGATAGTGAATAAATCCTTACATTTAACGTATGTGATATTCTGAATTAGAAACAGACTGAAAGATATAACAAAGCGAAAAAAGTAGCAGGGAGCACATATGAGGAATAGGCGTATTTTATATGTTCTCGCAGTTCTAATCACTCTTGCGGCAAGTATTACTGCAATAATTTTGATGCTAACCCCTCCGCATAATTATAAACCAAAAGAATACTCGTATATCGTTGTAAGCACGTATCCTCATGATGAAAACGCATTTACACAGGGATTGCTATTTGACGACGGCGTTTTGTATGAAAGCACAGGGCTTTATGGTAGCTCTTCAATTCGCCGCACCAAATTAGAAACTGGCGAAGTCTTGCAAGCTCGTGAACTGCCTTCTCAATACTTCGGTGAAGGCATTACACTATTTGATAACAAAATAATTCAATTAACATGGCAGTCGAACAAGGGCTTCGTCTATAATAAAACCTCTTTTGAATTACTTCAAGACTTTGATTATTCAACTGAAGGATGGGGAATAACCTATGATGGCAGTCGACTCATGATGAGTGACGGGACCTCAAACTTGTATTTCTTAGATGCTGAAACCTTTCAGAGAATTGGGCAAATCGAAGTGTATGACACTGGAGGTCCGGTGGATAGACTGAATGAACTTGAATACGTTGAAGGGTATGTGTATGCAAACGTTTGGCTGGAAGAAAAAATAGCGATTATTAATCCGCAAACCGGGCAAGTCGAAGGCTGGATAAACATGAAAGGGCTCCAAAATACGGAAAACCAGGATTTAAATGATGTTCTCAATGGGATTGCATATGATTCGAAGGGTGAGAGGCTCTTTGTGACGGGAAAAAGATGGCCGCAACTTTTTGAGATTAAACTAATCACGTAAGAGTAGCTTTGCAAATAGCATTAAATGCAAAACGAAATTGTTCAGAACAAATTTATAAAGCGTTTTTAACTTGGAAATTACGTATATAGCATACAAAGGACGAATTCAATTATGCGCATAGTATTGCGGATAGGCGGTTCAGTTGTAGCTTCACCAGTTAATACAGAGCTATTGAAAAAATACGCGAATATAGTGAGAAAACTGAAAAAACAAAACCATGAAATCGCAGTGATTTTAGGTGGCGGATCATTAGCACGAGAGTTCATTTTATTAGCGAAAAAATTGGGATTGGAAATGCAAACTCAGGATGAAATCGCGATTTCCGTTTCAAGGCTTTTTGCCCAGCTATTTCTAGAAACACTAGGAAACTTGGCTTGTAAAAAGGTGGCGTTGACGCTCAAGGATGTGACAATATGTCTGAAAAACGGTAAAATTGTGGTCATGGGCGGTTTAAAGCCAGGAATAACTACGGACGCCGTTGCAGCTTTGGTTGCTGAACATGTAAATAGCGAGTTGCTTGTTAAAGGCACAGATCAAGAAGGAATCTACACTAAAGACCCTAGAAAATATTCAGATGCTGTCAAACTTGACCATCTATCATTTGATGATTTGCAAAGCGTTTTCTCGGAAAGTCAACATAAAGCAGGTATACATCAAATCATTGATCCTGAGGCTGTGAAAATTTTGAAGCGCAAACGTGTAAAACTTTTTGTCGTAAACGGGTTTAAGCCCAAAAATATTTTACTGGCTGTTCAAGGTAAAAGAGTAGGCACCGTAGTAGAATAACTGTATAGTGCATCGTTTTTTACCTTGTTATGGCAATATGTTTAAATATCATATATGATATCAAGTTTGAGGTCAATAGTGATATGCGAATGTTTGCTCATAAAAAATGGCTACGCCACACTGCTATGGTGCCCAAAGGTTTCATACGGTATCGTGTTCTGGAAGCCCTGAACGAAAAACCCATGTCTGGATCAGAAATAATGAACGAAATTGAGAAGCAAGCAGGCGGTTTTTGGAAGCCAAGTCCCGGTTCCATATATCCGCTTTTGGCTTGGCTACAAGATAACGGTTGCATTAAAGAGTTACCAATGGAAAACGGCTTAAAACGGTATGAACTCACAGAAAGCGGAAGATCGTTGTTGGCAGAACAGAAGAAAATTAGGAAACAATTAAGAGAAGAAGTTGGTTTTCTTCCTGCACCATTCTTTGACAACTTGCTCATGAAAATTTCACCTGAAAAGAAAGCTGAAATCCGTGGTTCAGTCAGGAAACTTGCAATAGCATTTTTCGAGTTAGGAAGCAGCTTGCAGGAGCACTTCTCGCAACAAGCGATAGATGAAGCGAAACAGGTTTTGGATGAAGCTACGAAAAAGTTTAATGAAATTAACAGCAAAATTAAAGGCGAAAAAAATGACCGAAGAAAACACAATTAGAGCCAAAGACTTAACCAAAGTTTTCAACGGAAGTCTAGTGGCAGTTGATCACATCAATTTTAGCGTAAAACAAGGCGAAATTTTCGGCTTTTTAGGGCCCAATGGCGCAGGAAAAACTACAACAATAAACATGTTAATAACCGTCTTAAAACCAACAGAAGGCAAAGCATCCATCTTAGGCTACGATATAGTCAAGCAACAAAATAACGTTAGATACTCAATCGGTGTAGTGCCACAAGAATATACTGCAGACGAAGACTTAACAGGAGTTGAAAATGTACTTTTATGTGCCGACCTGTATGGTATTCCACGCAGCGTTTCCAGAAAACGTTCTGCAGATCTTTTAGAACTTGTTGAGTTGACTAAATTCAAGGATAAAAAGGTTCAGACATATTCAGGCGGCATGCGCCGCAGATTGGAACTTGCATGTGGTTTAATTAACAGGCCCAAAGTGCTGTTTCTAGACGAGCCTACGTTAGGCCTAGATGTTCAAACAAGAGCTGCAACTTGGAATTACATAAAAACTTTAAAGAAAGAGTTTGGGATGACGCTTTTCATGACGACACATTATCTTGAAGAAGCTGATGCGCTCTGCGACCGTATAGCCATAATTGATCACGGAAAAATTATAGTCGTGGGGAGCCCTGGGGATTTAAAGGAAAGTTTAGGTGGAGATATAATCACTTTGAGCATCGAGAAAAATACTGACATAACTGAACTTGTCAAGAAAATTAACCATGTAAAGGACGTTAGAAAGGAAGACGGAATGTATATTATAAAATCTGAAAACGGAGAAGTGACAGCACCTTTGATAATCGAAGCCTTGCGTAAAAAAGGCTATGTTGTAACTAAACTTTCACTGACAAAACCGACATTAAATGAGGTTTACTTGCAGTACACGGGCAGGTCAATGCGTGATGCGGAAGAGTCAAGAGAAACGTTCTTTGCACAGAGAGCAACAATGAGGAGAGCTAGAGGCCATTGAGCAAGAATAATCTTTCAAAAAGCAAGCTACATGGTCTTTGGGCGCTCACAAATCGAGAGCTCAAGAAATGGTACAAAACTCCAGTAGTGTTTTTTCTCACATTAATACAGCCCATTATTTGGTTGGGCTTGCTGGGTAACGCTTTAAACCTAGGCAGCTTAGTTGGCTCAAGCTCTTTCAGTTTTTCTCCAGAATTGATATCGCAACTGCAACTGACTCCAGCTCAAATCACTGGACTTCAAAATTTCTTCTCAAATATAGGTGACACAATACTGCAGGGCACGTTCGGAACAACCAGCTACATCTCCTTCATGGCTGTTGGCATGATTGCCTTCACCGCACTCTTCACCACAATGTTCAGTGGTATGTCCGTTGTTTGGGATAGACGCTTAGGTTTCCTTAACAAAGTGTTAAGCACCCCAGTTTCTCGCGCAGTAATAATCTTATCCAAAGTACTTTCAGCAACCTTACGTTCAATGTTCCAAGCCTCCATAATACTGCTTATAGCTGTCCCACTCGGATTCCAATTTGGTGACGCTTTCACTCCCATTAATATACTCGGTGTTTTTGCATTTCTATTTCTAACATGTATGGGTCTATCTTCGCTGTTCATCGCTATAAACATAAGATCAACAAGAATGGAAACTCCAATGGCAGTTATGAACCTGCTGAATCTTCCACTAACCTTTGCCAGCAGCGCCTTCTTCCCAATTGATCAAATGCCCGGCTGGCTCCAAGCTGTCGCAAAAGTTAATCCGCTATCATACACAATGAATGGCATGCGGCAGCTCTTGATCAATCCAATAATAGATTACTCCCAACTTGCACTTCAATACGCTTACGTTGGCATATTTGCAGCGATATTGACAACAATAGGCATAGTGCTCTCATGGCGGTTCCTAAACAAATAAAGAGTGCGATTTAACAGAGTCTTTTTCCATTTCTGAAGACGGAAAAGGTCAAAACTGGAAAGTCCTACTTTTTATCATTGAAAAAAAGCCGTGTTTCGCCCATTGTTTTGACGTCTAAATTTCTAACGCGGGCCACTATAGGGAAATCTCGAACTACTTTTCCCAAAGTGAGACAGTGATGTGGTGGAAGATCCCGGGCGATGGAGCGAACAGTTTCGGCGTCTACGCGGGAAGCTCGGCTTACTACGTCCAAATCGTGCTCGTTTGTAAAGTTGAAAAGGAATATATTGTCAGCTTGTCGATAGATGCTTTCGCGGATTGTGTCTGGCTGGTTAGTTATGAAAGTAGTGAATATTCCAAAGTGGCGCATGCGCGTGACGATGTCATCCCAGTATGTTTCGCGAAGATACAGGTGCGCTTCTTCAGCGAACAAGAAAACGGCTTTGAGCTTCCAGCTTTGCAGAGAATCAACGAGTTTCCCGAGAACGTATTCAACTAATATTTGGCGATCGATAGTGCTTGTATTTCGGAGGTTTATGACTATTGCGCCGCCTTCTTCCTTCGATTTCAGCAGAATCTCTTCGAGGAGAGTGGCTTCTGCAAGACTATCTGTGAAGAAACCTGAATTAACTAAAGCATGATAGCGTGATACTAAAGCGTCGCGGACATGCTGGTTGCATTTTAGGTTTTGGATAGCCTCACCTAACGAACAAAGCGTCAAGTTGCCGCTGTCTTTAAGTGTTTTCCAAATCCGTCTGAATTCACGGGCGCTCGTGCCAGGCAAATGTAACGCGTGGATAAGTATACCCATCACGACATTTAGGTGCAATTGTTCAAGAGCTACTTTGAAGTTTTTCGCAGGGATTAACGCGTAAATTTTATGATAATGCATATTTCTTTTTCCGTCAGCAGTCATGCCTATGTTTGAGTATTCGCCGTTCAAGTCAAAGATAACGATTGTTGCCTTGTAGCTTATGAGGCTCACCATTAGTAGCTTAGAAAGGTGCGATTTACCACACTCTTTTTTGCCAGTTATAATGTTTAATCTCCCATCAAGCGAAGAGGCATCGATTGTCAAAAGCGAGGCGCCTTTTGTGCCTCCTATGATTATGGGGCGTGTTCCCTCAACGTCCGCAAGCTTAAGGAGCTTAGGAACTGAAAGTTTGCTGATATTGGATTGTGAACGGCTGGGAAGCCAGCTGCTGCTTGGGCTTAACAGCTCATTTTCCAATGTAGCTCTTATTTTGCAGATAAGCATGCTGGCGTCTTGAATGTAAGTAATGTGTGGTGCGATTTCCAATGGATCTATGTCTTCGCCTTGAATTGGTTCACCGCCATCAGGTAGAGTGCGGAGCAGCTCTTCGAGCACGCCCGGGATGTTAGCGAATTGCATATCGATTACTTGAGCGATTAATGCCTTTCGTGCGTCTGGATCTTCAACAAGCAAGTAGTCGCCTTTTTCCACATTCTCGTCTGAGAAGCTTAAGATTTGTAGTATGTTTCCTTCCTTTTTATAGAGTTTCATGAATATATTTCTCCCTTGCCAAATGGACCGAAAAGTAGCTTATGCATATCCGGTCTGTTAATAATTTGAATTCCATGTTTGCGGGTTATGAAGTGTTTGATGGCTAATACTTCGTTGGCGGTGAAAGTGCACAATATGTGGGCTAACCGCAAGGTTTCTGGATAACCTTGCATATGAAGATCGTTGCCTAAAAGTTTCTCAACCGCACTCATCCTTTGGGGGATTGGAGTTTCTTTGTCGATATCCAAACGAAAAGCGTACTTTGACTTGTTTAATCTAGCCACGTAAACATTGCCAAGCGGAATCAATGGTGACTTGAAACGCAAACCAGTGGTTTCCAAAAGGTATGGCGGCTCATGCTTTGGGAGCTGTTCGGTTATGAGGTAACCGTTAACTCGCAAGCTAGTCATTTTTGAAAAAGCTAGCACCATACTTTGATTATTTCTAGCGAGGCTTAGAATTTCTTTCATTCGTTGTACTGGAGCATCTGACGTTCCTGAAGTTAATGAACCGTCGAACAGGATTAAACCTTTGCTCAAGGTTTTCGCTAGAATAGTTTGTAACCATCTTTCGAGAAGACTTGCCAAGCGGGTAGGCATTTGTGTAAAATTAGGTGATGTGTGGCGGTTATTGTAGTAGTAAGTGCCAAAGTAAGCCTGTTCAAGTGTGTTGCAGACTTCGTTTTTGTTTTCTTCTGTGATGTGGAATATGAATGGACCAAGGCGGGTGTAGCGGTATTTCTTGTGCTGTTTCCAAGTTGTTGAGCCTCGAATGGCGATTATGATGCCAGTTGCGGTTTCGCCAATTTTTATGGTTGACGTATCTACTGCGGCGATTGTTGTTTCTTGGTGATTGGGATTCAAAGTTATTGGTGTGTGATTCAGTCGCAGGTGTGATGGGTGTTGCTCTAATATGTGATACTGCAGAAAGTTATGTTGGTTTAGTTGAATGTGTTGGGGTGGCACCTGTTTAAGGGATTGTATGCTTTGTTCTATGAAGCGTTGCGGTAGTATTGTGTCGATGTTGGATTGTGGAAAATTATATTTGGGGGTTGTTGTTATTGTATATTGTTCAATCACCAAGATTCACCAATAGACAATATGGAATTGGTGGAAATATTTAAGTGTTGTGCATGTACATCTTGCACAATACAATAGACAACAGGTGATTAGTTGACAGAAAAACCGCAAAACCCACCAATACGTGTAAAGATGAAGATAGGCGAAATAGAAATAGAAATAGAATCTCAAGAAGACCAACTACAATCCGCCGTGGATAAGATATTATCTGCTGTAACTGAGAAACTCAAAGATACTCGCTTAGTCACCGTCGCTGAAAGACCTCAACCGCAACCCAGAGCCGAAACATGTAAAGGCGTAATTCAAAAACTCTGGGAAGAAAACTGGTTTGCCCACCCCAGAGGTTTAGGCGAAGTTCACAGTGAAATGGCGCGACGAGGTTTTCACTACGATAGAACAGCAGTAGCCCACGCCTTAATCGATTTGGTGAAAGATGGGATACTTACACGAGAAGGAAAACCACGCAGATACCAGTATGCACAGAAAAGACCTCCAATATAATTATTTTAAATGAAGAATCGTTTGTACCCTATTAGGTAATGCTTTAATCCTAAATAAGGAACTATAGGATTTTCAAAATGCTGAAGAACACGATTCTTTTATGGGTCGAGGACATGCTTTTATTTGCGATGTTAGAACTACATATGCAAAAATCGCATAATACATTAACGAAGGCCTAATGTCATGGTGAATCTAAGGGCGCAAGAATTGAGAATTCTCTCCACGTTAAAGAATATAGACGGAAAAGCTTCTGTGGAACAAGTGATCAGTGAGTTAAAATTGTCCGATGCTGCTGTAATGCGTGTAGCTTTAACTCTTCAGGAAAAAAAGCTCGTCAAAATACACGCAGAGCCACAAGTAGTTGTAAAGCTTAGCGCGGAGGGTGAAACTCACGCGGAAAACGGCTTGCCTGAAAGGCTACTCTTAAAGGTTCTAGCTGCACATGGCGGAGAAGACGAGCTTGATAAAGCCGCTACGAAAGCAGGTTTAGACACAAAATTTAAAAAAATAGCGTTAGGCTGGATTTTGAAGAAAAACTGGGCAGTTTACAACACAAAAACCAGTACGCTGAGAATCGTAGACTCAATGCTCCACCAAGTTGCGGTTCCCGAAGGCAACGATGAGAAGTTACTGCGATATTTGCATGGTAAGAATCAAGCACCGCTAAACGTTCTAAATACCGCAATGCAAGAAGCTGTGCAAACTTTGAAAAAGCGCAAATTACTAACAACTTTAGACAGAACACACCGTATCTTGGAAATCACAGCCGAAGGCAAAAAAGCTGCAGAGGAAAGCGCAACAATAGTGGGGGAAGTGACGCAACTTACGCCAGAACTTATTATCACCGGCAAGTGGCGGAAAGAGAAACTGCAAAAATATAACATTCAAGCATCAGTAGCTAGAATTTGGCCCGGAAAAAAGCATCCATATCTAAGCTTCCTCGAAGAGGTACGCTCTAAATTGGTTACTTTAGGCTTCAAGGAGATGACAGGGCCGAGTGTGGAAACGTCATTCTTCAATTTCGATGCTTTGTACACACCTCAAGACCATCCAGCCCGTGAAGTTGACAGTATATATTTCGTCAAAGATCCCGCGTTGGGCAATTTAGCCCATTATGAATCTGCCTTAGCAAACGTTAAAGCCACACAC
>Ga0209427_10006969_pt1 | contig 12824 bp, 7 predicted proteins | sample DeeMarSWOR136_30_FD_187465 | JGI IMG/M metagenome (GOLD analysis project Ga0209427, IMG submission 187465) | Marine sediment microbial communities from White Oak River estuary, North Carolina - WOR-1-36_30 (SPAdes) (version 2) | ecosystem: Environmental > Aquatic > Marine > Intertidal zone >... | reverse complement strand
AAATTATTAATTTCTTTTTCACTTACTTCCATTTTTAAGTCATTTTTATTTGCGATTAAAACAATGGGAGCTATTTCACAATACTGTTTTATATCCGGAATCCAAAATTGGTTAATTTGATCAAATGTATTTTTCCTCGTCAAATCCCCTACAATAAGCACTCCTTTTGCTCCAACATAATACAAATGTCTCATATTTATCCAACGTTCTTGTCCTGCTATATCCCACAGTTGAATTGTTACTTTACCGATGTTCTTAAGATCAATTTTTTTAATAAATATATTAGTCCCTATACTTGATCGATAATCTTTCGCAAATTGTCCCGATATAAACTTTTTAACCAAACTAGTTTTACCAACTGCAGGTTCTCCCACAATGATAATTTTTAGACTAAGTTTCTTAACTTTTTTCATATTTAACTAAATCTATGAAGAAAATTTTATAAGTATATATGTAAATATTAAAATAATTGAAGCTTAAATTTATTGAATTGAATATAAAAAAAAATAAGCTAAAGATCTACAATTATGACAACAGGAATAGTATATGATGATATTTACCTCGAACATAAAATAGGAACTCATGTAGAAAGTCATGAAAGACTAATTGCTATTATGGATTTCTTAAAAGAAAAAGAACTACTTGAAGATCCAAGCTATAGAATTATTAAACCAAGGAAAGCAACCCTTGAACAAATAAAATACGTCCATCGGGAAAGAATGATAAGAGAGATACAAGAGATCTGTGAACTAAGCACTAAAACGCAGCGACTTCAATATATAGATATGGACACTATTGCTTCTCCTAAAACTTATGAAGCATCATTATTCTCTGTTGGAGGTAATTTGCAAGCTGCTGATGAAATTTTAAATAATAATGTAAAGAATGCATTTGCTTTAGTTAGACCTCCTGGACATCACTCTAATTCGCATCGATTTGCAGGATTTTGCATTTTCAATAATATTGCTATTACTGCGGAATATCTTTTTAGAGAAAAAGGGATAAATAAAATAGTTATTATTGATTGGGATTGTCACCATGGAAACGGTACACAAGATATATTTTATCAAGGTTCTAAATCCAATTCCGGCGAATTAGTAATGTTCAATTCTCATCAATATGGATATTTTTATCCAGGAACAGGAAATTTTGATGAAATTGGCGAAGGTAAAGGTGCTGGTAAAATAATTAATTATCCAATGCCTGCTGGTTCTGCTGATGACGTAATACCAATTTATTTAAAAGAAATAATTAATCCAATCTGTGAAGAATTCAAACCAGAATTCATTCTAATTTCTGCAGGTTTTGATACTCATTGGACTGATGAATTAACCAACATGAATTGGACGTACCAAGCACCAGCAGAATATTTACATGAAATTAAAAAAATAGCTCAAAAATTTGCAAAAGAAAGAATACTTATTACTTTAGAAGGAGGATATCAAATAGATAAACAAGCTCGAGCTGTTTATAATTGCCTAAGGGTTCTCAATGATGAAGATGATAATCTGATAAAAGAGGAATTAAGATCTTCTGGACAAAAATTACTAGATTATTATAATAATAAATTAATTCCCGCTTTAAAGGATAAATTAAGTTCATATTGGAATTGTTTTTAAGAGATAACATACAAACACTTTTATACTTACAATTATGCTATAATCATAATTATTCCTATATATTTATAGAAAAATTTTTTAATATAATCACTCAATAAGGAGATTAATATGTCGTATGAATATGAGAGAAATGATGATGATAAAGAAAAGAAAAAAAGAGAAGCGTCTTTTCCACCAATGCCCCCACCTTCAGTTACACCTATAACACATCCTCCTTCAATACCCACACCTTCAGCAGCTCCCCCAATGTCACCTCCTCCTACATTTAAACCTCCAATGCCGCCTGCTCAGGAACCATTTTCACCCCCCCCTATGGAACCAACAATATCTCCAATAATTCAAACTTCTCCTTCAATCTCCACTAGACCTTCACAAGAAGAATATGAGTCAATATATAAACAACTTCAACAAAAAGATTCAAGCTTAAGCCAATTACAGTCTAAAGTTACTGATTTAAGTGGTCAAATTTCCCAATTAAGTGCTCAACTTCGAGAAAAAGAAAATCAAGTAAGTAGAATAACAAGCCAAATTCAGTCTATACAAACTTCAAATGAAGCTTATCAACAGCAAGTTCAACAATTAACAGACCAGAATGCTCAATTACAAGCCCATATACCAGGATTGCAACAACAAGTTCAAGAATTACAGCAACATAACTCAATGCTACAGCAGCAAATTAGTCCGTTACAAGCACAAATAAGTAAATTACAGGAAGAAGTTGCATACAAAGAAAAGCGTATTCAAGAATTAAAAGAACCAAAAGCAGTTATGCCTTCTAGTTTAGCTCAAGGAATAACAGACCAAACTAGAAGCTATAGTTCTACTCCAAGCATTTCAACTACTCCAACATCAACTACTCCAACATCAACAACAACTCCATCACCATCTATAGGAGCGGGAAGAAGAATTTGCCCTAATTGTGGCGCAAGTGGTTTTGCTGTCAAGGAAGTAGAAGATAAGACAAGAATAATTAGCTACATTCCCAAACCTATTTACGCTAAAAAATTAGTTTGCACGAAATGTGGATTTGAATTTTAAATTTATCAGTTTTTCTTTTAATCTGAAAAACTTTTTAATCATCTTTTTAAGGAGTATAATAATCTTAGCCTTATTATGTGAATTATCTAGGTCAATATTTTCTTTTTAAATACATTTAAGTACTTCAGAAAAAATTATATATAAAGATCCGAACAATTTAAAAAACAATTGGAAAATTATATATAAAGAAATTATTATTAATATTCTAAATTTTTTTAGTAAAATTAAAGCTTCATTTTTAAATTAATATGTCAGATTTAAGAGATGAATTATTAGGAGCAGGTATTAATAAAAAAAGAATTATTGGAGTAGCATTAGTTGCAATGCTTTTAATTGCTATTTTTGCTTTCTCTACGGTTTTTTTTAGTTTTCTCTTTGGGACTCAAAGACCAAATCCTAGTAAGGAAAAAGCCGAAACTGATCCAGAAGATGATATCGTGTTAATAGATATCCCTTATCCTTTTGATGAGGATTTTTGGCAAGATTTATTGTCTCAGGTTGAAGACCCTGCTTCTCTTCTCGATATGTTATCAGAAATGTTTGATGGAGATATTGATGATTTAGATTTAGGAAATTTTTCTCAAGGTTTGCTTGATCTTCTCTATTCTGGAGCAGGAGAAATTGAGATCTTCAGAGTGTATAACTACCTCTCTTTTAATAACATGACAGATGTATTGTGGAAATATGAATGCTTTGATGAATATACTGGTGATGGCTGGACTTCAAATGCAGTAAGTAATCTTTACGATTTTTACACTTATGGTGATTGGCTTGCAAATTATTTCCCTGACCCTGAACTTTTAGAATTAAAGATGCCTTTATCCCCTGATGCGGGAGTTAATTCAATGGTTATACCTACTCTCTTTCCAAGTCCTTTTGTATTGGATACAGTTTCTGCACCAAATTTAAATCCTTCTTCTACTCAGCTATATAAAGATGAATATAATTCTACTACGTTAGATCTTTCATTTTCTTCAACTGATGATGTAAATATGACATTTGAAATATTTGGTTTTTATAATCACTTACCATCAAATCAAGAATTAAATACTACTGCAAGGGTAGTGACTAATCCTTCCCCTGAATATTTGAGTCTACAAAATAAATATTTACAATTGCCTCCAACAATTGGAGTTTATAAAACTAATAATCCTTATTTTTCTAATCATTATGATATATTAAATGAAAGAATAAATGCTAATGATAATGCTTTTTGGATAGCAAATAAAATTAGAAATTATTTACAATCACAATTCTCATTTCCAATGAGTCCTGGTGATTATAATCCTGCTCCAGAAGAAAGGGATGTTGTTGATTGGTTTTGTGAAACTGAACAAGGAATGTGGTCAGATTTTGCTACAGCATTTTGTGCTTTTGCTCGAGCCTTTGGAGTTATTTGTCGATTTGTTGATGGTTTCAATAGTTTTATGATTGAAGAGATTTGGGATAATGATGAGGGTCAATGGGGATTTGCGATTAAATATAAAAATCTTTATAATTGGGCAGAGATCTACGTTCCAACAGATATTTATGGTAATGGAAAATGGGCACAATTTGATATTTTTGACAGCTTCGGAGGTGGTGGAAGTCCCATAATTGGAGGAACTTATAATATCACCGTTTCAACTGATCAAACGGCCTATACTCGCCCCGATACCGCTACTATAACTGCTAATGTTAGTTCAAATACAGATCCTATAGATAATTTGACTATAACTTTTAAAGACTATACTACAGGACGAATACTCGGACAAGATATTACAGACATGAGCGGGTCTGCATCAATACAGACTAGCTTTAATGTTACAGATATTGTTGGACCTCATTTAATTGAGGCGAGATATGATTTTTTTAATACGGGTTATAATCTTACAACTATTCTAGGGGATATTGGAATTTCTCTAACTGATATTAGTCCCGGAGAAATTAATGTCTCTGATTCTCAACCAGATATTACTAACGTTGCAGGATTTGTTTATGATCCATTAAATGGAAATGGACTTGAAGGACCTGAATTAAATATTCGCCTATTTAGAAAAGGAACAAATATTGAAGAAGTTAATGCTTTCTCGCCTTCGACAATTAATACTACATATGATGGTGATTTCAATGATATGTTGGATCTTAATCACAATACCGCCGGAAATTATGAAGTGCGCGCAGATCTCAACGGAACTTGGTGGATTGACACTCCATTCGGAACTTATTCATATTCACTTTTATCTCTCATATTTCAAGTACCTTATTATTATTTAACTAATTCAAGCAACAGACTTGATTTTAATATTACAAAAACATTAGATGTGTGGTTCTATATTGATGGATTACCTTCAAGTTATCCAAATATTCCTCCTAATTATTTGATGATATCGAGGTATCAGACTTTAAATCTCACTGCAAAGGCAGTTTCAGTGGTACATGGCCCCATACCTAATAAAATAGTGAATTTTTATGATTATTCAAGAGGAAATATATTGATTGGATCAGATATTACAAATTCAAAAGGAATAGCCTCAATAAATTATAGTATTGATGATAATATATCCTCTGGTCCCAATTTATTGTATGCTGCAATTGGCTTACAAGAAAATTATTCTTATTACATTTTGAATGAAAAGCCTACAATAAATATCATCTCTGGTCCAATACCTCGAGTTATAAACCGTACAGGTGCTGGTGCTACAGAATTTAATATCGTGGGAGAAATATATGATAGTACTAATAACTCCCTACCAATAAGTTACTCTGAGATTACTTTAAAATTATTAAAAGGCGGTACTGATTATTCATCATATTTAGTTCCAAGTGAAAGTTATCCATATCAAACTGATTCAACAGGCGCATTTGATTTAACTTTTGGAGTCCTTTCAACCACTCCACCAGGAAATTATACATTAAGATTAGATTTTAATGGAACTATTAACCTATTTTCTTTTCCTTATCCATATCAGTTTAATTTGCCAATTCTAAATACTTCTGCTTTTTATGCAAATGAATTAAAAATAGATGCAGAAGCTTCTTTACTATTTTGGATAAATGGAACAACTTATGATAATTATAACAATCCACGAATAAATCGCAATGATAATCTAGAATTAACTGCATATATTCATCTTGCTGGGATTCCTATAGATGATGGAGAATTAGTAGAATTCTATGACCTTACAGAAGATAATCAGTTAATTGGTTCCGCCACAACTAGTGCTGGAAATGCAACAATAATCTATAACACTAATGAAAATACTGTTGCTGGTCCGCATTTAATATATGCTACATGGAACAACAAATTTAATTATTCATATTTCATTTTGGATGCTCCTATTACTGTTGATCTTGACATCTGGCCTCAAAATAGGGAAATCAGTAAATTTGGCTCTTTTGATAGAACATTTTTTATCCAAGGATATTTAAACGATACAAGGAATGCTAAACCAATAAAATATGGTCAAATATCAATTCATATATTTGATGGGACGGAGATACTTAATGGTTTAGTCCTTGAAAGTGGTTCTTATGTTTCAAATCAATTTGGAGCGATCTTTGCTGAATTTAGTGTAAATGATTTCGTAGATGTCGGAAATTATACTTTGGAAGTCTGGTTCAATGGAACATTTAGATATTCTTTTCCAAATAATATATTTAACCAACACAACTACTATTTAACCTATTTTAGCAATTTATCAATTGCAGATTACCAATTAAAAGTCTATGACCCGAATAGTATTAATATACACTTCTGGATTAATGGCACCCCAACATTACCGACCTATTATGAATGGGATGGAGATTATCCAGAACAGTTTAATCGTGGAGATACTATTAATTTTACAGTCTATATTGCCCAATCAGGAATAGAAGTCAATACTGGGGAAGTAAGAATTTATGATATTTATAATAACTCATACATTTTAGATAACTATATTTATGATGGTAGTGAATTACCACCAGGATTTCATACATTTTTAATTGATACGAATCAATGGTACAGTGGACTTCACTATATTAAAATAAATTGGTCTAGTTATCCCACATTTAATACCACATATATTATAATAAATGAAGCTATTGATATTTTAACCTCCATAGATAAAGATATAATTCTAAGAAATGTGGATGGCTTTTCCGTCTCAGGAACCGTTCAAGATAATAGTTTTCTTTTAAGGGGTCTAAGATTAAATATTATTTTACAGGATAATTTGGGTAATGATATTTCTCTATCCTATTTACTTGGTTCTAAGACTATTACCATCAATAATGATGGTTCTTACCAATTCTTTAATTCTATTGATCTTTATTGCCCTCAAGGAGAATACTTCTTAAATATTTCCTTTACAGGTGGTCTCGATGCTCCAGGTATTTTTCAAAGTGATTACATGGTCCATAGCAATAGTCTATTAATTCCTATAAACATCACAGCAGGTACTTATATTATAGGAAATTACGATACTCAATATGAAAAAAGTGGTTTTTATGAGAACGATAACCTATATGTTTATGGCACTGTTTTTTGGGATAATGGAACAATAATAACTAATAGAATAGTAAATGTCACTATTAAAGATCAATTTGGTAATATATTAGCAACAGATACAGATTATACTGATGGGTCAGGATTCTTCAACATAACTTTTACAATTGGACTTTGGGATGAAGATACTACAGATGTTTTCGCTAATTTCTATCCTGAAGATAGCTTTACTTTTCCCGAGAATATTTTTATAATTTCTACAGAACAACAAATATTTAGAGAACCTTAATCTTAATAAAAAGAGGTGAAAAGTTAAATTATTAAAAAAAAAGACATTGAATGCAAACAGATTTATAAAGTTCTTTACACTCTCATTTTTCTTTTTAGTTTTTCAATTATGACAGTAAATTCATTAGTATTTATTAATATAAATTCAATTTCTTACGATGACTCTTTTAATAATAAAAATCTAAAGATTGCTCTTCCGCTATGGGCAACTTTATCTCTTACAAATCCTTCTGAGATAAATGGATCCCGTTTTACTCTTGGTTCAACAATCTCAGTAAAAGGTCGACTTTATAATAAAATTCCTCCAATAGAGGGGAAAGCAGGTTATATTATTGATATAGAAATTAATGGTATAGTAGATTCTAGTTATAGCGATATAACAGATAGCAATGGATATTTTCAAATAGATTATACTATTGATCTTTTTCTTGATGTTTATTCAAGCCATGAAATTACTGTTTCAGTACGCAATCCCCCTCCTAGCGTTGAAGTTGAAAATAACGATTTTTATATAATAGATGTAAATACAACATCTTATTTTGACATTATATCTCATGATGATATCTTAACTCCTAAATTAACTGAAGAAGATTTCAATTTGAATGGATATTTAAATTATGATAATGCGAATGGAATCCCATCCGGAAGTGTTAATTATTATTGGCTAAATGGACCTTCAATTATCTCTCAAGGTTCTTTTTTTACTGATGGTTCTGGTCTACTAACTAGTCTACAGATTCCTAATACATTTGTCAGTCAATTGACTCTTAAATTGAACTATTCAAATCCTCCATATGTTGGATATTCAGAAACCTCTATTCCTAACATCAAAATATTTTCAGATGTTACTTGGAATTTGAATATTGACTATACAACTCGAGAAGGAGATACATATACTTTAACTGGAGTATTATCTTCAATTACGAATCCTTCTTTAAGAATAAGCAATAGAGATGTTGAAGTTTATTTCAATGGAACATATATTGATACGGCAACGACAGCTTCTGATGGTAGATTTACTTCTAATTTTTTAGTTCCTCAGGGTAATGGAACAGCATCTCTTCAGGTTCAATTAGTTAATAGTGCTGGGAAAGATATTAGCTCCTCTATAGAATATATATTAGTTGAATCAGCACTTCCATCCAATCCAGGAGGAGGAGGTTTGCCTCCCTTCTTAATTTTTTCATTAATATTCTTTCCAATTTTAGCGGGAGTAGTTGCGGGTTTAGCAGTATATGGAATCAAATTTTATAAAAAACAAGAAAAAGAGTCTCGAGTAGTAAATCTACCACTCGAATCAAGAATAAAAAATCTTAAGATTCTTAAAGATTCTGGAAGATTAGAAGAATCTATATCATATTTATTCAATGCTATTTATATGGATTTAATTAATGCTAAATATAATAGAATAAGAAAAGAAAATGAGACAATTAGAGACTTTGCAATTATTTCAGTAAAAGAACTAAAATTGACGCCTTCATCAATTTACCCTTTTATTCAAAAAGTTGAGGAAATAATATATGCAAAACCCTTTAAAATAACTGATAAAGAATTTTCTAATACGTGTGAATTATTTTCACCAATATATTTCCAATTGACCGGCTATAATTTTGTTTTAAAATTCTAAATTCAAATACAAAAAAAATCAAAATTAAAATTAAAATTAAGTACAAAGAATTATAAATTCGAAAAAAATTAATAATTAAATTATTCAAAAAAATACTGAAATAGGAAAAAAAAATGGCAAAAAAGAAGAAAAAACAATCAGAACCAGAGATTAATATCAAGCAGAAATTTGATAATGTTAAGATTCTAGTTGATACTAACAGACCTAAAGAGGCAATAGCTTATATATATCTTGTATATGATGACTTAATTAACATTAAATTTAAGAAACCTAGACTAACTCATCAAACTATTCGAGAATATGCTATTACTTGCGTGAATCAATTGGAAAAGAAACTAAAACCAGAATTTGTATATCCGTTTATAAAAAAAATAGAAGATATAATCTATGGTGGGGTTGAACCTACAAATAAGGAACTTAGCTTTACAATCGATTTGTTTGGTAACTTATATAATGAAATTACTGGGAAATCATTCACTTTTAAATTGTAGGTTTAAGAGGAATTATTAGTTGTTAAAATCTCAAAATACCAAAAAGTAATTATAATGGTGAAACAAGCACAGGCATCCCAAAAGAGTATTAATATTTCAAAGGGTATAATTTTTACATTCTTGACAATTTATTTAATTGTTTTTGGAATTATTATTAGTGATTTTGTCATTCATATTCAGGATGAAAATCCAAATCAGTTGCCCGCTTGGTGGGGTATTGTTACCTATGTCCCTCTTTTATGTTATTTTGGCGCTATTTTTAGCGGTGTTTTTCTTATTATATTTATAAGAAATGCCACAACTGTAAAAATTCGTCAAACACAATCCCGAAAGAAAATTAAATCTGGCTCAATATATAAACAAGCTCTTTTTGTCATTATATTTATTTTTGCGTTTGTTCCCTTATTTTCTCCAATAATTGACCAAGGAATTAACAATCAGAATTTTTCAGTCTATAATCCATACTGGAATGGTGCTTCAGACTTTAAACAAGTGATTGAAGATGAAGGATATGAGGTGATGACTGTTCAATCAAGTTTAAGTGCCACTGAGAGATTAGAAAAATCAATCTTATTAATATTATTAGGGCCAAATCAATATTATGACCCTATTTTTGAAATCCCCTATTTTATTAACTTTTTTAACGGTTCTAATTCCTTGTTAATATGTCATGACCATGGTTCAACAAGTACTTTATTATGGGAAATTATGTTAGCTGGTGCATTTGCCGGGCTTCAAATACCTCTTACCATATTTCCTGACGGCATATTACGCGACAATCTTTCTTTTAGTACAACACCAGAATTTCCAATAATTACCAATTTTGCAGCCCATCCAACTACGACAGGAATTAATGAAGTTATTCTTTCAGTCTCTTCATGTGCAGCAGGAGGTCCCTTTATAAGTTATTTCGGGTGGGATGCAATTGGATCAACAACAAATTATGCTTTTATTGATAAAGATAATAATAGAAGATACAATTCACCTGAAGATGATCTCAATCTAGGTTTTATGAGCTTAATTACATCATTAATTGGTTTGGAAAGTTTTCCGTTAGAAAATATTCCACTTGGTGGGTATCCTCAACAAGTATTTTTAGCTAAAGATAGTGGAACACAGCGAATATTCGTGTCAGCAGATGCAAGTTTGTTTAATAATGAATTACTTTATTTATATGATAATATGCAATTTGGCATAAACATAATTGAATGGTTAACACATTTAGATCAAGGGAGAACTAAAGATGAATGGATTGTTGTATTCGATGAAGCTCATATTAGGCCAGAATATTCACGGGATCTTTCATCCGCAGGGATTTTTGGTTTCGTTATGCAGTATATTATACATTTATCAACAAATCCAATCACAGCATGGATTTATCCCCTTCTCGCATTTTATTCATTAAGGAAATACCTTCCAAAAAAAGATAAAAAGAAAGAGGAAGAAAAAATAGCAAAAGAAGAAGAAAAGAAAGAAGAAATTGCTAGATTTAGAACATCATCCTTTTTTGCCCAAAAGATTGAAGAATATAAAGATAAAATGAAATATGGAGAAGCCTTAAAATTGCTTTACAGAAGGCTAGAAAGGAAATTAAATACTCAATTGGGTGGAGCAAAAATAACAACAAAAAATGTTGTGGATTTAGTTAATGCAAAAGATCCATCAACCACCAAATTAAAAATGAAAAGATTATCTAAGTTTATGGATAAAATTTTAGCAATTAAAGAAGGAAAAGTTAAAATTAAAACTGAACAAGATTTCGAAGAGATATTTTTCGAAATGGACTGGGCAGTTAAAAATATTTAATCAATTTTGAAATATCAAAAAATATAATATTAAAAAAAGAGGTTATAAATATATGGAAGCTCCTGACAAAGCAAAATATTATGACCATGAGGAAATTGATGTAGCACCTATTAGAGAGATAGCACAAGAAGTATTAAGTGAAGTAAGCCGAGTGATTGTAGGGAATGGTGAAATTCTACAGCAGCTTTTTATAGCTCTACTTGTGAATGGGCATGTGCTTCTAGAAGGTGTTCCGGGTCTTGGTAAAACGGTAATGGCTAAAACTTTTGCCAAAACACTTGGAATTTCTTTTCGAAGGGTCCAATTCACTCCTGATTTGTTACCAGCAGATATAACAGGCACAAAAATTTTCGATCAGAATGAAGGTGCATTTGTCCTTCAAAAAGGACCACTTTTCGCTAACATGGTACTGGCTGATGAGATTAACAGAAGTGCTCCTAAAACACAATCAGCATTACTTGAAGCTATGGCTGAACGTCAAATTACTATTGAGGGTCAAACTTTACTATTAGAAAAACCCTTTATTGTTATTGCAACAGAAAATCCTGTAGAAATGGAGGGGACTTACCCACTACCAGAAGCTCAAGTTGATAGATTTTTATTTAAACTTTGGTTAGATTATCCTGAGCAAGATGAAGAAGTAGAAATTATGCGACGACAAATTTCAGGTGAATCACCATCAGTTGAAGTTATCACAAGTGGAGAAGAAATCCTCGCAGCACAGAAAATCATGAATTTAGTCTATATTGATGATCGAATTCTTAAATATGTACGTGATATCATTTTAAAGACTAGAAATCATCCACAGATTGCCCTTGGATGTGGACCAAGAGCCAGTTTAACTCTTATGAAATGTGCTAAAGCTCGTGCTGCAATTCTAGGTCGATCATATGTGACCCCTGATGATGTACGTGCATTAATAGTCCCAGCATTAAACCACAGAATTCTTTTAAAACCAGAAGCAGAATTAGAAGGTCTAGACATAAAAGCAATTTTAAAATCAATTGTCGAAGAGATACCAATCCCTATCTAAACCAATTTTTATGGTGTAATATTTAATCAGAATGGGAAAAAATATTAAATAAGGTGGAGTTTTATATTAGGAGGTAAAGGTAGAAGTTTAATTTTATTTGCTGTATTTTTTTTAACAGCGGGTTTTGCTTTTGTAAATTATTTCTTAATTTACTTTGCAATCTTGTTATTGTTTAGTACCATCATTAGTTTACCAATTTTCTATTATAAAATGAATATAGAAGAATTACGAGTACATAGAGAACTTGAGAAAGAAAAAGTATTCAAAGATGATTTCGTTCATATAAAAGTGGTAATTGAAAATATTGGTCGTAATAGCTTTGATTTTATTGAAATAAGAGATAATTACAATCCACAGTTATTTAGATTAATTTTAGGTGAAAATTTCATATCTACGAGAATTGGACCAAAAGACATTATTAAATTTTCTTATGTTCTTGAACCAAAAGTAAGAG
>Ga0209427_10006968_pt1 | contig 12825 bp, 14 predicted proteins | sample DeeMarSWOR136_30_FD_187465 | JGI IMG/M metagenome (GOLD analysis project Ga0209427, IMG submission 187465) | Marine sediment microbial communities from White Oak River estuary, North Carolina - WOR-1-36_30 (SPAdes) (version 2) | ecosystem: Environmental > Aquatic > Marine > Intertidal zone >... | reverse complement strand
CTAAGCCAGCCATTGACCAGTTCGGAGGCAGCATCCTGGCTATCGGTACACCATCTGAGGAGAAAGGCGGGGGCAAGGTAATAATGGCAAAAAAGGGAGCCTTCGACGACCTAGATATAGCCATGATGGTGCACCCAGGTGTGCGTAATATCGCTACCACTAAAAGTCTTGCCTGCCAACCTTTAGACGTCGAATTCTTTGGCAAAGCGGCTCATGCCGCCGCTCACCCCGAGGCGGGCATAAATGCCCTGGAAGCGATGATAAGCTCCTTCGCTGCCATTAACTCACTCAGACAGCACATCAAGGATAAAGCCCGTATCCATGGCATTATTACCGATGGTGGAGAGGCAGCTAATGTTGTCCCGGCCCACAGTGCTGCCAGCTTCCTACTGCGCGCCGAAGACGATGCCTATCTTGACAAACTAAACCAGAAGGTCATAAACTGCTTTATTGGAGCGGCTACTGCTAGCGGAGCTCGATTGGAATATAGATGGGGAGAGATATATTATGCTCCTCTGCGTAATAACCTTACCCTAGCCCGCCTATTCTGGCAAAATATGCAATCTTTGGGACGCAGGGGGCAACTCTTTAACAAGAAAAATTCTTTTGGTAGCACTGATATGGGTAATGTCAGCCAACTGGTACCTAGTATTCAGCCCCTCATAGCCATAGCCCCAGCGAGAATATCAACCCATTCCCCCCAGTTTGCCTCGGCGGCGGCTTCAGAAGCAGGTGTCCGTGGTCTTATTGATGCCGCCAAGGCTCTAGCTATGACTGTTTTTGACCTAGTAGCCAATCCTGATATAGTTACCAAGGTCAAAAAGGAGTTTCGACAAGAAAAATGATTAAGATAGGCATTCCCAGAGCTCTACTCTACTTTCAATACTACCCTATGTGGAAGACCTTCTTTGAGGAACTGGGGGCAGAAGTGGTGGTTTCACCACCAACCACTCAGACTATGCTGGCACAAGGCTCGTCTCGGGTAGTGACTGACACCTGTTTGCCGGTAAAGATTTTCTGTGGCCATGTTCTTTCCTTGGTAAACGAGTGCGACTATATTCTTATCCCTGCCATCCGCAGCGTACAAAAAAGGGTTTACAACTGTTCCAAGTTCCTTGGCTTGCCCGATATGACTAGGGCAGTTATCCCCGAGTCTCCCCCTATCCTAGATACAGATATTGACGTTAACAAAGGAAGGCATCGCTTATATTATGCCATTTATCAAGTGGGACGGTATTTTACCCGGAATCCATTTAAGGTTAAGCGAGCTGGGCAAGCTGCCTGGCAAGCCCACTTGAACTATCGGCAGCTAATGTCCCATCAGGGATTAACTCCGATGCAGGCAATAGGGGAAGTATCAGTAATACCTGAAGTCGAGCCAAAAACGTCATCCGACAGCCAGGCTTCGGCACAAACCACTATTGCCCTCATTGGTCACCCTTACCTCCTCTATGATGAACATATAAACCACCGCCTTATCCACCGTCTTGAGCAGGCTCATTGCAAGGTGTTAACTCCGGAGATGGTCACCACGGAAGAGCTCGAATTGGCTATCGCCAGATTAGTGGGCAGAGCCAGTTGGACATACGAAGATGAAGTAGTCGGCGCTGGTGAGCATTACCTGCAAAGTGGAGCCGATGGTGTTATTGGTATAATGACCTTTGGTTGTGGTCCTGATTCGTTAATGATGGACATGGTGCATCGGCAGGCTACAAGGCTGGGGATCACCCCTTTTATGAGCCTTACCCTGGAGGAGCACACCGCTGAAGCCGGTGTAATTACTCGGTTGGAAGCCTTCCTTGATATGATACAGAGAAAGAAAAGGAGACAGGTAGCGGTATGCGTCTAGCTTTTCCCCACATAGGTAATATTTATATACCGATAAAGGCCATCTTCAAGGGGTCGAGTATTGACGTTGTCTTTCCACCGCTCACCAGTCAGCATACCCTCTCCCTGGGCGTCAAATATTCGCCGGAGATGGCTTGCCTTCCCTTCAAACTTACCCTGGGCAACTTGATTGAGGCTTTAGAGTTAGGGGCTGATACTGTAGTAATGCCCGGGGGAGCTGCTCCCTGCCGCTTCGGCTACTATCACAAGGTTCAGGAGTCAATTCTACGCAAGCTAGGCTATAACTTCTATATGATAACCCAAGACCGTGGTATAATGAATATGATGAAACAACTTAGCAATGGAGCTTCCCTGTGGAAAGTAATAACAGCCCTCCGCTTCGGCTTGGCCAAACTGAAGGCGCTGGACGAACTGGAACAACTGGTACATAAAATAAGAGCTATAGAGAGGGACAAGGGTGAAGCCAGCCGAATCTATAGAGAATGGACTAGAGCTATCGATAACGCTGCTGATTATCAAGCGCTCAACCAAGCCAAGCGAGAGCATCTACAAAAACTCATGAATTTACCCACTGTGTCCTCACCCGCCCCGTTAAAGATTGGCGTTACCGGTGAGTTTTTTGTCGTGCTTGACCCTTTTGCGAATATGGACCTAGAAATTGAGCTGGGAAAGCTAGGGGTTGAGGTAAGGCGCTCCATATTCGCCCGAGACTTGGTCAGCTTTAACCCCTTCATCTACGCCTTCGGTTTACGAGAGAAGGACAGAAGCCATAAAGCAGCCACACCCTATCTTTCCCGCCATGTGGGTGGGGATGGCTGGCAATCGGTAGGAGAGAAGGTATTACATGCTAGAGATTGGGATGGGCTCATTCACCTTGAACCATTCGGTTGCCTGCCTGAAATAACCGCCCGCAATATTATGCCTTCAACAAAAGAGTGGCTCCCGGTACTTAATCTCATCTATGACGAACATACAGGGAAGGTAGGAATAATAAATCGGCTCGAAGCCTTCCTTGATATGATACAGAGAAAGAAAAGAGGACGAGTAGCAGTATGCGCATAGGCATGCCACATACTGGCAAAGTATATATACCACTTAAGGCTGTATTTCAAAGGCTTAATGGTGAGCTTATAATACCACCAGCTAATAACCAGCGCAGCCTATCCCTGGGTGTCAAGCATTCTCCAGAAGGATTGTGTCTCCCATTCAAGCTGACCCTAGGTAATATGATTGAAGCTATTGAGATGGGGGCAGATACCCTGCTTATGGCTGGTGGCTATGGCATTTGCCGCCTAGGTTCCTATGCCAAATCCCAGGAACAGATTCTTCATGATTTGGGATATAATGTTGAAATAGTTCAACTAGGGGTTTCAGAACACAAGCTGGCTGGATTACTCAACCTGATTAAGCGCCTGTCAAACAATGCTTCCTGGCCCAAGATTGTATCAGCCTTTTGCTTTGGACTGGCTAAATTACGCACCCTGGATAAGATAGAGCGGGTGGTGCAAAAGGTGCGCCCTGTAGAGCAGGTAAAGGGAACAGCCAATAAGCTATACGCCGAAGCGGTTAAAGCCATTGATAACGCCGATGATTATAATACCCTGAAGAAGGCACAAACCGACTATCTTGCCCAGCTCAATCAAGTAGATAAGGATACTCAGTATAAGCCATTAATAGTTGGCGTCAGTGGAGAGATATATGTGGTACTGGAGCCCTTCTCTAATATGGATGTGGAGAGCGAGTTGGGTAAGCTGGGGGTAGAGGTGAGACGAAGAATCTTCCTTTCTGAGTGGACTAAATTCAGCTTGTTCCTCAATTCCTTGGGTATAAATGAGACAGCCAAAATCCACAAGGCAGCTCTACCCTACCTTAAGCGAGATGTTGGCGGCGAGGGCTGGGAAACGGTGGGGGAAAAGGTGCTCCACGCTAAAGACTATGATGGCTTAATCCACCTAGCCCCTTTCACTTGTATGCCTGAAATAGTAGCTGAGAATATCATGCCATCAACTAAGGAGAAACTGCCGGTATTGACCATACTTTGTGATGAGCAAATAACCAAAACAGGCTTGCTAACCAGACTGGAAGCATTCGTCGACCTCTTGGAGCGCAGACGACGGGCAGGCAAAAAAATAACTGGCACTGAATAGAGTGATCTAATGGAAGTCTACTTGGGTATTGATGTTGGCTCGGTAACTACCAAGTTTGCCGTGTTGGATAAGAGCAATGAGCTTATTACCAATAACTACCTGCTAACACAGGGTAAGCCCATTGAGATGGTACAACAAGGGATGAGGCAAATCAAACAGCAACTGCCTAGAGATGTTGAGATTTGTGGTGTGGCTACCACCGGGAGCGCTCGCTACCTGGCTGGGGTTATCGTTGGTGCTGATTTAGTCAAGAATGAGATTACCAGCCAAGCTGTGGCTGCCCTGTTCCATATCCCTCAAGCGCAAACCATTATTGAAATCGGAGGGCAAGATAGCAAGATTATTATTATTAGAGACGGGGTAGTAATTGACTTCGGTATGAATACGGTATGTGCCGCTGGTACCGGTAGCTTTCTTGACCACCAAGCACTGCGTCTCGATATGAGCATTCAGGAGTTTAGCCAGCGATCACTGGCTAGTGATAACCCAGTGCGTATTGCCGGGCGATGTACGGTTTTTGCTGAATCAGACATGATTCATAAGGGACAAATGGGACATCAAATTGAGGATATTCTTTACGGGCTGTGCCAGGCACTAGTCCGTAACTATCTTAATAATGTGGGCATAGGCAAAGATATTCAACCCCCGATAGTATTCCAGGGCGGGGTTGCCTTTAATCAGGGTATAGTGAAAGCACTTCAAGAAGAGCTTGATACTGAAATTATCGTCCCTCCCCACCATGAGGTCATGGGAGCAATAGGTGCTGCTCTATTGGTGCATGAAGAGGTAGACAGTAATAACAATGAAACCAAATTTAAGGGATTTAGCATAAGTGAAGCCAAGTATCATACCTCCTCATTCATATGCCAAGCCTGCCCAAACCAATGTGAAATAGCACAACTTTCTCTTAATGGTCAGATTCTTGCCCGGTGGGGGGGTCGCTGCGAGCTGTGGGAGAGAAGCCCAAGCAGCTAAATTTTTTAACCAAGGCATTTTGCAAATAATTAGGGAGGAAAGGAATGACTAAACCGATTATGGTAGACGACAGTAACTTCGACCAAATGGTGCTACAAGCCCAGACACCAGTGCTGGTGGACTTCTGGGCACCTTGGTGCCGGCCCTGTCTTATGGCTGCCCCGATACTAGAGGAGCTAGCTAAAGAGTATAACGGCAGAATAAACATTGCTAAGATGGATGTTGACCAAAACCCAAAAACTGCCGCCAAATATGGCATAATGGCTATCCCTAATCTCATTATCTTCAAAAACGGAGAACCAGTCTCGCAGATAGTTGGCTATAAACCCAAACAAGAGCTTAAAAAGGACTTGGACGCTGCCCTTGATTGAGCCCTGTATTCAAATTACCATTGTTGACGATAGCAAAGGTGAGAAATGCGATGCCCATTGCGGTGCAGACTGGGCCTTGACACAGGTCATTGACTTAGCTAGCCAGCGAATTAAAGAAAGGTTTGGCGACAAAATAAAGTTAGAATACCTTGACCTGACTGAATCAATGACTAACCACCATGCCGTAGAATTTAAGCAGCAAGTCAAGGCTAAAAATCTATCCTTACCGCTATTAGTTATTAATGGTGAGCTCAGGATTTCGGGACAATTTGATATTCGTCAGCTATTAGATGCTATCGACGCCGAGCTCGAAATTAAATCATGAGCAGCGAATACGAAGTAATTATTATCGGCGGAGGTCCAGCCGGGCTTACCGCCGGACTTTATACCTCAAGAGCCAGGCTCAATAGTCTGCTTGTAGAACGGGGGCTCTTTGGTGGTCAAATAGCAAATGCTGAGCAGGTAGAGAACTTCCCCGGTTTCCCCCAAGGTATTTCTGGCATGGAACTGGGTCAACTACTACATCAGCAGGCAACAAAATATGGGTTAAAAACCTTACTCGCTGAGGTTACTGGCTTTAAGCTCCAAGACAAGCAAAAAGTGGTAGCGACCACCAAGGGTAACTTTCTGGCCAGGGCAGTGATTATAGCCAGTGGCTCAGAACGACAAAAACTAGGTATACCGGGAGAAGAGGAATTTGCTGGTAAAGGGGTATCCTACTGCGCTACCTGTGATGCTACCTTCTTCAAGAAGCTGCCGGTAGCTGTAGTCGGTGGCAGCGACGCAGCCATTACCGAAGCCCTCCACCTGGCTAAGTTCGCCTCTAAGGTCACAGTAATACATCGTCGCCATAAGCTCCGTGCCACCCGCATTCTACAGGAAAGAGCCTTTGCTGAGCCCAAAATAGAATTCCTGTGGGACACCATAGTCGATGAAATTGAGGGTAAGGATAGAGTTAAAAGACTTAAGCTTCATCAGGTAAAAACGGAAGAAAAATCTACCCTGGAGCTAGCCGGAATCTTCATATCTGTCGGGTTTAAGCCTAATACCGACTATCTCAAGGGTATATTAGCCTTAGACACCGTTGGGCATATTATTACCAATGATAAGATGGAGACCGAAATACCTGGAGTTTTTGCCGCTGGTGATGTCCGCTGCGATTCTGCCCGGCAAGCAATAACCGCCGCCGGAGATGGTGCTACTGCTGCTATCTATGCCGAAATGTTCATCACTGAATAAGGGAGAGATTATCGGCTCCCCTCTAAATCATTAGTGTTATCCTTACTTACAATAAGTTTAAGCCCATCTTGTCCCACCACAGTAACCTCCTCACCAACCTTTATATTCTTATCTACCGATGTCGCCCGCCAAAGCTCACCTTTGATTTTGACGAAACCCTCGGGGACTAACCGATTCACTACCTCACCTTTGCTGCCCACCATAACTGTCAGCCCGGCTACTGGTTTCCTCCTCAAAGCTCGGCTTCCAATACGATAAGCGTAAACATTGTAGGCACACCAGGCTATCATTAAGAGAACAAGGCCCCACAGGGGTATGTAAATCCCAAAACGAGGCAGACCCCAAAGCACAATCACCACCAGGGCTGCTTCCTCCAGCAAGGTACTAACAATAGCCAGTATAAATCTGGCCGTCATCTTCTTATCCACCACTCATTTATTATAGCAGGACTGCTCCTGTTGCCGATACTCAAATAGGGGTGCTATAATTGGTAAACATAACTATATTTTGAGGTAAATAATGAAGCTAAGCCGTGAAGAAGTGTTACATATTGCCCGCCTGGCTCGACTGGGCCTGACTGAAGCCGAGGTGAACAAGTTAAGGGAGCAATTATCCAATCTCCTTGAGAACTTTGAGATTTTGCAGCAGGTAGACACCAGTAGCACACCGCCAACAGCCCACTCCATTGCCCTCCAGAACATAGTAAAGGACGACGAGGTAGCCCCCTCCCTGCCCCAGGACCAGATTCTGGCTAACGCCCCTCGAAGGGATGGGGAATGCTTCAGAGTAAAAGCAGTGCTTGAATAATACACTCAAACACGGGAAGCCCGGGGGTAAGATTGATAACTAACCAATTAACAATTCATGAGGCACATAAACTACTTGTCAGCCGGCAACTGTCCTCGGTTGAATTAACCAGAGCTTGCCTGGAGCGCATCCGCCAGGTGGAGCCAAAGGTTCATGCCCTGGTTACCATAACAGAAGAGCTGGCTCTATCTCAAGCCCAGAAGGCTGATGAGCTTATTGCCGCCGGTGATAACAATACCCTTACCGGCATCCCGGTACTAATTAAAGACAACATGTGCACTAAAGGGATACGAACCACCTGCTCATCAAGGATGCTGGAAAATTTTGTCCCGCCTTATGATGCTACAGTAGTAGAAAAGCTAAATGAGTGCGGTCCGGTGGTTTTAGGCAAGACCAATATGGATGAATTTGCTATGGGTTCGTCTACCGAGCACTCTGCCCTGTTTACCACTCATAACCCCTGGGATTTAAGTCGTGTTCCTGGAGGTAGCAGCGGAGGTTCAGCAGCCGCCGTAGCTGCCAGCGAGACCATCTATGCCCTGGGCTCAGATACCGGAGGCAGTATTCGTCAGCCGGCTGGTTTCTGCAGCGTCACCGGTCTAAAACCTACTTATGGCAGGGTAAGTCGCTATGGCCTGGTTGCCTTTGCCAGCTCCCTGGACCAGATTGGACCTATAACCCAGGATGTTGCCGACTGCGCCCTGGTGCTAAATGCTATCGCCGGCTACGATAGCCGGGACTCCACCTCGGTTCCTGAGCCTACCCCCGATTACACCCGGTGCCTGACTACTGACCTCAACGGGCTGCGTATCGGAGTCCCCGGGGAGTATTTTGTTGAGGGGATGCAAACCGAGGTCGAAATGGCTATACGAGCCGCTATCAGTAAGCTTGAGGAGCTGGGAGCGAGGGTAGAATGGGAGGCATCACTGCCCCATACCCGTTATGCCCTGGCGGCATACTATATTATTGCCCCGTCAGAGGCTTCAGCCAACCTGGCCCGCTATGACGGGGTAAAATACGGCTTTTCCTATCAGGATACTAACAGTATGTGGGAGGCGATGGAAAAAACCCGCCAGTATGGTTTCGGTGCTGAGGTAAAGAGGCGCATCATGCTGGGCACCCACGCCCTGTCTGCCGGCTATTATGATGCCTGGTATGTTAAAGCCCAGAAGGTTCGCACCATAATAAGGCAGGAGTTTGACCAGGCCTTTGATAAATTTGATGCCTTGATAACCCCAACCTCACCCACCGTCCCCTTCAAAATCGGGGAGAAGATAGACGACCCGCTTCAAATGTATCTGAGCGATGTCTGCACCCTGCCCATAAATATTGCCGGCTTACCCGCCATCTCCATCCCGGCTGGCTTTGCCGATGGGCTGCCCATCGGCATGCAGATTATCGGCAAGCCATTCAGCGAGGAAACCATCCTGAAAATCGCCCACGCCTATCAGCAGGCAACCGACTGGCATAAGCGGAGACCTGAAATTTAGAATAAGATGTTATTCAAAAAGGGAAGTTTTGAGAGGCTTCGCTTCCCTTATAATCAATCCTCTCCCTTGACAAGGGAAAGGAATAAAAGAGGCCAGGGTTGAATAATCTTAAAGTTAACTGCTATTCGGGGCATACCTATGCTGAAAGACCGCGGTCTTTCCTGTGGGAAGGCATAGAATATGAGGTGGAGGAGATAGAAAGAGCCTGGCAGGAACCGGGGGAGAGGCACTTCCAGGTTAGAACCAGAGATAACAAACTGTTCCAACTCTGCTATAATGAGTTAGACAAGGAGTGGTCATTAGTCGAGCTAATAAGGAGCTGAGAAAATGATTAAAGAAATTCTTAAAATACTGGAAAACGATGCCCAAACTACTACCAAACAAATCTCTACTATGACCAGCACTCCCAGCGCTGAGGTAGCCAAGCTCATTAAGCAAGCCGAAAAAGACCGAATTATCCTGAAATACAAAACTGTAATAAACTGGGAAAAGGCGGGGGAGGAACAGGTATGGGCTTTGATACAGGTAAAGATTACCCCCCAGCCAGATGTCGGCTTTGACTCCATGGCTGAGCGTATCTACCGTTTCCCTCAAGCCCGCACCGTCTATCTAGTCTCAGGAACCTATGACCTGCTGGTTCTGGTGGTGGGCAAAACCATGCACGAGGTAGCTGATTTCGTATCTCAGGAGATTGCCCATATTGAAGGAGTCCAGGAGACGATTACCCATTTTCTACTTAAACGCTATAAAGAGGATGGTGAAATTCTGGAGGGGGAGGAAGGCATTAAGCGACAGCCAGTAATACTTTAGACTTAGGAGACTGCTATGTCAGCAAATCCCAAGGACAGGCATAAGAAATATCACAGTTATCTAGCAAAGCGGGTAAACCAAATATCCCCTTCGGGGATAAGGAGGTTCTTCGACCTACTGGCGTCTATGGAAGGGGTAATCTCTCTGGGGGTTGGCGAGCCTGACTTTGCCACCCCGTGGCATATTACTGAGAAAGCCATCGAATCCCTGGAAAAAGGCTACACAATGTACACCTCAAACCTGGGGATGCCTGAGCTGCGTCAGGAACTGTCACGCTACCTGAAAGATAACTATAACCTGGCATATGACCCCGATAGCGAACTTCTGATTACAGTGGGAGTTAGTGAAGCATTAGACCTGACAATACGAGCTATCCTAAACCCGGGGGATGAGGTTATTATGCCCGACCCCTGCTACGTTTCCTATAGCTCCTGCGTCATTTTGGCCGGAGGCACACCGATTATGGTGCCGACCAACCAGAAAAATAACTTTGAGATTAGTGCCGCCGATATTGAGGCAAAAGTTACCAACAAAACCAAGGCAATTCTAATTGGTTATCCGGCAAACCCTACCGGTGCTGTGATGCCTAGAGACAAACTGGCACAGATAGCCGATGTAGCCCGGCGTCACCAGCTTCTGGTAATCTCAGACGAGATATACGCCAGGTTAGTCTATAACGTAGAGCATACCTGCTTTGCTACCCTGCCCGGAATGAAGGAAAACACCATCTTTCTGGGTGGATTCTCCAAAGCCTATGCTATGACCGGTTGGCGTATTGGCTACGCTGCGGCTAACAAAGAGATTATTGCCTCAATGACCAAGATTCACCAGTACACTATAATGAGCGCACCAACAATGGGCCAGGTAGCTGCTATTGAGGCACTAAAATCAGGTGAAGACAGCAGCACTGAAATGGTTGAGGAATACAACCGGCGACGAATGGTTATAGTCAAGGGACTAAATGATATTGGTCTACCCTGTTTTGAGCCCAGAGGGGCATTCTATGCCTTCCCCTCAATAAAGAGCACCGGTATGACCTCTGAGGAATTTGCGGAAAGGCTTCTCATCGAGGAAAAGGTAGCCGTGGTTCCTGGCTCAGCCTTCGGGCAGTGCGGTGAGGGATACGTCCGTTGCTGCTATGCCACCTCATTGGCTGACATTGAAGAAGCCCTATCCAAGATGAAGCGGTTCGTGGCTAAATATCGGAAGGTTTAGCCCTTTCGCTAAACAAGACCCATCTTCTGCTTAACTTCCTTGAGGGTCTCCCTGGCAATAACCCGGGCTCGGCTGGCGCCATCAGCCAAAACTTCAGTTATATATCGGGGTTTAGTGGCTATGGCAGCTCGCCGTTCTCGGAAAGGTTTAAGGGCAGAATTAATCTCTCGAGCCAGTAGCAGCTTACAATCAACACAACCAATCTCAGCTGAGCGACATCGCCCGGCTAAATCATCTAGTTGGAGCGGATTAAAATATCCCTGAAGCCGATAAATATTGCATATCTCCGGGTGCCCCGGGTCACTGCGGTATTGGCGAGCCGGGTCGGTAACTGCCGTCATTACCCGCTCTACCGTCTCCTCCTCTGATAGGGCTAGCTCAATATCATTACCCAGTTGCTTGCTCATCTTTTCTTTACCGTCTAACCCTATTACTAACGGAAACGAGGTGAGCTTTGCCTCAGGTTCAGGAAAGGTATCACCAAATAAATTATTAAAGCGGCGGGCAATCTCCCGAGCTAATTCCAGATGAGGCAGTTGGTCTTCACCAACAGGGACAAATCCAGCTTTATAAAGCACAATATCGGCAGTCATTAGAACTGGATACCCTACCAAACCATAATTTATATTATGAGGCTGGAGCCTCGCCTTATCCTTAAAAGTAGGCACCCGTAGTAGCCAGCTTAGGGGAGTAACCATGCTGAGCAGCGTATGTAACTCCATCACCTCAGGGACATGAGACTGGACAAAAAGGATACTTTTCCGAGGGTCAAGGCCGGCCGCCAGCCAGTCAAGCGTCATCTCATAGATATTCTTTTGTAGACTCCCGGTGTCCTCCAGTGTGGTCAGAGCATGGACATCAACTATGCAATAGACGCAATCATACTCGTCCTGGAGACTCACGTAGTGCTGTATGGCTCCCAGGTAGTTTCCCAAATGCTGTCTGCCTGTAGGACGAGCCCCGGAAAAAACGCGCTGCTTCATTCGCCCTCCTCAGTCAAAGAGTGTAACATAAAAGTGATATACGGACAAGATTAATGCAGCTACACCACGCAACAGGCAAACTTGACCCTCACAATACTGAGCCTATAATATGAGCAGTTGGGGAGGTAAGAATGATTAAAAGCTTCAATGGCATGATGCCCCAGATAGCTGATTCAGCCTTTGTCAGCCAGACCGCTTATATTATTGGTGATGTAAAAATTGACGAGAACTCTGGTATCTGGCCTGGTGCCGTAATCAGAGCCGACTTCGACAGTATTAAAATTGGTCGCAATAGCCATATTGAGGATAACAGTGTGCTACACAGTGGTACATCAATGGAAATAGGCGATAACGTTATCATCGGGCATAGTGTGGTCATGCACGGCAAGAAAATTGGCAACAACACCCTTATTGGCAATAATGCCACCATACTGGAAGATGCTGAAATTGGTAGCTTCTGTATAATCGGAGCTGGTTGTCTGGTTATGTCTGGGATGAAAGTACCAGACAAGTCATTTGTGGCTGGCGTTCCGGGAGAAATTAGGGGGAAACCTTCGCTAGAGCAGCTACGGTGGGTACAAGAAGGACCTCAAACCTACAATAAATTAGCCAAGCAATATAAGGAGCAAGGACTCTAGCCACCAACTGCCTTACATACTCTCCGGCGCCGTCATCCCCATAAGATGAAGGGTTCTAGCCAGGACAATTCTGGCAGCGTCCACCAGCTTAAGACGAGCTTTGGATAACGCCTCGTTCCTAGAAACAACACGGCACTGCTTATAGAAGCTATGGAATACAGTCGCTAAATCCTGAGCATAATAGGTAAGATGGTGGGGTTCCAGGGTGTGAGTTACTATTTCAACTATCTCAGGCAGGAGTAGCATCTTCCGTATTAAAGTCAACTCAGGCTCAGTAGTCAGTAAAGAAACATCACCCTCCC
>Ga0209427_10006964_pt1 | contig 12829 bp, 11 predicted proteins | sample DeeMarSWOR136_30_FD_187465 | JGI IMG/M metagenome (GOLD analysis project Ga0209427, IMG submission 187465) | Marine sediment microbial communities from White Oak River estuary, North Carolina - WOR-1-36_30 (SPAdes) (version 2) | ecosystem: Environmental > Aquatic > Marine > Intertidal zone >... | reverse complement strand
GAGAACTGTACATTAATTTCTGGTGAATATTCCCAATACTGTTTGGCATTTGTTGAACCGAATTTAATCCCAAAGCCTTGAATAAAATGCCCGAAACAATTTTCACTGGGTAAAAGAAGGAAAAGGAGGAAAATGAATTGTTTTTTCATGAGTCTCTTACCTATTGGATATTGAAGAAAATCATTTTTTAATAAAGTCTATTCGGGTGAAATGAAAATTTGTTCATTGTTCCAGGTTATATCAAAACATATACGTAAAATCTATTAAATTTGTTTAAGCTCATCTGGAAAATTTGCTAAAGGAATGCTAATAAATAAGCATCCAGGATGATTGTGATTATAAACTCCCATAAGAATTAAACATTTGCTACAGGGAAAAACACGATTCAATTTTTAATAATAATGATGTCCAGTTTTTTTAGAACTTGATCCAGATAGAATCGGAGGGAAGATGTTCTTTTTAAACTAATGGTGACTATTCTTTACTGGTTATCAAAACGATATCTGCCTGGGAGGCCTCCCAACGGTATTTGACTATCTTCTGATATTCAGGAGAGAAGTACCACCGTTTTGCTTCTTCCTCATCTTGAAATTGAATGACCACCATTCGCTTATGTCTCCATTCGCCTTCTAAAATTGTTGGATTGTCATCAACCGCTATCACTTTGCCATTATAATTTTGAAATATGATATCGAATTGCTCTTCATAAAGTTTATATTTTTGGGGATTGTGAATGGTAATCTGTGCAATAAAATAACAACTCATTATGAACTCCTTAAGAGATTCATTCTCTATATTGTTCATTCATCATTGTTTAGTGACATTTACTATTTTGTCATCGCCACTGTTGCAGTTCGATAATATTACCTTCCGGATCGGTTACATATACGAAATTGACACAACCTGCTCCAGGGACTTCCAGGGATACCACTTCTCCTACTGTTCTGCCACCTGCACGAATTATCGCTTGCTGGGCAGTAATCACATCCTCAACCGAAAAGGCGATATGGCCAAATCCAGCTTGGTTTGCTGCTGGAATTTGAGAATGCAGGATCGGGTTGTACTGGAAAATCTCCAGGGTGGGACCTTTTTCTCCATAACCTGGCAGGCGAAGATGAATACCGTCAATACGGGCATTTGGTACGGCGGTTCCTTTTTCCAGCCACTCTCCGGATAAATGACGCTCAGGTAAAACAGGGATGCAACCCAGGACTTGTTCATAGAATCGCGAAAGCTTTTTCCAGTCCCGGGCAACTATGTTGGTGTGAACGTATTTTGCTTTTATGGGCATAATCTATATTCCATGTAATTTAAACTAAATTCAATTATAGGCTACTTTATGTTGAAACATCAAACGGCCACAAGAAAAAAGGTGCTAATGGTGGGGATTTCGGATTTAACGTATGTTTTTTTTATAAAATTCTTCTTTCTAAATTCCTTTCCACTTTCTTACTAGCCCGTTCTCAAGAATTGAGTATTATTCATTTTAATTGTTTTATACTATGAGCTTTCTACTTCTTCTCTCCTTAAATCCCATATTCTTTATCATTTCCAGTTGTCGGATCCCGGTATCCAATATCCACTCTCTATTGATTATTATTCAATGATACTTAATCTCTTGAATCGTTTTAGCTATTTACAGGCAAGCACCACTAATCTGTTTGCTTCTTGATTATAAGGTGAGCTTTTTAAATCTCCATAAACATGAGTTTCTTGAAATCCGCATTCTTTAAGGAGCTTCACCAGTTCGGTTGCAGAATAGATCCGAAGCCTGAACTCAAATTCCTTTTTGGAATTATCTTTAAATATAATCCAGCGGTTGCAAAGATACTCCCAGGTCTCATCCGGTTTTCTTTCCTCTAATAGGAAGGTACCATGAGCCTCCCGCCAGTCCCGTTTTCTGAAAATTCTTGTTAAAACCTCTTTACCAACGAGCTCTAAAATAAAAGAACCACCTGGCTTCAGTGATTTATAGACATTTTTAATCACTTTTTGATCATCCGCCGGGCGTTCAAAATAGCCAAAGGAAGTAAACATCATAATGGCAGCATCATAAGTATTTTCACGTTTGAATAACCTCATATCTGATTCAATGAATTCTATATTTAAGCCTTCTGTCTGGGCTTGCTCTTTAGCACTTTTTAGATATCTTTTCGTCCGATCTACACCTGTTACCTGATGACCACGCCTGGCGAATTCCAGGGTATGACGACCGGGTCCACAACACAGATCGAGTATTTTCGATTTCTGTTCAATCCGCAATAATCCTGTTAACTGATCAACTTCTTCACGTATTCCATCCCATTTTTCCTGATCGAACAGAAAAGGTTCCAGATGATACCAGAAATTTTCATCATCATACCAATCTTTCATTAAGTACTCTGGATTTTAGTATTGAACCAAATGATTGTAAAATTGAAAATGATGATTTTGTGATAAACGATTAAATATAAGTGAAAAATTATGATATATGAGTATGAATTTTATTTTGCCAGTGGGTGTTCTTAATATCTTCAATAAATTTTGGTTACCTATTATTCACTTTCAATTCCAAGATATTACAAGAAGTGAAAGATGTCTGCTATGGGATAATATGAATCTTTCGATCTCTAAAATATTTTCATCTATGTATCTTTTTGGCAGTATATAAATCGTAACTTACAACTTTTGTACTTTGTATTTTTTCTAGACCCCTTGACCCCTCAAATCCTTTTTTTCATATATGGTAATCCATCAATTGTTGCGCTAAGCCTTTTATTCTCCCTATTTCGATCTACCCAGTAGCCCCAGGCAATCAAAATCCATTGGGCGAAACCTACATAAGGTAGTGACTCTACCGAGGGTGGGGGAGGTCCTAAAATATTGGAAAGGTAAATGATAACTAGGAAAACAATCAATCCCCAGAGCCCGTATTTGCCGATCTCATTTTTTGCCTGAGTGACGCTTAGATAAAAAGACACACCCACTGCAAAAATAGAACTTTCTACGATGAGGGTTCCTGCTAACGAATTCCACAGACCCAAACCCACCATTTCTGAAGACCAGGGGAAAAGTAATAGATCAGGTCGATGGGTGAAAAGATCCAATACCCAGTGACTGATGACCAGTAGACCAACCCATATAGCGTTTCTATAATTATTCTTAATAACATAATATATGGATCCCAATAGTAATCCCCATATTACTACCCCAAAAAGGCTATGGGAAAAAGGATAATAGATAAAGTTAAGGGGAGTTACCACGGTGTTGCCGGGATCAATTTCTACTCGTTCAATCCCTAATAGTAAAAATGCCGGCCAGAGCAGATCTATAAATTGTGTAGCAAGGAAAAGGGTACCCAAGGAAGTTTGGGAAGCTACCTTCTTACCGGCAAAACCTGTCCCAAAATGACCAATAAACATATGTTCAATCCTTTACTATTTTGTTATACAAATATGCCCATTGGAGGCAAAGAGTAAACCGGAGTATTGATTACATATTTATTTCGGTGTCTCTCCCTTTTTTTCCTGCGCATCTACCAGTAAGTTTCATATAAACAGAGGAGAACATCTTAAAATTTCTCATCATATTTTGTCCATAATTCATCCCCCAGTTTCCAGGCACGCTCAACTACCTTATTACCCCATTCCATCAGATAATCGGTGAGATAGGCTTGTGCTTTCTTCTTGTCCTTTTTAAGCAGTTGTAAGGCCTCTTCTTCAAGCCGAGTGCGATTGATAAATAATTCTTTTTGCATGGGTTTCCAAACAGCAGCAACATCATGCCGCATATCCCCCCAGCGTTGGGCAGTTAGGGTGCCTAATCTATTAAAGGCCCACCAGGCAGATTCACGGGTAAAGCCATTTACTCTGCCGGGAGTTTTAAATGATTTTGGCACATCAGTGACACTACAATAAATGGGGGTATAGATTGAAGTGGCCACATTGTCCCAGGCTAACCACACCACGCCCCCAATTTCATTCGGTAACCATTCCCTTGATTGGGTAATGGTGGCATACATGGTATACCAGCGGGCAATGGTTCTTTCTCCCCGCCATCCCCAGCCACCGTTAATCTTAAATAGAGGATTCATATCGTAAGGCATAAAGGGGTTCGCCAGGGGTGAAATTTCGATCACACTATCTGGATTCATCCAGGTGATATCTTTTATAAAGTTGTAGTCTGTTCCTTCGAAATAATCCTGAAATATTTCCACAAGTTTTGCTAGGGTAACCAGTGTATCCGGTTTTACTGAGAAGGGAAAATTTTCAGAATTGGCGTGTAAGTTTAATGATGGAGCCAGCAGGGAGAGCACCCGCCATTCCCGGCGGCGACCTGCGAAATTTTGCCGTCCTTCCGGATCGTAGGCATAACAGAATTCAAATGGGCCATTAGCCGGATTCCACCATCCACTGTCCTGGGCTACCTGAAAGACATTCTCAGAAGCCATAAAGAGATCGGGTTTGTTCGGATCTATCTGGCGGATACGGCTGGCATTGGCATTTACCGACACTTGATCATCCGGCACACGCTGTGCAACCCAGATAGATCCCAGATTACCTTTGCCAGTACCGACAATTTCAAACACCCAGGCTTCCTTTTTGTCTGCAATTGTTAAACATTCTCCCTCATCGCTCCAACCGTATTTTTTTGTAAGTTCACCTGCCAGCTGAATGGCTTCCCTGGCTGTGGTGCATCTTTCCATCATCAGTCTGACCAGCTGTTGACAATCGATCAATCCACTGTCTGAATGCAATGACTGGCGTCCGCCAAAAGTTGATTCTCCAATGGCCAATTGATGATCATTCATACAAGGATATGCGGTATTAATAAATCCATAGGTGTATTCCACCTGGGGAATGTCTCCGCTGGGAATATATTTATAAGTTGGCATAGCAAGTGAATCATTGTTGACTCTCTTTAGCATGGTTACCTTTGAACCCTTCTTGTACTTCTTGGCTGGCATGATGTCCAGCCAGGAACGAGTGCGATGACTGTCACAAGTATGTGAGGTGATCACTGAACTGTCAGCCGAGGCTTTTTTTCCGACCATGATGGAAGTACATCCATCCGGCCTACCCCCTTCCCAATCTGGTTTCTCAGCTGTATAGGCATTACAAAGTAAACCTAAGGAGAATGAAAAGAAAATCCATAAATAGGGTAGGGTGATTTTAGTTAAATGATTTTTATTAAATATTTTCATTGCGATCATTGTAAACTCCTTATGCATAATTTATCCTGATTAAAGTTCAATAAAAATTGCTGTAAAGTAAAAAATTGAAATTGTATTTACAACCTTCAATTTTAAACTCTCTTATTCTGTTGTGATAAAGAATGGTTTTGAAACAATATTCAAAACATTTATTGTATTTCATTTTTCATAAAGTAAAACTTCTGAAAAGCTGTAAATATTCAAAAAAATCGAAGCATTTACCTTAATTATCCAAATGTAGAAATAATCCCGTCATAGCCCTATCAGGTCAGCCCTGCCTGATTGGTCTCCTAACGAGTGCCAGCTTAACAGGCAGCCAGAAAGACTCTAAGGCCAGGAAGATCTATTTACTATGTTTTCTGTGAAGTTAGGTAAATTTTCCAGATAAAATTGGGGAGGACAGTGTTAAAAGATATGGAGATGAATATAAAATAAATGAGGTGATTCAATTTGGAATGAAGGGACAAGAATTTTGGTTCGAAACAACAGGAGTATTATCCGGTGTCAACAAAAGTTACGGTAGATTTGTCAGTCAGACTATCGATCTTTAAACTCCATTTCGATATGACTGTTTTTTTCAGTATTTCATCGGCCAGGGAGAGATAAGCCACCGCACCCGGTGCACATGCATCTACTAATACAAGGGGTTTTTGTTCAAAAGCGGCATAACCCAGGGCGGTATTTTTGGGAATAACAGTTTTAAATATTAAATTTCCAAATAACTTTTTGGCTTCCTCAAATGTTCGTTGGGAAGCTTTGGTGTTTCGTTCATAAAAATTCAATAAAATACCTTCAATGGTTAAATCTGGATTAACACCATTCTTAATACGATGAATCATCTGCAGCAATCTCTCTACTACCCGTAATGAGAAATAACCTGTCTGTAATGGAATGAGAACTGAATGGGAAGCATACAGAGCGGATATGGTTAAATCACTCACAGAAGGTGGTGTATCAATAATGATGAAATCATAGTCGACCCTGCCTTTTATTAAAAGATCATATAACTTTCTTTTGAGAAGAATACGGTTTTTTGACATCTGTTCGAGACGCAGTTCTTGTTCATTTGTATTTATATTACAGGGGATAAGGTCCATTTTAGGTAGTTCTGATTGATGGATAGTATTGATACAATCACATGTACCTAAATACAATTCATAAATGCCTGCCTGGGTAGCTTCCTGGGGAATACCGCAACCGGCACTTAGAGATCCATTAGGATCCATTCCAATTACCAGAACAGATTTTTCCGCAATAGCCAAACTGGCCGCCAGGTTAATAGCAGTAGTAGTTTTTCCAACACCGCCTTTAGGATTGGCAATTGTGATTACTTTTCCCATAAAATTAGCTAACATTTTTACCAATCCAATTTATGTAATTCTTGAATCCATTCAAAACTATTATCGTTTTTTTTAGAGTAATGTTTAGTAATTATGCCTGGCTATTCCTAATTGACTGAACGACAATGTAAATATCCTAAGTAGCTGTTTTAGTTTTATATCCTATTTTAATAACCAGAAATAGCATGATAAATTTTACTTATTTGGAAGAATAATAAAGGTAGAAGGTGGATTATTAAATGGAAGATGTTTGCCTGTATTTATTCTTAATTGTGGGAAGTATTTTATAAAATCTGCTTCCGTTCTCTAACTAACACGACTTGGCAATGGATACTGTTCATCAAGAAACAAGGGAAGTATGAGTGAGAGGATAATCGTGAGAATACCAGCAAGAAAGAAGAGGTATCCGAAAATTTCAGTTTGTTCCAAAAGGGCAAGTTCTTTCAGCATATAATACCAGTCATGCTTACCCTTTCCAAGGAGTGGTAGATTCCTGAGCTGGGCATCAGCTGCATAGACACTGATATTGATGAGATTTTGACCTAACCAGAAGATGAAAATTTGTACACCCGTACGATAACCGGACCTGAAAAAATAAAAAGCTATGAATAATGGGAAAAATATTTGCATGAGAGTACCACCGGCAGCCTGAATAAAATTTCCCAAGAAACTGAAGAAAAAATGTCCTGCTTCATGAATAATTAGGTTGGTGTTATCAATCAGGGTATATCGTCCCCAATTCAGGATGAAATAAAATGCGAAAGGAAGAAGCAGGAGGGAAGTGATCCATTTCCGATAAGGAGTAACACCTGAATAGCCAATGATAAGGTAACTCATGCAATTCTTAAATTATAACATTATTCATTTTCTTTTTAAATGAATAAGTAATTCTCTGGAAAATTTAGGCGTCGATTCCTGTTTCTATATTTAAAAAATTTCCCATGGATGATTTGAGAATTTGATGTTCTTTTTCTTCTTCTAACAGTTTTTCCAATTTGGACAGGTTGATTGGTTTGCTGAATAGATATCCCTGGTATTTATAACACTTCTGAGTATAAAGCATGTAAAGATGTTCGAGGTTTTCAACGCCTTCTGCTATAATATCCTTGTTTAAATTCTTACCTAATATAATAATCGATTCGACCAGACGTTTATGCTCACTGCTGTAATTTAAATGTTGAATGAATGAACGATCAATTTTTATAGTGGATACCGGGAATTTCTGCAAATATTTCAATGAGGCAAAGCCCACACCAAAATCATCGATATCGATTTTAATACCTAAGTTTTCAATTGCATCGATATTTTTAATTACCTGTAAACCTTCATCCAGAAAACTTGTTTCGGTGAGTTCCAGATGTAATTCACGTGGGTCAATATTTGAGTTGGTGATCACGTTTTCGAGACTTCGCGCCAGATCAGGTGATTTCATTTGTCTCGCAGAGAGATTGATTGATATATATAATTGTTTTTGCAATCTATTGGTGAGTGATTTAAAATCATTTATGGCTCTATAAAACACCCAATCCCCAATAGGGCAGATTAAATCTGTTTCTTCGGCGATGGGAATGAAAGTTGCCGGAGAGATTGAACCAAGATCTGGATTATGCCAGCGTAGCAATGCTTCACACCCAATGATGCGGTAATCCCCGCTGAGCATTTTTTCAACTACTGGTTGGTACAGTATTTCAAACTGCTTTTCATAACTTTGTTCATTCACCAGTATCCGCAAATTGCTTTCCATTTCCAATCGTTTGAGTGATTTCTTGGTTACCTCATCCGAGAAAAATTGAAAATTACTGCTTCCCATTTTTTTGGCATTCTTTAAAGCATTCGTAACATTTTTGATAATAACCTGCTTTTCATGCCCATCTTTGGGAAAAAGCACTATACCGATACTCACCGTCAGATAATTAATGGTTTTTTCATCTATTTGATAGGGGGAGGTAAGTTCTTTGATAATTTTCTTGGCGACCCGGCTGGCGTCATGTTCTTGCACCAGATTCTTCAGGATGATGCCAAACTCATCTCCACCAAGACGGAAAATGGAATCGGACTTCCTTACTACATTTTGAATACGGTTTGAAACTTCCTGTAGAAATAAGTCTCCAATATCATGACCCACCATGTCATTTATTTGTTTAAAATTATCAATATCGCAGAGTAATATGGCGGTAAATTCATCTGCCCGGGTTCTTTCTTCCTCTGAAATAAGTAGATCGAGATGCTCCAGAAAAGCTTGACGGTTTTTCAATCCGGTGAGTTTATCATGATAAACAAGATATTTTAATTCAGTCTGGGCATAAAAAATAGGGGTGAGATCGCTTCCAAAAAGTAAAATTTCCTTAATTTCCTTTTTCCTGGAAAGTTTAGGTTGGAATATTCTTTTATAATAAAGGGTTTTATCCTCTGCCGGGAAATAAATCTTCTCAGTAAAACGAACTGCTTGCTTCTTTTCTAATACTTCCTTAAACTTCTCTCTCCTTTTATATAATGAATCCGAACTAATTCCTACTAATTTTGCATAATAGTTATCATTTTGATTAATCACCTGACGGTTGATTTTTTCATCGGCAATATATTCTTTGTTGGTAAATTTATATCTTCCGTCAACATGGTAGATGGCAATCTCGAAAGGTATGGCGTTGTATAACTGGTATGACCTGCTTGGGAGTAATTTTTTTGTTTGGGTTGATAAAATGGGCAATGATTCTGAAAATATTTTTTTCATCATTTTTTTATGTATCCGATTTTGCCATTAATGAAGAATTGTGATGATTTATAGGATCGGTAATTTATTTATTTTCCTAAACTAATGCGTTCTTAAATAATCGGCAGAATTTCTATGACTTTAGGGTGAATTAAAGGAAAATTATGATGTTTTTTCTTTTTTTCTTTCACGTTCTGAATGTTATCGTTATCATATAAAATGTTTTTTTGATCGAATAACCTTATTTTGAAATTGAGGAGAAATGAAGTGATCGATCGAATGGATGCGAAAGTAAAGCTGAATAATGGTGTTGAAATGCCCTATCTTGGCTTAGGAGTATATCTGTTATCACCCGGAAAGCAGGCGGAAGCAGCACTGAAACATGCCTTGGAAATCGGATATCGGCTTTTTGATACGGGCCGGTTTTATGGAAATGAATTTGATGTGGGCGAAGCGGTAAGAAAAGGTGGCGTTCCACGGGAAGAGCTGTTTGTTACTACCAAATTATGGAATAGTGATCATGGTTATAATAAAGCTATCTCTGCCTGTAAAGGTAGTTTAGAATCCCTTGGATTAAAATATATTGATCTTTTTCTCATCCATTGGCCTGTGGAAGGATTACGGAATGATTCCTGGAAGGCACTAGAAAAAATGTATGAAGAAGGAAAATTTCGTGCCATAGGCGTCAGTAATTATACCATTTCACACCTGGAGGATCTGCTGGAACATGCCAGGATCATACCGGCAGTAAACCAGGTAGAATTCAGCCCTTTTCTCTATCAGAGGGATATGCTGGAATTCTGTAGACAACATGGCATCCAGCTTGAGGCCTATAGCTCTTTGACGCGTGGAATAAAATTATCCAACAAAACTATTGTTTCAATGGCCCAAAAATACCAGAAAACAGCTGCCCAAATAATGTTGCGATGGGCTCTGGAACACCGGGTGGTGGTTATTCCTAAATCAGCCCATCCAGAGAGACTCCAGGAAAATGCAAATATTTTTGATTTTTCTATAGAGCCTCCTGATATGGAAATTCTGAACAATTTAAACGAAAACTTTCGGGTTGCCTGGGATCCAACTTATATTCGGTAGGAAAAAGAGGACTTAAATGTATCCTTAATAATCCTCTTTTTCTTTCAATCAGTTCCGGTTAGAAAACTGGCCGCACACATGCCGAATGTTTTGCTAATGTTCGTGCAGGCTCTGCCATGATTGAGATGAATAAATTGGTTAATCCCGAAATGTTAGTGGAAATTGAGGCGGATGCTATATGATAAAAACAGCTAGTACGCGGTTTCAAGCGTCAGTGTGAAGCGTCGAATAGGTGCCAATGAACCAATTAGATCTACAGAATAGTATTGAAATAGATTATTGATCAGGAGTGATATTCTGGTGGGAATACTACCCATCTTCACCTTTGAAGATACCCGAAAATCAAATATATGGGCATCTATCCTTTGTTCCGCGTCGTTTATAATAAGCAAGAATTTCTCATCGATCTCATCATATTTTTTAATGAAGCGATAGTCGATTCCCCAGTCGAAGCGGGAGGTATTTATCTCAATAGCAGTATGAATCAGATGTCGTGGACGAAACTTTAAGAAATCCTGGTTATCCAGATCAACCGGATCTATATATGAATAACCTATCAGCAGATTTAACCTTTTAGAAATCAGTTCAGAAGTCAAGGTGATTTCTGTACCCATCACCCGGGCATTCGTGATATTTTGAAACTGTATTTCACCACTCTGCAGAAATTCGCCTTCAATTAAATCAAAATAACGACTATAGAAATAGCTGATATCTGTTAGCATCCTTTTGCCAAAAAACTGATTCCAACCAACTTCAAAGTAGCGGCTTTTTTCTGCTTTTAATAACAGATTCGGGATGACCTGAAATCCTGAGGCATCGGTGGAAGTGAATATTTCTGCCAGGGAAGGAGCTCGGTAGCCCAGACCAATTGATGTACGAAAAGCAGTTCCAGCATGAGGACGATAAACAATCCCTAATTTTGGATTCACCTGTTGATAGGCATCCACTGAATCAATGTCAAAATAATCGAATCGAATACCTGCATTAATACTCCAACGTGCACCAACTGTATATTCACCTTGCATATAAGCGGCGAATCCTTCCCCGGTATGGCTACCAAAGATATTCGATTCTACTTTGTTTCCCACCCCTTCTATACCAGTGGTCAGGAGAAAATTATTTACTTTGGTATTAAACTGTATTTCTCCATTCAAATTTCCTGAGGTGGATCGATTACCTCCCGCACTGGAAACCGTGTCGATAAAGCGATTCCAAAACCAGATTCCCCTGAAAGTCAGAAAGGTGTTACTGCCAAATATATAACGGTAGTTGGTTGTCACAAAATACCTGGTCGATTCAACCTGATCATCCAATTGCTCGAATGGCGGTTGGAGGGCATATTTCAGACTTCTCCAGTACAGAAAGTTTTCTCGTTTCTGATACATGTAATTTCCGGTAAATGTGACCTCCTGTCGGGGTGAAATTATCCATTGTAACTTTCCGCTTCCTGAGTATCTATTCCGGATATCGTTTTGCCGGTAGCTATCATCGCTATCGAGTGCACCCCCAACCTGAATCCTTATTTTATTGTTGTGTTGAGAGAATCGAAAGCTTGCGCCCTGAAAATATCGACGGTTATCAGACCAATTCCAGTCTTCATAGGCAGTCTTATTGAACAGGCCACCATAAAGTTTAATATAGATGGGTGGAGATTGCTGAATATCATTAGAAATAAAATTTACCACCCCGCCCAAGGCACTTGATCCGTAGAGTGCAGAACCGGCACCTTTCATGACTTCAATCCGCTGAACCATATAACCGGGTAACACATCAAAATTGATCTCCCGGGTATCTCCAGTAAGAAAAGGAACCCCATCTAAAAGAAAAAGAACCCGGCTTCCTACTCCCCGGCTGTATCCACTGGAGCCGCGAATGTTCATTTGATCCGCATTCATATTCACACCCGGAACATACTGGAGTGCTTTGTCTAAGGTAATGGTATTTCGAGCGATGATTTCTCTATTATTGATGATACTCATACTGGTTGGAATATCCTGTACCGCCTGCTGGTATTTGCTGGCAGTTACCACTATCGTTTCCCCGGCAATAGGTGAGGTTAAAAGCTGAATATCACCTAAATTCACTTCTCCCTCTGCCATTAAAGTGAGTTCCTTTCTGTAAGGTTGATAGCCGATCATTGAAATATGTAAAGTATATTTTCCGGTAGGTACTTTTTCTATAAGAAAATAACCCATTTTGTCGGCGGAGCATCCTGATGTAGTACCATAAAGGAAGGCGTTTGCCCCAATAAGTGGATTTTGATTTTCGTCTAATACCCTTCCCTTCAGGACAACTTCTTGGCTATGTATATTGAAGGCAAGCAATACAAAGAATAATAAAATTATTTTTTTTGACACTTTATGCACATTGCGCCTTTGCATTATTTGATGCTTAAAAGGGCTGCGGCGGTAAGCTAGCAAAATCGACCCAGATGTTCAGGTCGGTTAAGAGTTGGCCTTCATCCAAATATATGGATGTTGGTAATGAATCTTG
>Ga0209427_10006963_pt1 | contig 12830 bp, 11 predicted proteins | sample DeeMarSWOR136_30_FD_187465 | JGI IMG/M metagenome (GOLD analysis project Ga0209427, IMG submission 187465) | Marine sediment microbial communities from White Oak River estuary, North Carolina - WOR-1-36_30 (SPAdes) (version 2) | ecosystem: Environmental > Aquatic > Marine > Intertidal zone >... | reverse complement strand
ACTTCCAGAAAGCCATTATCAAAATCGGTGATTATTTGATTGCACTTGCTCTTGGACTAGTGATGGTCATTTTTATTGTTTCACTTTTCCGTCAGCAAAGCATACTGCAAACTCTTCAGTTTGCACTAGTTCTAACCGTTGCTGGAATACCTGTAGCGCTACCAGCGGTTCTATCAGTCACACTAGCAATAGGAGCAATAGCTCTTGCGAAAAAGGAGGCTATTGTCAGTAAACTTGTTGCCATTGAGGAAATAGCAGGAATGGATGTTTTATGCTCAGATAAGACCGGCACTATCACTAAAAATGAGATATCCGTTGCCGAAGTGAAATTTCTCACAGAATACACAGAGAATGACGTATTTCTTTTTGGAACTTTAGCGTCAAGAGAGGATGATCAAGATCCTATTGATGACGCAATTATCTCCAAAGCCAAAACCATAGATGCGATTAATGTGTCTATTACTGACTACAAGGTGACCGTTTTTAAACCGTTTGACCCGATTGCAAAGCGTACTGAAGCCGTCATAGAGGCTGCTGACGGCAGTCATTTCAAAGTATCGAAAGGAGCACCACAGGTTATCCTAGCACTAGCGTTATATAAAGAGGCAATAATTAATGAAGTTAATGATACTGTCAAAGCCTTTGCTGCCAAGGGATATCGTGCGCTTGCTGTAGCTAAAACCATAGATAAACAAGATAATTGGCAATTTGTCGGACTATTTGCCCTTTACGATTCACCTCGTGAAGATTCTGCGGAAACCATCAAGATCGCACAAGCTATGGGTGTAAACGTCAAAATGGTTACTGGAGATCATGCCGCTGTGGCAAAAGAGATCGCCCATCAGGTTAATCTGGGCACCAACATAGTACCGTCATCATCTTTCTTGAGTAAATCGGACAGAGAGGCCACGCAAATTATTGAAAACGCCGATGGTTTTGCCGAAGTTTTTCCCGAACAAAAGTACCATATTGTGGATCTTCTCCAAGAGAAAAGACACATTGTAGGGATGACGGGAGATGGTGTCAATGATGCTCCTGCCCTGAAAAAGGCCGATGCAGGAATTGCTGTTGCTGGCGCTACTGATGCCGCGAAATCTGCTGCAGATATTGTTCTCACTAAACCTGGTATGTCAGTGATCGTTGATACCATAAAAGAAAGCCGCAAGATATTTCAACGAATGAATAATTACTCTATCTACCGCATGACGGAAACGATTCGGGTGTTATTTTTCATTACTCTAGCTATACTTGCTTTTAGATTTTATCCAATTACTGCTATTATGATAGTCTTATTAGCACTCCTGAACGATGCACCAATTATGACCATCGCTTATGATAATGTTAAATACTCTGATAAACCAGAGAAATGGAATATGCGGACAGTATTAAGTATTGCCACGGTGCTTGGAATTATTGGAGTTGCTGCTTCCTTTGGAATTCTTTATATTGGACTAGAGATCCTACACCTTAGTCGTGAAGTACTTCAGTCTTTTATATATCTGAAGCTTTCCGTAGCAGGTCATTTGACAGTATTTGTGGCTCGAACAAAGGGTCACTTTTGGTCAGTAAAACCAGCGAAACAACTGGTTCTAGCTGTTTTGCTTACACAACTTATTGCAACATTAATCACCGTTTACGGAATTTTGCTTCCTGCAATGGGCTGGACTTTAGCACTTTTTATTTGGGGATATGCACTTGTGTTTTTTGTGATAACAGACTTTATAAAAGTCCAAGTATACAAGCTACTGAATCATGGCGATATAAAATTTAAGCGCTAGAAAAAAACTCCAAGTTATTTGGAGAGTTTCTTTTTTCTCCACTTTCCAAGTAACGTAAAATAACCTGTGAAAAAACCAAAAGAGAGCTTTCCAAGAAGAACTTCATGTTGAAGTACTATCTCAAATTATCACGTCAGTGTGAATAATAATAGACATTTATGTATTTAATAGTCTTGCACAAGTTATGATAAAAATGAGTTTGATGATATATGTGTTGTTGGTTATAACAACAGTGATAATTGGTTTCATTTCAGCTATGATTGGTATTGGTGGAGGCATCTTATTGGTGCCTACTCTACTGTTTCTTGGTTTTGATGCACATCAAGCCGTAGGAATTAGTGTTACCGCAGTAATGTTTACAGGTGTTTCTTCTTTTATTGAATATTTTAGACAGAAGAGAATCGATTGGAAACTTGGGTTGCTTTTAGAATTAGTAACTGCTCCAGGTGCAATTCTTGGTGCTTATACAACAACATTTATAACAGCTGCTTTTTTGGAAATTCTTTTTGCATTACTTTTACTTATCAATTCAGTCATTGTTTTAAAAGGCCACCACTATAGTGAGACCGGACATAGTAGTGGGACTTGGCACTATATTAAGGCTGGACACCACCGTTTTTTTGGCATCAGAAGAGTCTTAATAGATCGAGATGGAAAGAATATTGAATATGTTGTAAATTTAGCACTTGTACTACCAGCATGTTTTTTAGCTGGCTTCGCTGCTGGGTTTTTTGGTATTTCAGGCGGTGTTTTGAAAGTCCCTGTATTAATTGCTGGTGGACTTCCTGTGAATTTAGCCACGGGAACCTCAAGTCTTATGGTTACTATAACTGCCTTCGCTGCGTTTATGACTCATGCGTCACTGGAACATATAAATTATATATATCTAGTGTTTATCGCACCGAGTTTAGTGATAGGCGCACAAATAGGCGCACGATTCTCTCAAAGAGTCTCTTCTAAGAATTTGCGATATTTTATTGCAGGTTTATATATCCTTTTGGCAGGCCTTATTGTTCTAAGATATTTTATATAATAGTTCATTTTTACCCATTCCTTTCCCCTTCCCCTATAGCGAAAATCCATGGATATCCGTATTCTCATCGATACTGTTAGTGATTTAGCAAATTGAAGTTTCATTGACATCCTCCTGGCACTATAAGGATATTAAAAACTTTTCTCTTACGAGAACGAGAAAAGAACGGCGATCCATCCACTCCCTTTTATAGGTGGTAGATCGATGATATGAGATAAAAAATATCATTTTTAGTCGATCAAAAGGCGGAACAATTCGCAAATATTCTTCCAGAGATTTTAGGATTCACTAGTAATTTTTATACGCGTTGATTCTATTTTGGATGACTTCCAGACTTCTTCAAAATCGTTTTTAAGATGATTAATAAGGCTTTGATTATCAGTCCATAAATCAGGATAGTCCCCTAGACGTCCTTTTCCTGGTTTGGTTGCTAGTACCATTTGCTTACCATCAATTAGCAGGTATTTACTTAGGAGTCTTTCTGGATCACATGTCTTAAATTCTATTCCTAAGTTCTTGGCCGTTTCCAAAAATTTAGGAACGAACTCGTGTGCATTAGTTAGTTCTGTAATTATACGAATTATTACTCCTCTCTCTATTGCTTTTTTCATTAGATCGTGGAAAAAAGATATGAATTCGATGATTTTGCTTCTTGAGATGACGATGTCAATCTCATTTTTCGCGACATTCAACATTCCAGAAATTTTAGTATAAAAAACAGTCTTATCTGACATTAACGCGAAATGGGGCGTATCCTCATTTATTTCCTGTTTCTGACTGCGTGGCTTGATTACTGTCAAAGCTTCTTGTAATTTATTTTTTAAATTATGAATTCTTTTTTTTGCTTTTTCTTGTTCTCGACTTATTAAGTCTGAAAGAGCAAACTTAATTGGAAGTGCTCTAATCGTCATTGGTGTCCCCATCAATCTTTCTACTAAGCCCATATCCTCAAGTCTCGGTAAATTTCTATAAACATCCTCTCGACGCACATCTGACACCTTTGAAATGGTATCGACCGGAGCGGCGCCTAATTTAATTATAGCTTCATAAATCTTTGCTTGGTTATTGGTGAGACCAAAAGTAGTTAATAGTTCAATAATTTCTTCCTTCTGTGAGAATTGCTCTTTTGTAGTTCTGCTCTCAGAATCCATTTCATTCACGGATCCTAATGTTTTAGATTACAATATTTCATTTAACTATAATAAACTATCATATCCTTTAAATTTAATTAGAATCCTAAAACACCCTGTAAAGAAATCTGTCATCTGAACGGACATATCAATTCGCATTTACTATCCAGAAATCTTTATTTTTTTACAGTTACTGTTAGCTAACAGTCACATAGATATAAGATTTGATTCATCGTTATTATCTTTGCAAAGAAGAAGTTAGTTATAACTGGCACAAATCGGTAATAAAATCGGCAACAAAAATTGTCAGAGGTTCAGTAGAACATTCTTTTGTGCATAATATGTTGAATTAGATATACTTGCTCTATTTAAAGTAAAAATAATGGAGGGCTATCTTGATAAAGGAGGTAACTAAAAATATCCAATATATGATCGGCGTGGTTATAAAAAAATGGAGAAACAAGATATGGAAGCTTCTTCCAAGCAGAGTGCCAGACGATATTACTATTTTTTATAAGTTTTTAGTGGAATGTGATTTGAGGTGACTTAAAATCTTAGAAAAACAGAAGGTAGAAAATATTAAGGAATGGAGCACAATTTTGAGGCGTATTTCAAGTCAAAAAAATATTCGAGATGCGATAAACGCTGGTAACTCAAAAGCTGTAGAGATACTAGATAACGGTAAGGCCTCGCTAGTGGACTTTGACATGGCAAAAAAAGTTATACCTAATATGAATGATGACATTATTCTTCATCCAGGCCCACCGATCGATTACAAAGATATGATTGCACCAATGAAGGTAGCTATACAAGGCGGCCTTATCTTCGAAGGAAAGACAAAAACTCTGAAAGAGGCAGATAAACTCGCATCAAGCGGAGAGATAACGTTTAAACCTTGCCATGAATATGCAAGCGTCGGATCCATGGCAGGTATAATAACACCTTCTATGTATGTCGCAGTCGTGGAGAATTCAGAATATAGAAATAAATCTTTTTGCAATCTTCACGAAGGCCTTGGAACGAATTTAAGATCTGGAGGATATAATGACGAAGTGATTGGACAGTTTTACTGGATGTTTGATGTCCTTGGACCCTCACTGAAGAAAGTGGTTAAGAGAAAGCCTATAGATCTGATGTCTATAATCAGTCAAGGGTTACTGATGGGAGATGAGTTCCATCTAAGATCTAATGCGTCAAATATGTTATTCTTGAAGAGCATAATTAATTATCTGTGGGATATTGATGATGGCATGGCAGTTGTTAAGTTTATTATTGATAACGAGCAGTTCTTCCTGAACCTTTCAATGTCTGCAAATAAAGCGCTAGCAGATGCTGCAGATGGCATAGAATACAGCACGATTGTGACGAGAATGACGGGAAATGGTGTCGACTTTGGCATAGGAGTGAGCGGATTGGATGAACAGTGGTTTATCGGTCCTGTAGAAACGCCAAATGGTGTGTATTTTAATGGATATAATCAACAAGACGCTGTTGGAGATTTTGGAGATAATTCTATGACGGAGACGCTCGGACTTGGCGGGTATGCATTAGAGGCCGCTCCTAACGTGATAAGACTTGTTGGAAAAAACATGAAAGAAGCCGTGCGTATGACTCTTGATGGCTATAAGGTGTGTGATGGTATCAACAGTCAATTTCTTATACCATCTCTCAAATTCAAAGGCACTCCATTGGGTATAAACATCATTAAAGTCAATAAAACTGGTCTTGTTCCTAAATCAACTATAGAAATTGTCCATAAAAAAGCGGGAATTGGGAAAATAGGCGCTGGTATCTCTTGCGCTCCTATTAAGGTCTTTAGGGTCGCATTAAACGCGTTCGCAAAGAAATACAGGATATGATAAGGGAAATGAGTGCATTCTACCTTAAAACAGATTGTATTTAATTATACCCCCCTGCAGGTAATATACGCTCTGAGTTTTAGATTTTTCAGGCTGAGGAAGAAACCTCTTATGATTATAAAAGGAAAAAACCTTATTTAAGCAATAGAGACTATCTAAACGCAAAAAAGTAAGTATTTATTGTTTAAGTATCATTGTTTGTTGTAATGACGCTCTCTAGAAAAAGAAAGATGCCAGAAGCATATATTCTGGCAAGAACTTCCAACTTTACTTATGTTTCGTTAAAAATGTGATTCTTGATTTTTTAAACAGCACCAGGTCCTGGCATACCACGATGTTGTTTTATGGTTTTCTCAAGTTCCGCTTTGCTCTTGTATTCAAGTCCGCATGTAGGGCATTTGCCAGATTCATCTATCTTTCTAATCATTACGTCAGTGTACCCTGGCATGCCATGATGCTCTTCTATGTGTTTTCGAAGTTCTTCTTTCGATTTATATTCTAATTGACATGTAGGACACTTACCATAGTCATCCATGTGTTTCTCCACAACTTCAATGAACCCTGGCATACCATGATGTTCTTTAAACTTTTCTTGAAGTTTTTTCTTATCCTTATATTTCATGCCACATGTAGGACACTGGCCGTAATCAACATATTCATCCCAGCTAGACATTTTTTCACCTTCTCTTTGTATTTTTTGTTAATCCTTAGAATTCTTACAATTTATATGAATGTGTGTGTGTTATCTAACAGTAACAACGTAGATCTGCCTCAAAAGTAGTTGACTCGCTTATATATTGACTGAAAAATAAAAATCATCATTTTATATCATCATCAATACTATGCTGCCCAATGCACTGTTGATCCTGTGTGATTTATAACTTTGTTGACAAGTAAACCCCGTTTTTAGTCTATTTAAACGGAATAGACGTGAAGAAAGAGTTAAAGTTCCAACTAGCCACGCTATTCCCATAAGCGGTCCAAGAAATGGTAACTGGAGGCGGAGAAAATCCCCATCCATAGAGCAAGGCATCGAATAAATGCCGGAAAGGCATTATAAACCCAATCTCCCTCAACGGGCTGGGCAAAAGTATCATAAATAGACCTGAAAGTCCTCCTATTACCAAAACAGTCAGAAATGCAAAAAGGTGTACTTCTCCTGAAGAGCCCGACATTAGAGTAATTAATACACCAAAAGCATTAGCGGTTAAAAGGGCAGCGATATAGCAGGCGAAAATCCAAAATAAAGTAATCGGCTGTGAATGCCCAAGTCCATAGAATATGAGTAATGGAGTAAGAAGTTAAAGACCGTCAAAAAATGAATTGATTAAAATATATTCACAAACTATATACGCAGAAGGTACAGGAAGCACTGCTTGTCGTTCTAACATTCTGTTCTCTCTTAGTCGTACTAATTTCACCGCAGAACCGAATACTCCTATGAAAAGCACTGCCGCAGTAATACCTCCCGCTTTATGTTGTAAGGAATCGAAAATATGACAAGAGGACTCAAAAGAGCAGTGGCAGTAGAAATTTATCGTTAGAGTTTTTTTGCTTTTTATCTCTTCTAAGAATTCCTTTTGCCAATAACGACTTGGGAACATTAGTGGATCTCCTCTCTGGTTAGTTTAAGGAAGACATCACCCAGGTTCGGCTCATTCACGTCCATACCTAAAATTGTTCCATTCTCTCTCACTACTTCATTTACAATATGTGTCAGGATTTTCCGTCCATCGCGTACGAGGAAAATTATTTGAAAGTAATTTTCTGCTTCCTTATTCGCTGCCACTCCTTCTACTCCATTACCAATGTTATTAATCCAGCATTTCAAGCATTATTTCGCCCTCTTCCTCACTGATAACTTCGGCGAGTTCGGGGACATGAGGTGTTAGAACCTTAATAAGGAAAGGTGCAACTAAAACAGTGACTATAGATAAGACAACTATACTAGCTTCAAGGCTTGGATCAAAAAGACCTAATTCAGAGGCAATAAATGCTACAGCTAGCGTGGTGGAGAGCTGGGGGATCGAGGCACTACCTATAAGTAAACTTGTCTTTCCTGAAAAACCTATGAAACGACCAGCCAAAAAGCCACTTAACAACTTAGACGCGATTAAGCTTCCAATTATCGCAAAAGTCACTATTAAAACACTAGTTGCACTTATAAATGCTGTTAAATCGGTTTCTATGCCAATCTCTATTAAGAAGACTGGAATAAAAATCCCATAACTAATAGCATGAAGTTTATTCGAAAGTTTATGACTTCTAACGACAGTTGAAAGAGTAAAACCTACAAGAAATCCGGCTATAATTGGATGTACACCTATGAATTCGAAAAGCACAACAACTGCAATGGTAATTATGATAACGAATCGGATTTCATCCTCAAACTTGTCAGGATTCCTTTCTGAGAAGAACCACTTTTCAAATCTTGGCATGACGACCTTAAGACCAATTGCGGCAAGTGCAAATGCTGCGATGAAAACTGGTAGGGGCAGAGCAGTTCTGGGTGTTACAGACTGAAATATTATAGCTAAAATAAATAAACTTGCCATATCCTCAACTACGGTAGCTCCTATGATAACAGCACCAATATCTGTATCTATCAGGCCTCTATCTTCCAAGGATGGAACTATCACAGCTATTGAAGAGGATATAAAAATCGTTCCAATAATTAGGGCAGTTAGGAGATCAAAACCGAAGAAATGAGCAACAGTAAATCCTACAATAGCGGGAATAGCACCATTCATAAGAGCTAGTATTATCACTTTCTTCTCCACTTTACCCAAAATGTCTGTTCTAACTTCTATTCCTGCCATGAACATCAAAAATACAGCACCGATTTCTCCAAAAAATAATATAGTGGGCGTTAGTTCAAATATATCAAAACCTAGGGGGCCTACAAGTATCCCTGCAAATATTAAGGCTATAACATATGGTAGACGTAGCCTTTCAAAGAGTTCTGAGAAAAAAAGCCCCATTGCTAACATTATGAAGAAAATGAGAAACTCACTCTGCACTAATTGCACATTGTTCACCTATTTATCTTCATAATCTAGTAATATTCCTGTTACCATGCAGGGGCATGTTTTAATTTAATTTACTGCGATACCTAAACTTGCCTGATGAGTTTCCCTTATTAAAATAATTTCCTTATATTTTTATCGATGTTTACAGGACTAAAATATATATTCTTCCTAAAAAGTCAACTAGTTTGTTTAAACATAGGTTTGGTAAACATTTAATCCTCTACAAGATCATCACAATAAGCCTTAAGCCTTTTTGATAGAAGATTATATTTTATGGATATGAAATAGCAAAGTTTTTATAGTAGAGTTAACAAATAAATATTGATAACTCTACAATTTATGGAGGTTGAATATATGAGTATGAAAGATTGGGAAAACGACATTAAAGAGTTAACAGTCCTTGGTAAAGAACTTTTTGGGAAGACACAAGTTCTTATCACAAAAATTGCAAAAGTGATGCAGGAAGATGCAATGAAACGACTAAATGAATTCAAAGATAATTTTGATAAAACGATGGGAATCATGCTTAAGCATGGGCACAGAGTTCCTGCTGAAGAAGTTCCTATTACCTAAAATAGTTTGTTTGTTGTGGTCATTCTTCATTTCTTGAATAATTATGTTCTCGTCTTTCCAAAATTTTTTTTATCCTTTTTCTTTCATTATTTATTATTTCCTGCGTAGCGGTTAAATCAGGAGTATGTATTACTTCTTCAATTTTTTCTTCTAAACCCATAATTCTTTCTTCGACTGCCTCTAATGTTTCCTCTTTATAGTTTACCAGTATCTGTTTCAGGTTTTCATCTGTTATTGTATCTAACAGATCTTCTTTTGAGATTTCCCATTTCTTACATAGTTCTTCTATTGCATAAGATGCAGTACGCCTTACTTCAAACACTTTGTCTTGTAAAGCTAGTATAAGTTGATTTAAACCTGCTTTATCAGCGATTTTTCCAAGTGCTTCTGCAGCTTTTCTTCTTATGCTAATTCTTTTGTGTCTTAATGCATTTTTTATTACTGGAATGGCTCTTGAGTCCCTAATTTCACCAAGCGCTTCGATTACTGTCTTATGAATCCAATTTCTTTCGTTTTTTTCATTAAGTAATTCTATAAGAGGATAAACAGATCTTCTATCTTTTAGAATACCCAATATTTTAATAACATTTTCCTTAACTCGCCAATTCTTGTGTCGAAGTGCCTTAAGTATATGGTAAAACTTTCCATGTTCTTCCAGTACTAGATTTGCAATGAGGCCATTGTACGTTGATTCTTCGAGTAATTCAAAGATTGCTATTCTGGGTCTCCCCTAATATTCTAAAACTTTTAACTAGTCTGCTTGATCCCCGTAATTTAAAGCGCAAAAGTAAATAAAAAGGTTTATTGTATTTTATTGCTGAGGTTTTCAAAAAATGTGCCGTCTATTTTCCGAACAGCTGCAATTAGAAGTCGGGTCGCATTTTGCAAATCGTTAAGATTTGTGACTTCTGAAGGAGAATGACCATACCTTCTAGGAATTAGTAAAGATCCTGTCGAGATGCCTGCTCGTGCTAAATGAATTGTCGCAGCATTGGTCCATGTAAAGGCTGAAACATCAATTTGATATGGTATTTGGTATTCGCTAGCTGCATTCACTAAGAGATCACGCATTACTTTAGGAGTCATAATGCCGGTAAATCCTGTTTTCAAACGATCCATAAATCTAATAGCAGGTCCTTTTCCAAGTTCAGTGGGTGCTCCTTTTTTTCGAGTAAGAGTGGCATCTGTTGCGTGGGTTGTGTCGAGCATTAAAGCTGCCTGAGGATTAATTGCATACGCTGCAGTTTTTGCTCCTCTTGCACCGATTTCCTCTTGGGATGATCCAACTGCATAAATAGAGAAATCAAACTGATCATTTGCCAATTCTTTCATTGCTTCAATCAACGAAAAACAGCCAACGCGATCATCGATGGCTTTTGCACACACATATCCATTCCCAAGATCGCAAAAATTTCTATTAAAGGTAATCGGTGCCCCTACGTCTATTCCTTTTTCTTGAACTTCTTTTCGTGATGATACTCCTACATCTATCCACATTTCCGATGCGGGAATCGTTTTTTGTGCTTCTTCTTTAGATACAAGATGTGCTGATTTTATGCCTATGACTCCACGAACCTTTGTTGTCTCTCCATGGACTTTCACCCATTGGCTAAGGAGTATTCGATCATCTATCCAGCCATGTTTATCAAAGTAAATAAATCCTTCATCATCGATATAGCGAACCATAAGAGCGATTTCGTCCGTATGGGCGTCTATCATTAATCTATTTTCATCATTTGTGCCCTCTTTCTTCAAAATTACATTTCCCAACACGTCTACTTCAATTGAGTCTACATGATTTTTCAGTTCTTCAATTATAATCAATCTTACTTCTTCTTCAAAACCAGGAGGTGCATCGGCGTCCACTAAACGTTTTAAGAGGTCAAGATTTTTCATTTTCATTCACTTTGATCTTTTTTTATTAGAAAAAGTAGCTATATGTACTCTAATTGTACGCACTTATGATTACTGTATTGTCATTTAAGTTCTCCTATTTTATATTTTCTTGATGTTTTCTCACTAAATAACGTGATTTTGTCATAGAATAAAACTATATGAGTGAGTTGTTTGCATATAAGTCAAACTGAGGGTTTAATTATGACTATCCATAAGATCATTGAGCTTGTTGGTCGTTCTCCAACGAGTTGGGAAGATGCAGTGCAAAATGCAGTAGCTGAAGCATCTAAAACTATTCGAAATATCGTTCGTGTTTCATGTGAGGAATTCGATGTCAAGATGGAAAATGATAAGATTGTCGCCTACCGAGTAAGAGTAAAACTCATTTTTGAAGTTGAACGTTAAACAGTGAAACCGAGCACATAGCGGTTATATCATTCCTCATATTTTTTTCAATTCTTGAATGCCAGCATAAATTTTATAATATATAACTTAAATTCAGTGAACGTAACTGATTTTATTCCTTATTAAACCTGATTAACAGTTGATTAAAATGAGACAACCAGCATCACGGATGAAATATATATCGCCTTCTTTGATTCGACGATTATTTGATTTAGCACAAGGAGTTGAAGACATTATCTCGCTTGGGATTGGCGAGCCTGATTTTAACACTCCAGAACATATCAAAGAAGCTGCGAAGCAATCTTTAGATGAAAATTTTACACACTATAGTCCCGTTCCCGGAATATTAGAATTGAGACAAGCGATCTCGAACTATCTTAACGCTGAATATGGTCTTGATTACAAACCTGAATCTGAGATTGTTCTTACATGTGGAGCGACAGAAGCACTTCATGATATAATGCTCGCATACGTGAATCCAGGTGATGAGGTACTTGTTCCCGATCCGGGGTTTTTAGGATATCCTGAATATGTTAGAATGGCAGCTGGAAAGCCCGTTTGGTATCCTTGTCCAGAAGAAAATGGCTTTCAACCAGATTTGGATGCATTAACTGAACTGGTTACCAAAAAAACGGTTATGATTCTGATAAATAGTCCCTGCAATCCAACTGGTGCTGTATTTGAAAGAAAAACACTTGAAGGTATTGCAGAAATCGCAATAGACAATGATCTTTTCATTGTTTCAGATGAAGTCTATGAACAATTTATTTACGAAAGCGAACACGTACCAATATCGACGTTAGGCGTAGCAGACCGCACATTACTGGTCAATGGTTTCAGCAAAACATTCTCAATGACGGGGTGGAGGCTTGGGTATATTTGCGGCGATGCAGAAGTTATCAACGCTGCTAATATAGCGCATATGTTCACAACAGTAACAACGCCGAGTTTTGCTCAAAAAGCAGCATTAACTGCCTTAAAAGGACCGAAAGAAAGCATAAAGGAAATGAGAGATGAATATAAATGGCGTAGAGACTTTTTTGTAAACGAATTGAATAAGATTGATAAAATCTCCTGTATAATTCCAAACGGAGCCTTTTACGCATTCCCTAATATTTCAGCATTTG
>Ga0209427_10006962_pt1 | contig 12833 bp, 10 predicted proteins | sample DeeMarSWOR136_30_FD_187465 | JGI IMG/M metagenome (GOLD analysis project Ga0209427, IMG submission 187465) | Marine sediment microbial communities from White Oak River estuary, North Carolina - WOR-1-36_30 (SPAdes) (version 2) | ecosystem: Environmental > Aquatic > Marine > Intertidal zone >... | reverse complement strand
AATAACGGAGAGAAAGCTCACATAAAACCTGACCGTAGAAAGAATTGATATTGTTCAGATTTCGCATTAGAGTGGGTGGAACCAAACTGTTACTCATAACAGGATAGTTTTCCATTTCATTTATTAAATCTAAACCAAGTAATATACCCAAAAAACTTTATTTTTCAGTGTAACCACTCTCATGTCCCCTTTATCAGAATATTTTATCGAACATAAAGAGAATTTTTCATTTTTTAAACTATGTATCACGCCGTGAGTACCGTGTTTTAACACGTCCAGTGTGAAATTATTTCTTGAATTTCCTTATGGCATTGTCGATCGATTTGCTTATGCTGTCTAGGGCTTTCTTGGTTCCATTCTTGAGCTCTTTCCAGCCCTCCTTGCTCGCGGCTTTCAGCTTCTGCAAATGCTCCTCGGCCTCTTTCCGCTTCCCCCGTAGTTCATCTATCGTCTTTTCGTATTCGGCCTTCACGGTGCCGGCGGATGAGGCCGCCTTGGCCTTCAGCTCGTCAAGCTTCTTATCTAAATCATTGAGTTGGCTGGCCAGCTTGGCGAGGTATGATTTTTTTAAATTGTTATCCATTGAGTATCTCCTTGATAAAGTGAGGTATAAGGAATAGAGTTATGTGAACGAGAGGAAATGAGGTGAATAATCGTTTTTTATTTCACATCTTCCCTTCTTTAACTCTGCATCACATATTCTGATATAATGTGACATCTGTCAAGTTTTTTCCTTTCCGTATTTTCTTTGAGATCCACAGGGAAAGAAAAGGGTAGAGAAGATCGTTCGTGACGATTGATCAGACTGAAATATTTGGTTTGGGTACCGCATGACAAGAGATGAGGGTTGCATACATTGTAGGTGAGTACTTTCTTTTACATGGATTAATACGTGGAGTTCAATTTCCCCGAATCTGTGCCGGCATTGTGTTTCCCAGTTGTTCCACAGCTTCTATAAGGTTTTTATCCAGCTGCAATATGCTCAGAACTTGACTTACCCGTGCTCGCGAAATGCCGAGCTTACGAGAAAGGGCGGCTTGGTTTTTCACCTCACCAGTATCAATCATTTATTTATATTCTTTTACTAAACAAATAGGATTTCTATAGTAATATGGGGATTTTGCATTATCTTGTGGTTTTGTTTTTTCTTGACGTAGTATCAGGAGTTTGTAGAATGAACGAGAAAGGCAGCATATAATTGAGCAAAGGTTTGGAGGGAGGAGATTTTTTCTTCTTGATATATCGGCTTCCGTGATAATTCCAGCATGCTGAAGATATAATAACCTATCAATTCAAGGAGGGTATGATGAGCTTTGATCTGTTAATAAAAAATGCAAGAACTCGATTTTCAAAAGAGAAGCTCCTTGATATTGGAATTACCGGCGGAAGGATTTCTGAGATTGGGGAAGGCTTAAAAGCGGGTGCAAAACGTGAGATAGATGCTTCCGGTAAGCTGGTAACAGAATCCTTTGTGAACGGACATTTACATCTCTGCAAGGTCTACACACTGACTATGGTCAGTCAAAAGGCTCTCACTTCCTATCAGGGTGAATCGATGGGAAAGGCCATGACAGCCATTGAGCTGGCTTCCAAGGTGAAAGAGCGGTATAACGAAAGCTGGATCATTGAGAATGTGCGTAAAGCAGTTAAGCTGGCGATTAAATATGGCAATACTCACATCCGTGCCTTTGCGGATACCGATACCAAAGCCAAACTTGAAGGTGTAAAAGCCCTGATCAAGGCGAGAGAAGAGTTTAAAAATGCCGTTGAAATCCAGGTAGTGGCTTTTCCACAAGATGGTGTTGTCAGGGATCCAGGGGCTGAAGATTACGTGAGGGAAGCTTTGGAACTGGGCGCTGATGTGGTTGGTGGTATTCCCTGGATCGAATACACCGATGAGGATTCGAGGCAGCATATCAATTCAATGTTTGGCCTGGCGAAGAAGTATGACAGGGATATCTCTATGCTCATTGATGATGCCGGAGATCCGGGCTTAAGAACGCTTGAGATGCTTGCAGTCAAAACCATTGAGGAAGGTTGGGTTGGTAGAGTAATGGTTCATCATGCGAGAGCCATGCAGCTCTATCCTGAACCCTATTTCAGAAAGATAGCCGCTCTACTAAAGAGGGCCCAGATCGGAGTGGTCAGCGATCCTCAGACCGGCCCCCTCCATGCCAGGGTACGGGATCTGTACGATGAGGGTATTGGAATCGCTTTGGGCCAGGATGATATTGCCGATGCGTATTATCCCTTTGGCAGAAACAATATGCTGGAGGTAGCCTTTTTAGCTGCACACCTGCTTTGGATGACAACCTTTGAAGAGATGGAAGTGCTCTATGATCTCATTACCACTAAAGCTGCGCAGGCAATGGCCATAAAGGACTTTGAGTTGAAAGAGGGAAATAAGGCTAACCTTGTGATACTGAATGCAAAAAATGTGTGGGAAGCCCTGACAGATCATGATGCTCCCCTGTACGTGATCAAGGAGGGGAAAGACGTAACCCTCAAGGAATAGAACATTCAGGGAGCTTCGGTCAGACTCACTTCTCCTCTCTTCTATAGGGTTTAAGCAGACTCGCCGGGACAGTTGCTTTCCTGGAAACCCCCACAAGGGCAATAATTGTCATGAGGTAGGGGACCATCAAAAAGATGTGGAAGGGAATTTTAATGCCAAGGCCCTGAAGTCTTAGCTGGAGCCCGTCGAGGAATCCGAAAATAAAGGCGCCAAGGGCACCTTTAAGAGGATCCCAATTTCCAAAAATGACCATAGCGATGCTTACCCATCCTCTTCCACCAATCACATCAATCAGAAACATATTCTGATGAGCCAGAGTAAGGAACGAACCGCCGATACCTATGAGGGCTCCCCCTGCAACAAGGCTCAAGGTACGGGTTAGATAGACATTCACCCCAACGGTATCAGCGGTAAGGGGATTTTCACCCACAGTCCTGATTTTCAAACCGATATGTGTCTTGTAGAGAATAATAGAGATAATGGGAATTAATAACAGTGCAACATAGGTAAGAACATACTGGTCAAACAGACTGGGGCCGATAATTGGTATCTTTGAGAGAAGGGGTATTTCGACCTGTGTAAAAGGTTCCACAGTGGGAGGAACCAGGGGTGAACCGAAATGAATCCGGTAGATAAACATAGCCAGACCGGTTGAGAATAGGGTTATTCCAAGCCCGGAAACATGCTGACTCAACCCCAGATATACGGCGAGAAATGCCATAAGCAGAGAAAGAATCATTCCCACCAGTGCGGCGGCACACACACCTATCCACAATAAACCGGTGTTTATGCTCACCAGGAATCCGGTCATCGCTCCCATAAGCATGATTCCCTCAATGCCCAGGTTAAGGACACCGGCCCTTTCATTAATAATTTCTCCGAGAGTGGCAAAAATAATCGGCGTTGCCATTCTCATTGCCGCACCGATCAATCCTGTGATAAACACTGTATTGAGAACTTCGCCGATCACTTTCGAATCACCTTTATTTGATACTCAGTCAAAAGCAGAAAGACCAGCATCACCATCAGGGCCAGCCCCTGGATCACCTCAGCGATATAATAGGGTACACCGGTCATCCGGCTCATTGTCTGAGCCCCGACAATGATCACACTGAAAAACAGAGAAGAAAAAAGCACTCCCAGAGGATGGAGATTGCCCAGCATTGCGATAACAATTCCTGAATAGCCGTATCCGGGAGAAATATCCATAATCAGACGATACTGTATGGCACAGAGCTCTCCCACTCCAGCCAGTCCAGCAAGTCCGCCTGAGATAATTGCCGTCCTCAGGATAACAGAGGTGGTGTTAATTCCGCCGAAGTGAGCCGCCTTGATATTTACCCCTACTGCCTTGGACTGATAGCCAAAGACAATCTTCTCATTGATGAACCAGATAACGGCAACTGCAAAAAAAGCAAGCGGGATTCCCAGGTGGAACCGCGAGCGAGCGAGAAGCATAGGGTATTTCGCTGCTTCCACGATTTCTGAGGATCTCGGCCACGTTGATCCGGGCTGCTGGAGTGGACCAAAAAGAAGAGAACCCATTATGTGAATCATGACATAGTTTAAGAGCAGGGTGGATACAACGTCGTCCACTTTAAGTTTCGTCTTCAGAGTTGCTGGAATCGATGCCCATACTCCTCCTGCAAGAAATCCGCAGGTAATAATTACAGGCAAAAGCAGTATTTTGGGTATCCCTGTAAAGGCAATGCCAATCCAGGTAGCTGTCAGGGCTCCGGCAAGAAGCTGACCCTCAGCACCGATATTCCAGAATTTGGCCCTGAAAGCAAAGGCAACCCCCAAACCGGTAAATATCAAAGGGCTTGCTTTTACAAAGGTTTCTAAAAAATTATACCTTGTTCCCAAAGCACCATAGAACAAGAAGTAGTAGGACTTCCATAGTTTTCCACCGGCAACGAGAATCGGAATGGCAGAGAGCATAAGCGTAAAAATGATGGCAATAACAGGAATGACCAGCCTTGCCCAGCCTGGTAAAGGTTTGCGCTTCACAATTCGAAATCCTGTCATTTCTTCACCCCGCTCATCCACAAACCGATCTGTTCCCTGGAAGCCTGTTCCGACCGAACATCTCCCATTATTTGTCCTTCATATATCACAACAATCCGGTCACTTAAAATAAATATCTCATCCAGATCTTCGGAGATCAGGATGATGCCTGCACCTCTTTCTTTCTCCTGCAGTATTCTCTGATGAATATACTCCATGGCCCCCACATCCAATCCTCGGGTGGGTTGTGAGGCGACAATAATCAAGGGCTTTCCGGCAAGTTCCCTGGCAAGTATCACCTTCTGCAGGTTTCCACCGGATAGACTTTTGGTCACCGCATCTCTTCCTGCGGTCATGATGCCGTATGCTTTTATGAGCTCATTGCAGAACTGATGGATTTTAGTGAAGTTCAGAAGCCCCCTTTTATGAAAATCAGGAGAAACGTGGACTTCTAGAATCAGGTTTTCCTCAACGGAGAGATCCATCATGAGCCCGGTTCCAATTCTATCCTCTGGGATCCTCGCCATGCCCAGTTTGACAGCCGATAAAGGCCTCCCGGTATGAAGGATCTTTCCGCTTATTTTGATCGTTCCTTTCTCCGGTTCCCTGATGCCAAAAAGAACATCAGCAAGCTCTCTCTGCCCGTTTCCTGATACCCCGGCAATCCCGAGAATCTCATTTTTTTGCACGAGCAGGGTAACGTCTTTAACCGCCTCAAGCCCTTTATCATTCCTGACCGTGAGATTACGTAATTCAAGAACAGGTTCACCCGGGGGTATCTTCTTCCTGGTAATTCTCTCGATAACATCCCGCCCTACCATAAGATTTGCCAGTTCCCTGAGATTTGTATCGCCAGTCTTTCTCTCTGCGACAACCTCTCCCCCCCTTAAAACAACGATGCGTTCTGCAATTGCCATGACTTCTTTTAGCTTATGGGATATGAAAACTATGGATTTTCCTTCTTGGGCGAGGGATTTTAAGGTCCTGAAAAGGTCAGAAATTTCAGAAGGAGCGAGTACTGCTGTGGGCTCATCCATAATCAGGATTTCTACATCCCTGTAAAGGGCTTTCAGGATTTCTACCCTCTGCTGTTCACCAACGGATAGAGTCCAGATCCTGGCCTCGGGATCAATATGAAGTCCAAACCGCTCCTGCAGGTGAAGTAATTTGTCTCTGGCCGATTTCAGGTCAAGAAAAAAACCCTTCGCCATTTCCGAACCAATAATGATGTTTTCAAGCACTGATTGAGAGGGAACAAGGGTAAAGTGCTGATGAATCATTCCCACGCCCCTTGAAATTGCATCCCTGGGACAGGAGAGCTCAACCTTTTCCCCTTTGATGAAAATCTCGCCCTCATCACAGGTATAATAACCAAAAAGAATATTCATCATAGTTGTTTTCCCCGCTCCATTCTCACCGAGCAGAGCGCAGATTTCTCCCGGAAACAGAGTGAAGTCAATATGCTTGTTGGCCACCACATCCAGAAATTGCTTGGTTATAGAACGCATTTCCACAACCGGCTTTTTCCCTATCCCTGTCACTTGTTTACCTTAAAGATTGTAAAGTATGTTCGATTGCCTTTATGTGTGCCAAGCACATATAAAGCAAATACCGGCGGAGAGTGATTTCCGCCGGTATTTACACATCAGAACTCAGTCTGAAATCGGAGGTTCCTCATCAATCGGAACACGGAAGGTTCCGTTAAGTATCTTCGCTTCAAGATCACGCACTTCCTGAATAACCGCTGCAGGCAGCTTTTGTTCAAAACCATGGAAAGGAGAGAGCCTTGATCCGCCTTTGGCCATCATAGACCATTCCCCCAGATCCATAGCCACCCAGGCACCTTTATTTATCATTTCTATGCAGTATTTAATGGTGGGATACATATCCCATACCGGTCCTGAGATGACAACATTTGGTGCCAGCTCATTCTGATCGGACATATTGCCGAAAGCAAGTACTCCTTTCTCTTTACAGGCTTCAAATACTCCAAACCGTTCCGCAAAGATCAGATCTGCCCCCGCTTCGATCTGGGCCAATGCAGCTTCTTTTGCCTTTGGCGGATCAAACCAGCTTCCGATGTAGGCTATTTTGACATTGATGTCAGGATTCACACTCAAGGCTCCTGCTTTGAAGGCATTGGTCAGTCTGTTTACCTCACCAATTGGTATAGCGGCAACGATACCTAAAATGTTGGTCTCAGTCAGCCTGCCGGCAATCACTCCGCAGAGATAGGCGGGTTCGTGAATCCAGTTGTCGAATACTGAGAAATTGGGGGATACCGGACCAAACTCAGAACCGAAGGCAAAGGCGATCTCGGGATAATCCTTGGCTACTCGCCTGGACGGCTCTTCACCTGCCAGGAATGCATCTCCGACGATCAGGTCAAAACCTCTTTCGGCATATTCTCTTACAACCTTCTCAAAATCCGCCGCGGCAATTTTTTCCGTGAACTCATATTCAATGCCAAACTCGTCTTTCGCTCTCAGGCAGGCCTGGTGAATGACACCGTCCCAGGGCTCCTCAATTGCCGTTTGAAAAATTGCAGCAACTCGGAAAGCCTCCTCTTCTACTTTTTTTTCTTTTTTTCCTCCGCCGGCAAACGCGAGAGTGGTTGAAAGAAGAACAACCATTAAAATAAACACTGTTTTTCTCATGAGATTTCCTCCTTTTCAAAAAGCTTTTCTTATATACTTCATTGATACACATTATATTTTTTAAGAACGAATCCGTCAAATAAAAGTTTGTCAAATAAAAATTAGTCAAACAAAAATTAAAGGTAGAGAGCTGACATACATTTCCACAGCGGTTACATATTATATTCTTGACCCAGATTATTATTCATCATAGAATTCCATAGGAAGAAATTTTGCATACGGAGGGAAAGATGGGTTTAAAATATGTTGGTAAGGCTGTCACACGGGTTGATGCACTGCAAAAGGTAACAGGTACTGCCACATATATTGATGATGTAAAAGTTCCCAGGCTGCTTTACGCCAAAGTTTTACGGGCTGGAATACCTCATGCGAAAATTTTCTCTATCGAGACTTCTGAGGCGGAGGCTATGCCTGGTGTGATCAAGGTCGTCACCGGTAAAAACTGCAAAATCCTTTTTGGGACCTGTCTCTGGGACCAGCCTCCACTTGCAGTTGACAAGGTCAGGCATGCCGGTGAAGCTGTGGCAGTGGCTGTAGCGAAAACTCGTCTGCAGGCTGAAGCTGCGCTGAAGAAGATAAAGGTAAAATATGATCCTCTTCCTTTTGTACTGGATGCAATTGAGGCGGCTTCCAAGGGTGCCCCGATTATACATGATAGAAACGGGGAGTATAAGTCGGTTGAATACGTGGTTCACCCCATTAAGGGAACAAATATCTTTCATCACTATAAACTGCGGAATGGGGATACAGATAAGGGATTTACGGAAGCAGATGTTGTGGTCGAGGAAAACTTTAACTTTCCCATTAGCAGCCACTGCGCCATCGAACCCCACGGCGCTGTCTGCCGTTTTCAAAGTGACGGGAGCATCGAGATATGGGCAGCGAACCAGGCGCCCTTTGTGCTGCGGGATGTGCTTGCCGATATGTTCCGTGTGCCCACTGCCAAGGTACGGGTTCATATTCCCTACCTGGGTGGCGGTTTCGGTGGGAAGTCTGATATCTGCATAGAACCGCTTATCGCCTATGTGGCAAGCTTTGTTCCAGGTTATGCGGTGAAACTGATTCTTACCCGCAGGGAAGTATTCACCAGCAGTCTGGTGGGAAGGGGCATGAAGGGAAGGATGAAAATCGGTGCCAGACGTGATGGAACATTCACCGCACTGGAAGCAGAGATGTACTTCTCAGATGGAGCCTATGGGGATACAAGCTGGCCAGTATGTACAGTGGCAGGACACAACTGTACTGGACCCTATCACTTTCCCAATGTAGCGACTGATGTCTACGGCGTTTATACCAACTCACCGCCCGTGGGGGCTTTTCGCGGGTATGGTCATCCAGAGGGACAATTTATGGTGGGCAGGTTGATTGATATGCTTGCGAGGAAGCTTGATATGCCTATCTGGGAGGTGATGAAAAAGAATTTCCTGAGCGAGGGCAAGAAGAACGCCCTTGGTCAAACAATCACGAAAAGTCACGGCGATCTTTATCAATGCCTCGATGAAGTGAAAAAGGCTGTTTTCGACACCAGGAAACCAGACGAGGATGAGCGCTATTTTTATGGCCGCGGAATGGCAGCGATGATGAAGTCGCCAAAGATGGCCACGCACTCCTCCTCGGGATGTCAACTCAAGATAAGCGCAGATGGAAGTGTATTCATCAATCTGGCCGGGATCGAGATGGGACAGGGCTGCCTGACCGTCTTCACACAGATGGCCGCTGAGGCCCTCCGGGTTCCGATAGAAAAAATCCGTATCTACCAAGAGGTGGATACTCAGTTCAGTCCCTGGGACTGGCAGACTGTGGCATCGATGCAGACCTACCGGGGCGGCAGGGCGATACTCCAGGCCTGTGAACGGGCTATTGAACAGTTAAAGGCAAATGCTGCCGAGGCCTTCGGGTGCTCTATCCAGGAAATCGAATATGACGGAGAGCTCTTCCATCATGGCGATCCATCAAGGAAACTCTCTATTGGTCAGCTGGCCAGGGGATATATGTTTGAGAACGGTTTAACTATCGGCGTGCCAGTTCATACCACGGGAAGCTACCGGGTGCAGGGGGTAATCGAGCCGGATCTGGAAACAGGAATGGGCAATGCTGCGGGGTCCTGGACTTTCGGCTGCCAGGCAGCTGAGATCAGGATAGAAAAGGCAAGCGGTAAGGTTGAGGTGCTGCACTTTGCCTCCGCATTTGACCCGGGCAAAGTGGTAAATCCTCAAACCTGCAGAGGCCAGGTAGTTGGTGGCGTGGTTCAGGGGATGGGTGCAGCCCTGATGGAAAAGATCGAATTTAAGGAGGATGGGACAATTAAGAACCAGAACTTTGGTCCTTACAGGATCCCGAGAATCAAGGACATACCAAAAAAGCTCACTGTGAAATTCGTGGAGACGCCGAACGAGGAAGGACCATGGAGCGCTAAACCGATTGCTGAGCATCCGATTGTGGCAGTTGCGCCCACTATCCTGAACGCAATCAGAGATGCAACGGGTGTAGACTTCAACCAGATCCCGGTTACAGCGGATATCATTCTCAAAGCCTTAAAGGAGGATGAATAAGATGCCCACCATCACCCTAAAAGTTAACGGCGCGCTCCATACTGTCGAGATCGAAGAGGGGCGTGTTACCCTGCTGGATGTGCTGCGGGAAAAGCTCGATCTTACCGGGGCGAAACTCGGCTGTGGTGTCGGACAGTGCGGGTCATGCACGGTAATTATGAATGGAGAAGCAGTCACCAGCTGTACAATCCTTGCAAAAAATGCTGACAGCGCTGAGATTCTCACAGTTGAGGGACTTTCAGACGGGTATGCGCTTCATCCCATTCAGGAGGCTTTCATCGAAGCCGGAGCTGTGCAGTGTGGTTTCTGTACTCCCGGTCTGATTATGCGAACGTATGATCTTCTCACGAAAAACCCTGATGCCTCCAATGAAGAGATAGTAGAGGCTTTGAACAAACATCTCTGCCGCTGCACCGGTTACGAAACAATACTGGAAGCAGTGAAACTGGCGCAGAGTAAAATGCAGTGAGTTGATGAGTTTACCCTGCATCTGAAATTAGACTTTTTAAATACTTTATCTTCTTCTGGCAGACCTGAGAGAAACTTCCTGGCACTCTGGCAGCCCTGATCCTTTCATCACTCCACAGCCATTTGAACTTTCCATATAATTTCACGTATTCATCCTTTGTTAATCCCTGCCAGAATTTCGTTTTGTTTTTTTCCAGCACATCAGGGCTCCCCCTCGTCAATTGATTAATGTCGGAAAAGTACATATCCAGAGGGAACCTGGCGTTGTATTCCTCCCATATGGAAAGATTATTGGATTCCGCTGTTTCCTGCTGCTTTTCCCAGAAATCCAAAACATCCCTGATATGGTTAACTGGCTCAAACCCCTTCTTGCCTCCGTCATATATTGTGCAGGCTTCCAGGCCAATAATCACCCTGTCAAATTGAGTATGCTCAAACTCCGGAGTCAATAGGGCTCCAAGCTTATAATTTTTTAACAGATCCGTATCGGATAAAAAATGGTGAAGCGGTGTGTTTTTTGTCGCCAAGGCAAATCTTCCCTCCAGATAGACTAAAATTGTTTTTTCATAGGCGGGGAAACTCTCTGTAAAAACCCTGTGCCATTTCGAGAGAACCTTTTCCGCTTCGATACAGCCGATAGTGATGAAGATTATATTTTTAAGCTTAAAATTCTTGGATTTTAAATAATTATTCACGTACTCAATACCATGATTCAAAGAAACTCCTGATGCGACAATATCGGCTGTATAAACCGTGGCATTATCCGGAATGATGAATTTACGATAATAATCTTCACTGATTTCAAACTTGCCCTCTTTTAACACCCGTTGACTCGAGATATAAGAGCTTGAATGCCACTTATAGCCGAAAGCCTTCCTCAAGGCGTCACTTACTTTAAAATTCAAGCCCCCGCGAAGAATATGGTAGACGTTTACAGATTTTGAATTGATTGTACTTAAACTTTCCAGAATATTGATTCCTTTTAAGGCATTGGTGATTCCGTTTTGCATTAGATTGGTGAAATCGCAGTTGATGATTTCCGGGTAATTCATCAAGTCTCTTGTATCCCGGGTGGATACAACATACCTTTTAAAATCATTCGCACCCTTTTCACCCTCGAGCAAATAAACCGCAACCGCTTCATCTTTAAACTTTCTGACCAATTTTTCCGGATTCATCATTCTGTTTAATCAACCTTTCTTCTGGTTGCCAGAATCCGTTCAGCAAGGATCTTTAGGAAAGAGATTATCACTGATGCTTCCCGATCATTTTTCAGATATTCGTTTTTTATTATTCCCCTTAAATATCATCACAATTAATGCTAATCATATGTATACCGAATATCAACATAATATATAGAGTGCATTCAATCAACTCATGTACCAGCCCCCATTGATATTGATTGTCTGGCCGGTGATGTAACCATTGCGCGCAAGCATTACAACGACGTCAGCAACCTCTTCGACAGTACCAAAGCGTCCAACTGGAATCAGATCTGGCCGTGCGCTTGGATTCCGTGTGACCATTTCAGTCGCAATCAGGGCAGGAGCGATGGTGTTTACAGTGATTCCTTCTTTCGATAGCAGGGATGCATATGAATGTGTTAAGCCTATTACGCCCGCCTTCGATGCGGCATAATGTGGGCCAACGACGCCCCCAAGCTGAGCGGCAACAGATGACATGTTCACTATTCGACCCCAGCCTTTCAAACGCATTTCGGGAAGTACCGCCTGTGTCACGAGGAATGCGGACTTGAGGTTTGTCGCAATAATTTCATCCCAATCCTTTTCACTTATTTCTTGGAGTGGTTGCGGTCTTGCTATTCCTGCATTGTTTACGAGAATGTGAACCATGCCGAACCTTTTCCTGATGATATTCATCATATTTGCAACGTCACTGCTCTTTGACACGTCGGCACATATTGTTATGCACCGCGAACCAGAGCCTTCCACTTCAGAAAGAACTTTGTTTGCTTCATTTTCGCTTCTGTGGTAGTTCAGGGCAATGTCAGCACCCTGACGGGCAAGGGCAAGTGCGACCTGCCGCCCAATTCCCCGGCTCCCGCCTGTGACCAATGCAACCTTGCCCGTCAAATCTCTATCGTTATGCATAGGATCCTTCCTCCTTGAGTGTGCTTTGATGCGGACTAAAAATGATTATAGGGCAACAATAAAGTATAGACCCCGATATAACACGTATCACAATTCCTGTGTAACAGACTAATTCCTCGCTCATATCGCTTAAGAGCAGGTGATGAGATATGCGATTTCGCCGAAGTGCAAATTTTGGGGGCAAAAAATTCGCTTCTAGTGCATTTCTGGCGGTCAGAAAAATTACATCGAAGCTCTCCTCTGATATTTCTATCGCGCCCCTCCATCCAATTCAAGCTTGCGAATTGAAGGCTCCTTCCCATTCGGTTAACACCTGGAGGACCGCTTTCTCTACCTGTTCCCGTGCCTCCCACCTCTCATAGCCCCTGGCAAGAAGCTCGTCCAATCCAGCTCCACCCGCCGTTCCGCTTCCCGTTCTCTCCGGCGGGCCCTCATCTCGCTGTCAGCCAGGCATTCCGCTTCAGCTCGTTCCAACGCCTGTTCTTCCACCAGCAGCCCGTGCCGCTCATATCGCTTTCGAGCC
>Ga0209427_10006961_pt1 | contig 12834 bp, 12 predicted proteins | sample DeeMarSWOR136_30_FD_187465 | JGI IMG/M metagenome (GOLD analysis project Ga0209427, IMG submission 187465) | Marine sediment microbial communities from White Oak River estuary, North Carolina - WOR-1-36_30 (SPAdes) (version 2) | ecosystem: Environmental > Aquatic > Marine > Intertidal zone >... | reverse complement strand
CTCGGCTGGCCGCGATGCCCGCGTCTGCCAGGCACTCGAGCACCGCACTGCCAAAGCCCCCCTGCAATACATTCTCCTCAACAGTCAGAATGAATGGAATCTCCCTCGCAAGTCGGGTAATTAACTCGGCATCGAGGGGTTTTACAAAACGGCTGTTGACCACCGTGGCTGAAATGTTCTGCTCTTCAAGTTGTTCGCTGGCCGCAAGGGCTGCCGTCACTGTCACGCCAACAGCCAGGATCAGGACGTTGGCGCCTGTGGTGAGGACCTCTCCTTTGCCAATAGGAAGGGTATGAATTTCGTCATCTGTAGAGACCCCCGTTCCGTGCCCTCTCGGGTATCTGAAGGCAATGGGACCAGGATGGTCAAGAGCAGTCATCAGCATGTGTCGCAGTTCGTTTTCATCCTTTGGTGCCATGACTACCATATTCGGGAGGTTGCGAAGATAGGAAAAATCAAACAGACCGTGATGCGTGGGCCCATCTTCACCAACAATTCCCCCACGGTCCAGAGCAAAGATCACAGGATGCTTTTCAAGGCATACATCGTGAAGGATCTGGTCGTAGGCTCGCTGCAAAAAGGTGGAATAGATCGCAACCACCGGACGAAATCCCTCAGTGGCCAAGCCGGCCGCAAAGGTCACCGCATGCTGCTCGGCGATACCCACATCAAAAAAGCGTTCGGGAAAGGCCTCGGAAAAGGCCCTGAGTCCGGTTCCCTCGGGCATGGCTGCCGTGACTGCCACAATTCGGTCATTTTCTCGGGCAAGCTCAACGAGGGTATTTCCAAACATTTCCGTATAGGTCGGGGGTTTTTTCCGAGGGGAAATACCATTGCCTGTTGCAATTTCAAAAGACCCGACGCCATGAAAATAGGTAGGGTTGCGCTCTGCAGGAGGATAACCTTTGCCTTTTTTCGTGGTGACGTGAAGCAGGACAGGCTTGGTCATTTCCTTCACATTCTGGAGTGTGTCAATCAAGTGGTCCAACCTATGACCCTTGATGGGACCAAAATATTTAAACTTGAAGGCTTCAAAAAGCATTCCGGGTGTAATAAATGCCTTGAAGGAGTCTTCGGTTCGCTTGGCTAAGTTGTACATATCATCACCGAACTTTGGAAAGGACTTTAAGAAGTCCTTAAGTTCTTCTCTGAGATCCATAAAATATTTAGCAGAGAGTTTCCGGCTCAAAAACGAGGACAGGACTCCCACGTTTCGGGCAATGGACATCTCATTGTCATTCAGGATCACGATCAGGTTTTTTTGTAGGTCACCCGCCTGGTTGAACCCTTCATAGGCCAGGCCGCCGGTCATAGAACCATCACCGATGACCGCAACAATCTTGGCGGGATCCTTTTTCAGACACTTGCCGCATGCAATCCCAAGTCCTGAAGAAATGGAAGTGCTCGCATGTCCTGTGGAAAAGGCATCGTATGGACTTTCGCTCATGCGTGTGAACCCGCTCAAACCGCCGTACTGCCGCAGGGTATGAAATCGATTCCTCCGCCCTGTGAGCAGTTTGTGGGCATAGGCCTGGTGGCCGACATCCCATATGATCTTGTCCTTGGGCGCGTCAAAGACATAGTGCAAGGCTATGGTCAACTCGACCACTCCCAGGCTCGGGCCCAAGTGTCCGCCCGTCCGGGAGACCGTTTCGATGATCACCTTGCGGATCTCTCTGGCCAGTTCTGTAAGTTCTGAGCGCTGTATGCGTTTGAGATCTTCCGGAGAATCAATTTTATCCAAATACTTCACGCTAACCTACCTATTTCAAAAGTTGAAGACTTGAACAATCGTATCAATTTAGCCTGTTGAAAAAGCGAGCCTAACGAGCATACAGGTAATCCGATTCTAAAGCAGGTCACTGTTTGAGCGTATCATCTCTTCCTTTCAAGTATATAACGTGCAAGGGCAGCAAGGGGCTCCCCTTTTTTGCCAAAGATCCTAAGTTGCTCCAAGGCACTATCTACTAGTTCACCAGCACGGGCTTTAGCCTGTTCCAGTCCCATCAAAGAGGGACCAGTGGCCTTTTGGTGGTCCCTATCGCTTCCGACTGGCTTGCCAAGCATTTCAGGTGTTCCTTCAACGTTCAGTATATCATCAGCCACCTGAAAGGCAAGCCCGGTATATCTGCCGTAAGCACCCAGGGCAGTTATTTCCTGAGAGATGCCTCCTCCCAGGATCGCCCCAGCCTGCACAGAAGCCTCAATAAGAGCACCCGTCTTAAGCAGCTGAAGCGTTTCAAGCTTTTCCAAAGAGATCCCTGTTCCCTCTGAAGAGATATCCATCATCTGGCCTTGCACCATGCCAGAACACCCCGAAGCCCGGGCAATGAGATAAATGACCTCAAGCCACTTCAAGGCGTCGCCCCGCTGGTTCCGCCCTGCAGCTGCCATGACCTCAAAGGCGCCTGCCTGCAATGCGTCCCCGGCCAAGATGGCGGTGGCTTCATTGAAGGCCTTGTGGCACGTGGGTTTGCCACGACGAAGGTCGTCATCGTCCATAGCCGGAAGATCATCATGGATCAAAGAATAGGTATGGATAAGCTCAAGGGCACATGCAGCAGGCATCGCATCCGCCTCAGAGCCCCCCACCACCTCTGAAGCTGCAATACACAAGATAGGACGCAACCGTTTGCCCCCCGCCTCAAGGGAGTAACGCATGGCTTGGACCAGTGGGGTAGGGTAGGACTCACCATCGTCCCAGAGTTTCCTTAGGGCAGCATTGATGGTTAGCTGCTTTGCTTTCAGGTAGGCCTTTAGGTCAAACATTGGAGTTTATCGCATTCCCGCGGGCCCTTTCAGCTTTCAGCTTTGAGCTTCGAGCTTTCGTCCTGGAAGGGCTCTGCCTGAACACTTCCTTCTTCGTCCTTGAGAAGTATCGAGACCTTTTTTTCGGTTTCGTCCAACTTGTTTGAACAGAACTTTGATAGCTTGACACCATCTTGAAACTTCTTCAGGGCCTCATCCAGGCTCAGATCACCACTTTCCAATTCGCGCACGATTGATTCCAGCCGCTTCATGGCACCCTCAAATGTTTGCTTGGCCATCCTCTCACTTCCTCTCTAGTGCCCATCCGGAAACGGCATCTTCCGGATGGACACTCTCTATGCGGCAGACCATCGCTCCCCTTGAGACAGTCACATTCACCTGCTGTCCCACACTAACCTGGCGAACATCCTTAACCAGGGCATAATCCGGCAAGGTCTGCGTCACGCTGTAGCCCCGCTCCAAGATGGCCAAGGGATTCAAGGCATTCAACTTGGCCACGGTGGTGCGGAGTATGCCCTTTCTTGATTCCAAAAAGAATTGCATTCCAGTGAAAAGAGTTTGGTGATGGTGTTTAAGTAATACACCGAGGTCTTCGACCACAAACTGAGGACTGCACCGACCGAGTCGCTCTCGAATCATATTTAGACGATCTCTCTTCTCGTCTAATTGCCTTGAGAGCCCACGCAGGATTCTTCCGAGCGCATCGTCAACACGCAATCGATAGTCGGCAAGCTGCCTGCTGGGATGGACCAGCCGACTCGTAAGCTGACTTGTGCGTTGTCTCAACAGCCGAAACCTCTGATACATGGCGGTTTTTAGGGCACCTCTAATTTCCTGTATGCGCCTCAACAGTTCCTCTTTGACCGGTAAAATCAATTCGGCCGCGGCTGAAGGTGTTGGCGCACGCACGTCGGCAGTAAAGTCAGCAATGGTAAAATCTGTTTCGTGTCCAACTGCGGAGACTACGGGGATATGAGAGCCAAAAATGGCGCGTGCCACAAGTTCCGAGTTAAATGCCTGGAGATCCTCCAACGAACCACCGCCCCGGGCCACCACTATGACGTCAGCATCGCTCATCTCATTCAGTAATTGCAGTGCATCGGCGATCTCCTCGGCAGCTCCTTCACCCTGAACCTTCACCGGTGCTATCTCCACGGCCACATTTGGAAACCTGCGATTGATCACGTGCATTATGTCACGGATGACAGCACCGGTAGGGGAAGTCACAACTGCGATCCTTTGCGGGAGGAACGGAAGGGGGCGCTTCTGTTTTTCATCGAACAGCCCCTCGGCGGCCAGCTTTGCCTTGAGCTGTTCAAAGGCTAATTGCAGGATACCTACCCCCTGGGGCTCCAAATATTCTATGATGATCTGATAGACCCCTTTGGGCTCATAAACATTCAGCCTCCCCATGCCAAGTACCGCCATCCCGTCCTCCGGGCGAAATCTTAGACTCCGGTTCTGGGCCCTGAACATGACAGCGTTAATCTGGGCCCCGGGGTCCTTCAGTGTAAAATAGAAATGTCCGGACACAGGTATGCGAAAGTTTGAGATTTCGCCCGCAACCCATACAAATGGATAAGTGTCCTCAAGAAGTCCTTTAATACTTTGGGTCAGCTCGGTTACTGTGAAGATTCGGCGCTCCGGCGGTATGAAATCAGTATCCATAGAAAATTCATAACATAGGTTCACAATACCCACAATGTCTTTTTGCGACGGGATATTACTAGTCTATGGTGGCGAATTTGGATTGTTGACGGGCTAAAGTGACGAGCGATATAGGCATGCGCCCAAAGCCAAATATGGGATTCGGCAGAGGGCCGTAATGCCTGAGTTAAGAAACAGGCCGGATGCTTATTACGTCTGATAATATATATTATGTCAACTTCCGCAATAAAAGCCTAGACCGAAGACCTCACAGCCATCCCCAACATTATTGGGTGCCCTCCCCTCACACGCGAGGCGGTGCATTTGGGGTCATCAGGGAGCTACTCCTCGTTGGTGGTCCTGCATACTGCGCCAAGGAGTTCTCTAACGGCCGGCAGTACGTAGATGCCGTCCAGATCCATGCGGCACAGGCATTGACTCAAAAGCCTGATCTTCTCGGAAGCGCTTTTTGACCTATCCATAATATAGAGATGGCGGCCCTTGACCGTGCACAGGCCGCTTCTCGCCGGGACTTCCTGGTCGCACAAATCCTCATATCGTATTGAAATCCCTAATTGTTCCGCCAACTCTTCGAGATGTTGATAGATCTTTTCGGGTTGCATCCTAAAAGCTAAAAGCGCCCGGTAATCCTGCTTGGACGGATCTCATGGGGGCACTGCCTGAGGAAGTACTCGTCGGTCATGCCGGCAATGAAATCCCGGACGATCTCCGCAGACGACGTTCTGTGCCTGTATTCATCGGACATGCCATCCAGATACTCTGTGAAGATGATAGAGGGTTCATTCCCCTCTTTAAGATCTTTGAGATAACGTTCAAATAGTACTTGAAAAATGCGGCTGATCTTTCCGGTATCCGGTTTTATTTTCGGATTGAGATATATGTGGTTCAGGTTGAATTCTCTGAATTCTTTCAGGGCCTTTGACACTTCCTGGCCAAAGGCTATGGCTGTCCTTTGGAAGCTGTTTTTGATCACATCGGTCACCAGGTTGTACACAATGGTCCCGTTGGTGTCCCCTAATAGTGCCACAGAGGCCTTAGGGAGCTGACTCCTTTTGATGAGGTTCAAGCGGATGGCGTCTTCAATGTCTCGTCCGATGTAGCTGATGGTGTCAGCCATGCGGACCACACACCCTTCCAGGGTCATGGGTGTTAAGGGAAAGTCCGGGGCAGCAACCTTGTTGGCTATCTCCCGGTCAAAAGTGGCAAAAGTCTTTTCGCGCTCAGGACATAGTGCTTGAGTATGGATCTCGCCGTCATGACACAGGATGCCGTCCAATACCTGGAGCGTTAGATTCCAGCCCCTACCCTTCCGTTCGATTTTGTCCAGAAATCTCACACTTTGAATATTGTGTCGAAACGGTCCTATGCCGTGGGTCTCACACATCTCGGACAAGTATGCCTCGCCATCATGACCAAACGGGCAATGACCAATGTCGTGGCCAAGGGCAATGGCCTCAATGAGGTCTTCATTCAGCCCGAGAAAACGGCCGATAGTGCGAGAAATCTTTGAAACCAGTTGCACATGAAGCACCCTGTGGGTAATGTGGTCATTATCTACTAGATAAAAGACCTGGGTCTTGTCAATATAGCGCGTATAGGCCAACGAGTGAAGGATGCGATCAGAGTCCGCTGCATAGTTCTGCCGGTGACCGGTATCAATACGTTCGTCTGGAAAACGGCGGACGGCATCCTTGCTATGAGCAGCCAGGGGCGAAAGGAGGCGCTCTTCGCGTTCGTTTAGGAATTGCTTTGCTTTCTGTAAATCGATCGGATCAGAGCTGTCCATTTTCGATCATTTCATCGATGAGCTTATAAAAATCGATTCCCGCCTGCCTGAACCCCTCGTGTCCATATTTCATGTTTGCCTCCAGCACCCAATATCGACCATTGGAAAAACAGATGTCCAGCCCTACGTCATCCAACTGGCAAAGACGGGCCGTGTTTCTGGCAAGGGCCAGGCCTTCCTCCGGGATTTCATCAAGACTGATGGTGGCACCCTGTGACACATTCGTGCGAAACTCACCGGGGCGAGCAATGCGCCAGTAGGCATGGATAATCCGGCCATTAATCAACACAACGCGAAGGTCCCGGTCGATCTCCAAATATTCCTGTATGTAGGCAGCGCGGCCCAATCTGTTGTAAGCGGCAAGTTCAGACTCATTGCGGATCATGTATATGCCCCTGCCGAGGGCTGAACCCCGTGGGATCTTGGCCACAAATGGAAATCGAAAGTGTTCCAATATTTTCGACTTTTGATAATCCCCGTAAAAAACCCGTGTCCTTGGGTGAGGAACCTTAAGGAAGTTGAAAAGGGCTGTCTGCTTAATCTTGTCCATCACATATTTGTACGTATGATAGTTAGGAAAAGTCCGTTTGCCCATGGTATCAAATATATCGGCGTAAAATGCGGTGGGATAATAAATAACATCGGCCTTGCGGATAAGATCTATCTTCCAATCCTCATAATCGGAAAGGTTTGTGCGAACCCCCAGGATAATCACGTTCTTGCAGTGTCGCAACCTGCTTTCCAAGGCTATCCTTGGTTTACTCATCATAGTCGTTGCAAAACCTCCAGCTATGCAACGGGCTTCGCCCCAATTGGATGACGTGTCAGTCAAAGAACCTGAATCTTACTATGTGAAAAAGTGCTGCAAAACCGTCTTTCCAAGTGATCTTCTTCCCTTCCTCATAATTCCTGCCACTATAGGAAATAGGGACTTCGTAGATGCGACATTTTAGCCTTGCAAATTTTGCGGTGATCTCCGGCTCAAATCCGAAGCGGTCGGACTTGATCGTAATCTTTTCAAGGAGCTGGGCACGGAAGACCTTGTAACAAGTTTCCATATCAGAAAGATTCACGTTGGTGAGCATATTGGACAAAAGTGTCAGAAACTTGTTCCCAACGTAATGCCAGAAAAAGAGGACACGTTGGGGCCCGCCCGTAAATCTGGAGCCGTACACTACATCTGCACGGCCATCCAGTATAGGTTCAATAAGGCGACCGTATTCGCCTGGATCATATTCCAGGTCCGCATCCTGGATAATCACAATATCTCCGGTTACTCGCTCAAAACCGGTCCTCAGCGCCGCGCCTTTGCCTCTGTTGACCGGATGAAACAGGACCGTGATACTATCATCGGAAATCTGACTCAGCCACTCCATGGTTCCGTCTGTGGATCGGTCGTCGACGACGATGATCTCTTTGTCCAGGGGCACCGATTGCACCCGGTTCAAGATCTCCTCGATAGTTCCTATTTCATTGTATACAGGAATGACAACCGAGAGCTTCATAGTTCGTTATTCCTTCCTAAAAGCCGCCCTATCTCCCGGCGACTCCGTGCAAAGTGACTTCCTGGCCAGTAGATCCTTTCACAGGTCTTGCATTCGGAGAATCTATTGTGGCCGGCCCATATATAGTCAGGTACTTTCCCAACCACATCCTCCGGCTCCACAAGCTCAAGGAGCCTGTTGCAGATTGTACAGCGACTAAAGAATTTGTCCGGTTGGGGTTTGAGACCAAGCTGACGGATAAGGCCATGGAGCTGCATCTTGGGATCATTCGCCTCCACAAGTATCAACCTGTCTGGTGCCACCTTTCCCGCAAGCCGGGTATCGCGTGATAGAAGAATCCGGCCTTCGGCTGCCAGTGCAAGGAATCTGTCGTTGGACAGTGTACATGAATAAAGGGTGTCGTAACCAAGGATACGAAGCCATTTGGCCAGCTTTCCGAGCATTCGATCAGCAGCAAACCTCATAGAAGACATAGTCTTCAGTTCGTTAGTTTGAAATTCGTGTTTTTTCTTGCAGTCCGACAAAGGCGGATTACCATGAGGAACGAAAGCTGAAAGCTCAACGCTCAAAGCTGAAAGGAAAAGAAGCTTAGGAATTCAGATCTATCACCTTGGCACCAGAAACCTCCAGGGTGTAAGCCTCCTCCGGGATCGAAACCTTTGTCCAGAACTTTTCCACCGTCAGTGACCAAAGCGGCCCATCTGCGTTTGAAATCGCGATTCTGTGTGGAAGACAGAGGGACTCCATTTGATGGAACTCACTGAATGCAGTCCTGTATTGTAGATTGCCCCAACCGTCAAACACCTCAACTTGCTCAACGGCCTTTGCGTCGCCCTTCAGCCATATCCTTTCAATCAGACGTCCCCATTTTTTGTAAAGACTTAGAAGCCATCCACCCTCTTCAGTTGAGGGTCGAATCTTGGCATGATGAAACGGAAGAATAGGGGGCTGACCTGACAAAAGCCCAAAAAGATCCTCGGGTCTCACACACATGGACAGAAAACGTGAAAGGTTCTCCACAGTGGCGTCCCCTTTGAAATAGCGGTTATCTTCACGCGAATAAAGAAGAAAAGTTGATCCATTGATTATAAAGGTCAGGGTGGGCTGCCCCCATGGTCCCAATGTTTCCACTCGCAGGTTTTGCGGTTTAGACCCTATCCACACCATGCGAAATGTATTCGCATTGGTCCCGCGAACTGTCTTTAACTTCCCGACCCCTCTAAAGCTCTTGAGGTCATTGTTGCGCTGCTTGAGAGACTCTAAGATCAGGCTAGCGTCCGGACTCGGTCCGGTCGGAAAGGCTTTTGGTGTTCGGACACATCCATAAAGGCATAATGGAAAAAGCAGGGCCGCAAGAATAGAGACCTTAATTTGAGTCTGACGCCGACTACGCATCCTGGCCCAGCTGTTTCTCAACGCATTGTATTTTCTGTTCAAGCGCCTTTGTATTTTCTCCTTTCTTTTCCAGGGACTTCCTATAGTATTGTAAGCCCTTCTTTGGATTGTCAACCTTCATATAAGCATCCCCCAGGTGTTCCAGAATGGTGGCATCATCGGGGGCCAATCTATCCGCTTCCTCGAGAAACTTGATAGCCTTCTTGTAAAGCCCTTTCCTGTAATAGACCCATCCTAAGCTGTCGACAATATAGCCATCGTCTGGTTTGTGTTTCATGGCCCTCTTGATCAAGTCTTCAGCCTCATCAAGATTTGTGCCAAGCTCCGCATACGTATAGCCCAGATAGTTCAAGGCCTCGGCGTGGGCTGGGTCTACGCCAATTACGGTTTTCATTTCTTCTATGCAGGTTTTCTTGTCACCGGCCTTGTCATAGACCACACCAAGTCGGAAATGAAGTCTTACGCTATCAGGCTGAACTTCCAACCCCTTCTCGAGGGTAACCACCGCTTTGTCATATGATTCCATCTCTTCATACAGGGCGCCCAGGAATAAATAAAGCTCAGGCTCGTTCGGCTCCTTCTCAAGTGCTTCGCTCATCACGCGGATTGCCTTTTCGGTCTCACCTTCTTCCTTGTACAGAAACCCAAGATGAACGACAGCGCTCCGATGGTAGGACGACGTCTCAGGAACGTTTTCAAAGGACGCAATCGCCTTGTCTGTCTTCTTAAGTCCTTCAAATGCCATTCCCAAAAAGTAATGGAGATCTTGGTTCTCTGCATCATCTTTCAAAAGTAGCTGCAAGGTGTCCGAGGCCTCCTCGTACCTTTTCTCGTCCAGATATATTAGGGCAATCTGTTTGACAACCTGCGGATTGGACTTGCTCCGAAGCCTTAGCTCTTCGAATATGCCCTCGGCCTCCTCAGATCGACCCATCTTCAAATAAGAACGCCCAAGCCCAACGGCCGCTCTTAGGTTCTTCGGATTGCCGGCCAGAATCTTATTGTAGGTTTGGATAACCTTTTCTTGTTTGCCAGTAGCTTCGTAAACACTGATAAGTTCAAAAAAGGTCTGCTCGTAGTCCGGCTTCAGCTCAACAGCTTTCAGTAGCGCAGCTTCGGCCTTATCGTAATGCTTCTGAGCAGCATAAAGCGCTCCCAGGTAATAATGTCCGGCAAATGATGTCGGATAGGTTTCGATCAGATCCCGATAGAGCTCAATCGCTTTCTCGGGTTGCCTGATTTCGGCATACTCTGAGGCTAATAAAAAGTGGACATTCTCAGACTTTGGATCAAGTGCCAGGGCCTTTTTATAAGCCTCAATTGCCTCAGCATGCTGATTCAGAGCGGCATGAATGCCTCCCAACATGACTAGCGAAGAAAGGTGTTCGGGATGCTTTTGGACAATATCCTGTGTAACGCCTAAGGCTGCCTTATAGTCCTTTTGATGAAGATAAAGCCGCACCAATTCATTCTTCAGAAAAATGGAATCTTCATCTCTCACCACTGCTTCTTTTAGAAACTTTACAGCCTCGTCAAGTCTCCCACGTCTCCTCATCAGGTGTGACTCGGTGTAAAAATAGTAACCCCCAGCATCTTTGAGCCTGACTTCCGGGGGTGCCACGTCAGCAGGTGGAATCATTTGAGGTACGGCACAACCAGCCAAGTGCAATATCATGCCACCATGTATGAGTATTTTGAACAGCTTCACAGGAATCTTCCCTCTCAACAAACTCAACTATGTTCCGTCTGTGCCCAGTTCCCCGATGAATGATTCAAAATCCGGTATCTCACTTTGAAAGTGTGTCCTCATCTTCTTGATCATGCTATTTTCAATCTGCCGCACTCGCTCCCTTGTAATACCATAGTGTTCGCCTATCTCTTGAAGGGTTGCGGGTGTGTCAGAAAAAATGCGGTTTTCAAGAATATAGACTTCGCGCTCGCTAAGATCCTGCTTAAACGAGTCAACTTTTTCGCGGATAATAGCCTCCATCTCTTTCTTGGCAACTTGGATCTCGGCAGACGGTGCCGGCGTGGCGACAAATTCGATCAGCTCGTCGTCCGAGCCCTCCTTGATAGGTGAATCCAACGATACTTCCCATCTGTCCAGCCGTTGATCCATGTCGGTGATCTCCTGTTCGGAGACGCCGAGCCTCTCAGAAAGGAGCTTTGGTTTGGGATCAAAGCCCCCGGATATCAGCCTCTGTTTTTCTTTTTTCAGCCTAAAGAAGAGTTTTCGTTGGACCTGGGTGGTTCCGATCTTGACCAATCGCCAATTGTCCATAATGAATTTCAGGATATAGGCCTTAATCCAAAAGGAAGCGTAATAGGAGAACTTAACCCCCTTATAAGGGTCAAACTTTTGTGCGGCCTGCATAAGGCCAATATTGCCTTCCTGGATCAGATCGAGCAAGTTTTGCATCCAGACCCGCTGGAACTCTAAAGCGATCTTCACCACAAGTCGCAGGTTGGAAGTGACCAGCCTGTAAGCTGCCTCCGGATCTCCATCTTCCCTGACCCGGATGGCAAGTTCCTTCTCTTCTTCCCTCGAAAGAAGTCCGTACTGGCCGACTTCTTGTAAATATCGCTGGAGGGGATCGAATTTAACAAGAGCGGAATCCGTTGTGGACCGGTCCATCTGCGGCGGATCGACAGTCGAATACCTCCCTTTTGAAACTTCTTTCTCGGATTCCCTTTTCTTTTTCTTTTTCTTCATAAATGGCAATATCTATCGATCTGCAAACTCGTCAATTCAACGATTTTGCAAATGAAGAACTTTTCCCTCTTAATTACTCCATTATTCCAATAACCCCCAAATCCCCCAATTCCCCAATCTATTGACCAAGATATCAGACACCCGGTCCTTTATCAAGACATAAAGAGCGGCTGGCGACCTCAGGTCTTGCTCCGGGTCTGATACGACAACCCCCTCCTTTATTGAATCGGGGAATCACTATGATTTATTCCAGCTTTGGACATAGACAAGGTTGTAAGTCTGTGTTATTTAATAAAGTTACTTCGGGAATAGGCGCCTGTAGCTCAGCTGGACAGAGCAACGGACTTCTAAACAAGAAATGGGTGTTTTGAGAAAGCCAGTGATTTTCAGGTAGCCATGGTGATTTCATCGGTTTTTTTGTGCCCAAGAAGTTGGGAGAGTTTAGGCTTTTTCCCCGCGTCATTACAGGTCTCCAGGTAAGCCTTGTGCACGTAATTGTTCCCAAAGGTATTCTTTCGGCAATCATTTCCACTCTACAGATTCTGTATTATGTTGTGTAACCATAAATTGTAAAGAGCGCCATCGTCAGCAAAATCTGGTCTGTGGATAGGTTTTGCGAGAGTCTATTACGAGGATTGGATGTGGCAGCATGTGATATACGTCCGTGGATATTGGCTTTGATGATCAAGAACTTCCACAGATAGGAAAATTGAAGGGAAATGAGACTGAATTACCAGGGAAATCTGCATGTGAGAGGAAAAATTACCCTAGAATAACTATCTATGAGGGAGATTGAACAAGATGAAAGCAACCAAGAGAATATTTCGCAGCCTTCCGGAACGGCTAAGTGGTCTGGAAGATATAGCTGAAAATCTCTGGTTTAGCTGGCATCCGGCAGCACGAATGCTTTTTAAGAGGCTGGACCGCCGAGCATGGAAGGAAAGCCTCCATAATCCGGATAAGATGCTAAGAGAGCTCCCTAAAGACATTTTGGAATC
>Ga0209427_10006960_pt1 | contig 12836 bp, 8 predicted proteins | sample DeeMarSWOR136_30_FD_187465 | JGI IMG/M metagenome (GOLD analysis project Ga0209427, IMG submission 187465) | Marine sediment microbial communities from White Oak River estuary, North Carolina - WOR-1-36_30 (SPAdes) (version 2) | ecosystem: Environmental > Aquatic > Marine > Intertidal zone >... | reverse complement strand
CCATCCCAAGCCGCCGTTTGAGCCGGCGATGCAGGTGGAGGTGCCGTGCGAACGGCTCACCGCGCAGTGGAAGCTCGGTGCGTGGCACATCCTGCGGCATTCGGTCAAAGACCAGACCGGAGGTACCTGTTGGACTCACGGCGCAATGGCGGCAATTGAGGGCAATTTACTTATGACAGGGGTCTGGACTTCTGCTGGAGAAACTGGCGAGCCTGATCTGGCAGAATATCATCTTGATTGGTGGAATGGATTTAATCAGCATAATAACGACGATGCCAATCCTACTACTGGAGACGGTTTAACGGTTCATCGAGGAGGTGACTATCGTGTGACTTCAGCCTACCTTGCCCGTGGCGAAGGAGCAGTTCGAGATATTGATGGACAATCTTACTACTTTCCTCCCCTTAGATTCGATCCGAAATACCATTATTTTTATGTTAGAGATATTGAATGGTACAGCCCTGCTACCAGTCCAGATTACAGGGAAATTATTAAAAGCAAGATCATGTCTGAAGGTGTTATGGGGACATGTATGTGTTCTGATTCTGAATTTATTAACAATTTTATCCATTATCAGCCTAAAAACAGTGACTTAGATCCTAACCACGCTATAGCCATTGTTGGATGGGATGATAATAAAGAGACACAGTTTAGCAAGAAAGGTGCCTGGCTTTGTAAAAATAGCTGGGGTGAAGGATGGGGATTAAACGGCTATTTCTGGATATCCTATTATGACAAATATTGCTGTGTCGATCCTGAAATGGGTGCTGTTTCTTTTCAAAATGTCGAGCCAATGGCTTATGATCATGTCTATTACCATGATTATCACGGTTGGCGTGATACGATGACTGATTATGCCGAAGCCTTTAACGCTTTCATCGCTTCAGGCAATGAGTTACTCAAGTCTGTGAGTTTTTTTACTGCGGCTGATGATGTGGACTATTTAGTTAAGATTTACGACAGATACCAAAATGGCGAACTGGTAAACGAACTTGGCACAAAAACAGGCACCATAGAATTTACCGGTTTTCACACCATTGATCTGGATATACCAGTGAAGCTTTTTGAAAATGATGATTTCTATATTTATCTCCAGCTTTCCCATGGTGGTCAACCTATTGATAGGACGTCAGAAGTACCGGTTCTGTTGGGCGCCACTTATTCGGGAACGATTGTGAATTCGACTGCTAAACCTTATGAAAGCTATTATCGCGATGGTTTGCAATGGGTGGATCTTTATTATTACAGCTTTTCTGATGCTGGTTGGAATGGTACAGCAAATTTTTGTATCAAAGGTTTAACTATCGATGCATCACCAACAGATATCGGATTAAATAATCGCACACCTGAGACTTATTCACTTGCCCAAAACTTTCCCAATCCATTTAATTCAATAACGAAAATAAAATATCATTTACCGAAATCTTCCCTGGTTAGTATTAAAGTTTACAACTTGCTCGGAGAGGAGATCAAAACTTTGATAGATCAGGTAGAAACTGCCGGTGAAAAATCTGTTGATTGGGATGGTACGAATAGTTTAGGTCAAACTGTTAGTTCCGGTGTTTATATTTATCGATTGGAAGCTGAAGGAATGGTGCTGAGTCGAAAGATGATGTATTTACGTTAGCATGTTAGGAGTGAGATAAAATAATTCTGCCATCATGTGCGTCAATCTAAGCTTTTTTGTAGCAAAGAACGCAAAGCAGAAGCAAAGAGGACTCCAAGTGAATATGATTTCGATCGATTCCTCTGCGAGTTTCGCGTCTTCTTGGCGATCTCTGCGTTTAAGTTTTAGTACCGGAATTTTAAAAACTATCTGGATATTAATAAGAAAAACGATGATATTAATTGCCCATCGCGGTGAATCTTATGATGCACCTGAAAATACGCTGGCAGCCATAAACTTAGCCTGGCAAAGAGATGTTGACGCTTTAGAAGTTGATGTCCATCTCACAAAAGATGGTACAATGGTGGTAATCCATAACAGCTATATATTAGACATAAACGGTGAACTTAAGAATGTGAAAGATCAAACTCTTGAAGAACTTAAACAACTTGATATCGGTAAATATAAAGGTGAGCAATGGAAACACGAAAGAATTCCGACGCTACAAGAGATTTTAGAAACCGTTCCTACAGGTAAAACAATATTTATTGAAATCAAGTGTCGCTCTGAAATTCTGCCTGAACTTAAAACTGTTCTTAAAAAGTCGAGATTGAAACCAGATCAGGTAAAACTAATCGGTTTTGATTTTGAAACTATGAAAATTTTGAAAAGCCATCTTCCTCAATATGAAATATATCTTATATTTGATATGAATAAAGATAAAAGCAAGAATAGCTGGCAGCCTGCGGTCGATTACATGATAGAAACGGCAGACCAGGCAGGCGCCAATGGAATAGATGTTAAGGCGTGCGAGGCAGTCAACAAATCATTTGTTGAAAAAGTTAAAACGGCAAATCTGAAACTATACGTCTGGACAGTAAATGATCCGGTTGAGGCGAAACAGTTAATCGAAGCTGGAGTGGATGGAATTACAACGGATAGACCACAATGGTTAAAAGCAGAACTGAATGGGTTGTAGATTATTGCCGTTATGGAGGATATCATCGATTGTCAAAAATAATTATCGGCATTCACGGGCTTGGTAATAAACCGCCTAAAAAAATTCTGAAGAAATGGTGGATGAAGTCAATTAAAGAAGGCTTGAGAGCAATTGGTCATCCACGACTTTTTTTTAGATTTGAATTGGTCTATTGGGCAAGTTTTCTTCATCCAGAACCGTTAAATCCTAAAGAAAAATTTAAAAAAAGTCCTTTCTATTTAAAGGAACCCTATGTACCTTGCATGGATTTTTATAGAAAAGAACCCAGTAGACTAAGACAAAAAATTTTATATTATTTAGAAAAACAAATCGACAGAATCTTTCTGAAAGATGATCTGTCCATTCACTTTTCCTCGGTATCTGATCTAATCATACGCCGGTTTTTTAAAGACCTTGATTCATATTTCGCACAGACCTGTATCAATATCGATAAAAACGAAAGTCTTGTTAAGGATGTAATACGTAAACAATTGGCAGGTATCATAAAAAAACATAAACATAAAAATATTTTGCTAATCGGTCACTCGATGGGTTCAATCATCGCTTACGATGTGCTCAATCAGTTAGTTCCAGACATAAAAATCGATACATTTGTAACAATAGGTTCTCCGTTAGGCTTACCGATCATTATGTCTAAAATCGCATCGGAACAGAAACAAACTCTTATAAAAAAAGCAAAATTAAGGACTCCAGAAAATATCGTTAGAAACTGGTATAACTTTTCAGACCTGGAAGATAAGGTTGCTTTAAACTATAATTTAGGCGATGACTATGAAGAGAATTCGAATCGCATTCGAACGGTGGATAAAATTGTGTTTAACAATTACGAATATAATGGACGTAGAAATCCTCATAAAGTATATGGTTATTTAAGGACTCCTGAATTCTCAGCGGCAATTTACGACTTTCTAACTTTTGACAGAAATAAATATCTGGTCTGGTCAGTTGATAAGATAAATAATTGGGTGGACAATGCATTAACAAGAACGAAATACTTTAAATCCATATCTTCAACCACCGAATCCTAATATCTTCGCAAATTGTTTCCATCCAATTAGGTTTATATTTTGTTGTTCTATCATTTGTTTAATCTTTGAGTCAGTAAAAATAATCAGATCATCATTTCGGTCTTTACCATCGGAAGTTAATCGATTCAATTCATCATCATCATAACCAGGATGAATAATAATCTGACTCACCCCAATTGGTGCCTGTTTAATGGTTTGGATATACTTATCTTTTCTGTTTTCAAATGACAAATCATTCTCGTTTATCATATACAGTTGCTCTAAAAACGGCAGCCCCATTCCTGCTAACATTTCAATCTCCTTTGGATCTATTTTAATTCCTTGCCTCTCCGCTTCTTTAAATGTAGTTTCAGTTGGTCTTAAAAGCATTGGTGGAATTTTATACTCCAATCCCAATTTAATATAAACATTAAGATAGCGAAAATCTGTAAATAAAACACCGCGATGCGAGTCAAAATGGGTTGCTTTAAGTCCTTTTTTTAAGAAATGTTCAATTTGAGCGCGGAGTTCTGTCTCTATATCTTCAAGTTTTGCATTTGCAATTACTTCCTCTACTGTACGCCAGAAATATCCATCAGAATTGACCAGGCTGGGCACTTTATCTTTGCCCGCAACCGGTCGCCAGGGATTATGAGTGTATCCACAAGTTAAAGTGAAATGAATTCCCACATCATGGTTAGGATTATTGCTGAAGTAATCGGCGATTTCATTAAAAGCGGGACATGGCACCATTAAACTGGTGCTGGTAACTATCTCTTTTTCCAGAGCATTTATAATTGCACGATTTACTGAATGACAAAGCCCCCCATCATCAGCGTGGATAATTAAGTTGCGCATTTCTGGTTTAAATGACATGTGGATATTTACCTCTCTTTATTCCAGTTTTGTATTTTGATTATTTTATACTCGACACGAAAAGGTTTTCGGATTTTGAGCTTGTTCGAATGTCATTCCTGCGGATGCAGGAATCCCCTTATAAACTTATACTTAGGTCAAATAAAGAAGGAGATGCCTGCATGCGCAGTCATGACAATTCAACTTGTTTTGGGAATTTTGCTACAGAAACTAATTAGCGTAATAAGCGATTCAATTTTACTTTTTGGTTCTGGCTTGCCCAGATTAGGGATTTGTAATTTTTTCTAATGCCATATACTCATCTTTAATCTTATCCAAATATCGAATAAGCTTCAACCGCTCTTTTTTAAGAATAAGAATCAAAGGACGCTTGGTGAAATGAATGTATGCTTGATAAATATCTCTTTTATAAACTTTAAATTTATCCCAAAAGAACAGGGTAAAATACCCGCTAATCGGTAAACTCAGTGCGTAAATCCACGTCCATTGGTAATTAACAAAGCGACTGAAAATGAAGATTTGTAAGATATACATTAACGGGAAAAATATCAATCCACTGGTTAGCTTTGTCAACGCAATTTTTGTGAGCCGATTGGCTTTTATCTGGCTGAAGATGAGTGTAGCAATAATTGCCGGGAGGTTATTCAGCCAACCATATAGCGCAATGAAAATGCCGACAACAGTAATTAACAGGGCACCAAGCCCCCTCAATATCACTCCACGGTGTCGATACTCTCTAACCATGGTGTCCCCAACTTTCATGATTCTTAATTTATTTTTGTAATTTTCAATTTTTCCCCAGGCTTCGGCAACCTTTGCTGGATCATGTTTATAATAGTGGTGAATTGCATCAGCAAGTCTGCGGCTAACCATAAATGGGCTGATTTCCTCCTGTTCCTTTGAAAGCTGTTTTATTAATTCTCCTTTATAGATGTGTTCAAGGTCTCCTAACAACTGCTGTGTGGTTTCATCATCAAGATGGATAATGTGCTGCTGAATCTTGTCATGAATGAGGTCAGTCAATTGGTATACAGCTTTTTCAGAGTCCTGTTCATAGTTTTCACGAAAACTGTTAACACTGATCGGTCGCCCGAAATTTACAAATATCTTGCCCCGCATTTTTGTTGGATGATAAAAATTCAGCCCGACAGGCACAATTTTCAATCCCATGTTCCAATCATTTTTTTCTTCGGCATTAAATGCGATTCTTGCAGTACCGGTTTTTACTTTTTTAACCTGCCGATCCAAATGAGTTAATCCCTCGGGGAAAACACCAATTGCCCCTCCTTTTTCCAATACTTCATAACAAGAATCAAAGCTCCTGATATTTCGTTCGCCAGCATCGGCATGCTCATTTTTTCGATACACTGGAATGGTGCCGGTGCTTTTCATGATCCAGCTTAATAGTTTGTATTTAAATAGAAATCCGGCTGCCAAAAAGTTTATCTTCCGCGGAACAGTTCTACCAATGATCATCGCGTCTAACTTATCATTGGGGTGATTAGAAGTAATAATAAGCGGACCTTCGGCTGGAATCTGTTCTAAGTTGCGAACCTGGATCTCTTGAAAGAAAATTCTGAGACCAATTTTGATAATCAATTTGCTTAAGGCATAAACTTGATTTTCTAACATAGACACTCTTCCTTTCTTTAACGGTTTTAATTCTTTTTTAATAACAACATCTGAAGTTTTGAGTCAAGTTTTATAACTTCAAACCATCTTTAATGTCCATACCACGCAATGATTCAAATATACTTATTAAGGGTTAAAATTTCATACTGATTCCATCGTTCCAAGCGATGGAATCAGTATCTCAATTAACTTTTAAACTGAAAAACTAATCCTAACCGAGTATAATTCTTATCATGGAGAATTTTGTATCCGGGGTGAGTTTAATTCTATCCTACCAGTTTGAATCAATGCTTCATTAGTTATTCACAATCAAAAAATCGTTGATTCGATTAATGAAATCATTCCTTTTTTCAATCAAGTCTTTAATTTTATCCTTGTTTTTAAACCATAAATACATTTTCCGAAATATATTTCCAAATTCTTTAAATGCCTCCCAATACCATAAGCTTAAATAACCACCTATTATAAAAAAAACAATGAGTATTAATGCTTTCAATATTCCAATAAAAGAGCTTAAAATTATGGACAGAAGCAGATAAAATAACAGAAAGATGACGGTACCCATCATGAGACGAGCTGCCGGGATGAGCGATAAATCTTTACCAGCCAGCTTGCTTCCCACATTTTTTGAAAGGATAAAAGGCAGCATGTTCGCAACTATGGCAGATATGATGATGGGAATACCTGAAATCAAAATTAAAAATAGACCAATGTATTGAACACCAGTTTTTATACCCTGAAGCGGATGGCCGGTAATTTTAAATTCTGTCATCTGATTTTCTAAATCACTTAAATCTCGACAAATAGAATTCAATGCTTTTAACGTTGTCCCATTTTCACTATCATAATCTTCTTCATTATTAACTTTTGCTTCTAAATTTTTGGTGATTAGATAAATCTGCTCTAAATTATTTTTTGCCTTTGTATCTTTTAATTTTATCTCATCCACACCAATCGTTTTTAAGCCTTCAAAAATTTTAATCAAGGAATTATTTTGAATGTGAAATGCACATAACTGCATACCGCGCTGAATATCAGCAGTCAGATTTTGAACCGCTTCCACCGAATCCTGTCGATACGCATGTTGATGGTCTTTGACAGCTATTGGGTCGCCAATATTCACAAACACTGAACCACGGAATTTACCCGGATAAAGAGAATTAATGCCAATTGGTACAATTGATAAATCCAACTCAAAATTGTTTCGATCTTCAGCTTGCAGGGCAACTCGTGCTGTACCAGTTTTAATCGAATTTATCCATGGCTCAGGATGAGATGTTCCTTCCGGGTAGAAGCCAATCGCACCACCAGACTCCAGTTCCTGAAAGCATAGTTCAAAACTTTCTATATTTTTATCCTGTTCACCAGGGCTATCCTTACGACGATAAACAGGGATTGTTCCTACACTGGTCAAAAACGCAGCCTGTAGCTTATCTTTAAAAAGCGCTCCGGCGGCTGTAAATTTTATCTGTCGCTTAATATGATGACTCGCTAAAAATACATCCATCAAACCGGTGGGATGATTGGAGGCAGTGATGATTGGTCTTTTAAGTGGAAGTTTCTCAAATCCAGAAACAGTGATCTTTTTATAATATATCCGAAGTCCTACACTAAAAAGTGTCTTATAAAAGTGGTAGAAAAATTTTTCATGGAATTTTTTCATGAATAATATAATTAATTCAGTACAAGATACCGTTTTGTTTTACTTTATTGATAAATTCGACATGCAGCAATTCGGCGATCGATTTCAGATTCAACCATGCGGTAAGTCTCGCTATCCAGATCTTTATACATACGCTTGAACTCCAATTCCTGGATGCCTTCTGGCAAATGGTCAATTCGGGGCATATAATCGTATTCCCTGAACCAGCCACTCATTCGCTGTTGTAACTGTTTCGCCTGATTAGAAGAACCAATTGCTATTTCAGCAAATTTAACTCCAGCACGGTCTGCAGCTAAATCTGCGAAACTAAATCCTGAACCTCCACGCGAATCATCCATCTCTTTGAATACACCAGCCAGATTGGCGATAACGCTACCGGCAGATACAGTGATTGCGGCTGAAACCAGGAAGTGTTTCGCTAAATCATCCCTTCCCAACAAAGTTAGCCCGACTTGACCTGGTTGAGTACTCTGTCTCTCATCAGGTCCCAATAGCCGATTGATATTTCTTCCGACGCTATATAATGCTACGTTCATGATCAATGCACGGTTTTCTGCTTCAGCATTACCTGTAGACATTGTCCGCTGTTTTGCGAATTGGAACAGAGGCTGAAGAAAATTGGTCAAAGATACGGTTCGACCATTCATTGACCAAGAAACAGCTATCAACCGTTCATTATAGACACGGAGTCGCTCCCTTTCGTCAGCAGGTACCAATAAATCTCGACCCTGCTCCCGAAGTTTATTTACCACGTCAGGCTGCCAGCGATAGGTAAGGAGCAGGCTATTTTCATTGAATTGGACTTTTTCTATGGAGTTAGCCCCCTCCGCAAATTGGCGATATTCCTCATAGTGCTGAAAGTAGTTGTGAGCAAATCGTCCTACCGGATTAACAAACCAGCCGGGAACTGGTAATTTGCCGATTCTTAATTTACGGATAATGAAACCGTCCCCTGACTGAGATAATGTAGCTGATATGTTTAAATACCTGCCAAATGGATTGTCTGGCAAAGCGAAAGTAAAATAAGCGTAACTCCATTGTTGTTCTAAATCGACATGAGCATTCAGTTGCATCTTTCCGGGAGAATGTGATGAAGCATAGTCAAGGAAAAGATTTAAATCTCTTTCGGTAATATAAAACGTTTTAACTTCACCAGCCCTTAAGCTACGTGGATCGTTTAATCTTATGAGTTGCTTGGCTCTTTCTACATCATCGATCGTGGGTTCTTTACCCGGCTGTACCAAAGGCTTTGATTGGATACCAAAGATAATAAAAATGATTGGTATACCGATAATCAAAAGGAAAAAAATTATAAAAAATATTTTTAAAAATGTTTTCATTGTTGACCTACCTTGTTGAAAGATTCGCTCTATTTATTTCTTACGATACGAATTCAAATCTTGACTTAATTTAGTCAATATTACTTATCCTTACTCCCCATCCACAATTGAAATTCAGCATCCCATCTCCAATGGTCCTGCAAAGATATTTCTATCATTTCCAATTGGTTTCTATCGAACATTGCTGTCGTCTGTTCCCAACTTTTAATCCCACTTACCGCATCTAATTCATGTAAATTTTGAAATCCCACACAGTTTGCATATTTCAATGCTTTTTCAATAGCATAACCTTTTATATAAGCAGCCAGAAACCCGGCGATAGCAGAATCCCCAGAACCTGTTGCACTGGCAATTTTATCAATCCGAAAAGCAGGGCACCACAGTTCACGATTTGACCAATTTTTTCGATCTTTGGGTGGAATGGCTCCCAGATTATCACTGTTTTCCAGATCACCTGTTAAAATATAGATACCCCGATGAGCTGTTTTTAAAGCGACAATTTTGCTACCAAGATCAATACATTGCTCTGCTAAACGAGAATAATCTTCCGGATTGATAAAATCAACGATATCTTTCGTACCAGCCTGGTCTTTAACCTTAAAATACCTTTCAGGATCAAGCATAAAAAAGGCTTCTTCAATACTGGGCAGAAAAATATCTGTAAATGGCAGTACTTTTGCCAGAATTTTACGCCAGGGTGCTTTGCCACTGTAACTATTCGGGTCCGGCAAAGCCATATCCAATGAAGTGGTTGCACCAGCAGATTTGGCTAATACAAAAATTTTCGCCAGCTCCTCGCCCTCATTTTGATAGCAGGTTTCCATTAATGGTGGATACCCGAAGTGAAACATCCTGGATTGGCTGATCATTTCTTTATTTAAATCGGTACTGGAAAAATGATCATTGGCACCGGGATGATGCAGAAAAATTCGATCAATTCCAGGAGGTGCAATGGCAACAGTATAGGAAGTTCTATCATCGATAGAAGTTGAGACGCCTTCTGTATGTCCCTGAGTATTCAATAGATGAATAATAATTTTACCAAATTCATCTTCACCGACTCTTGACATGAATGCCACAGTTAATCCCAATTTTTTCAGTGCAATACCAGTGTTGGAAACAGGTCCACCAGTACTGATTTTTGCAGCATTCACATTGATCAATTTTCCCGGTTTGAATAATTCGCTTATCTCTTTTACACCAGTATCAGGGATTTGCGGAATAATATCGAGACAAATGTGCCCAGCAACAGTGATGTCGTATTTTTTATTCACGATATTCTCCGAATTGATGGCATCATTTCAAGCCAATCTTCATTACATATTTATACTCGCTAAGGATTGTTTTGTAATGTCATTCCTGTGAATACAGGAATCCCTAACCTTTTGTAAATATAGGGATTCCTGCATACGCAGGAATGACAGCGTTTATTACATTTTAATCCTTAACGAGTATATTTAAGGTGCTTTGCTAATATCAATTCTAGATTCTCACCCCGCAAGTCGCCTTCAGTCGCCAGAATCATGCCATCTGGTCCTACAAAAACCGCTTTTGGGATAGCCATCACTTCGAATGTTTCAATGACTTCCTTATTATCTTCGTTATTCAAAAATGCATGCAGCCAGGGCATTTTCCATTTTTCCTGTCGGAACTTGGCAATATCCTCTGGTGTACGATCCAGCGACAGACTTAGTAGAACGAAATTATTATTCTTGAATTTTTCATAAGCTGCATGGAGATGTCCCATTTCACCGACACAAGGTCCGCACCATACAGCCCAGAAATCCATCAAGTAAAATTTGCCTAATAAGCTTTTATTAGATACTTTTTCTTGCCCGTCCAGTAGTGTGACCTCAAAATCTGGCACCGGTTTGCCGACCATAATTCTTTTGTTCGGATCGAGCTGTTTCAAATCGAATTGAATCTCCCTCACATCGGCGTACTCATTGTTAAGCTTTTCATAGTAATTTTTGAAAGCCTCTTCATCGCCTTCATGTTGAGCGATCATAGTGAGATATGCAAGAGCGATCGCTTGCACAGTTCGATCAGGATTTTCATCGAAAAGGGCTTTAAGAAATTGTTGATTTTTCTCTTCGTCCTGTTGCAGCATCAAAGGCAGCCTGGGCGATGCAGCCCACATAACTGAGTTAGGTGGAAGAAGTTCAAGAATTGCTAATTTGGTTGCCGAATCAATTTCGGCTCGATAAGGAATTAATTGCCCCAGTTGAATTGCTGCAAATTGTCGAACCACGATATCTTTTTCATCACTCATTTTGCTTTTTAACAATGTCACAGCTTCTGACCAGTCATATTTAAAGTCCTTCATATCTTCATGAGTTTTTTGGTATTCGGCTACTGCAGCTTGAAATGCCTCGCGCTGCTTCTGTACGCTTAGGTCAATTTCCCATAGCTTTTTAAGTTGAGTATTTTTCTTTCCTAAAACAACCTTAGGCAGGTCTTTCTCTTTAATTCTCAGCAGTTTCCTGGGATCAAATATGATTTTCACCACACCTGGTTTAGCTTTGATAACCGACCGATAATCGCCGCCACCATCATAAACATAGTAATCTGCTTGTGTGCCGTTGACACTGCGGAGGGCTTCTGTGAGTCCGATAAGCTGATAAGTTATGGTATCTGCTGAAATCTCCCGCTCAATTATAAAAGTACCATCTGCCTGCTTTTGCATTTCCTCGGCATCGTTGAATCCGAACTTGTTCCAATCACCGAGAATTTGAACAAGATCAAACTGCTTTTTATATTCAAGAGAAGCCAATTGGATATCAATTTCAACGTCATTCGTTTCTGCATCCAGAATGAGTGGAATTGTTGTATGTTCGTGATTTACTGCTGTGACAAAAAGGCGGTACAATCCCTGTTCTGATACTTGTAGATTGAATTGCCCATCTTTGCCAACAGTTACAGTTTGAAATGGTTGCTGGAAGTTACCCTGAAAATTGATGAGATGCACATGCGCTAAAGCTGGTACCTTACCATCAGCACCAATTATTTTTCCTGAGATCTGCATGTTAGCTAATGATAAAGATGGCAACAAAAAGATAATGAATAAAACTGAAAATTTTTTCATGATGGTCTTCTCCTAATTGTTATACTCGTTAAGGATTACTTTTTCATGTCATGCCTGTGAATAAAGGCATCTGCTAACCGATTGTTAATAAAGGAGATTCCTGCATCCGCAGGAATGACAAGGACACAGAAATTCTTACCCTTAACGAGTATAATACCATTGGCACGATAAGTGAAATTTTGTGTTATCTAATATAAGATAAAAAATAACGATTGTCAACCTAAATTTATTAGAATAACAAGGGACATTTCAATTAATTATAGCTACTCTATTTTTTACTTGATTTATTGCTAAAATATATTTACATTTAAAATAGTAAACATTTCTAACCATGGTTCAAAATTACTCTGTTTGGTTCCAATATCAAGTTTCCATAATCATTAGTTAGCGTCCGATCAGCTTCTGTATATCATTACACATTGAATGTTACCCAGCTTGAGAATTTGAAAATACGTAAAATAATATTTGTTATGTTTTGAAATTTGATGTTATCCAGAAACTGTACAATCACTTGTTCGGCGCGTGATTGTTTTAATTCTGATAAGTAATGATAAAATTGAGGGAGAAAATCATGTTAAAAAAATCATTTTTTGCCATCATAATTATTTTCCTTTCTGTAGTTACTAG
>Ga0209427_10006959_pt1 | contig 12836 bp, 7 predicted proteins | sample DeeMarSWOR136_30_FD_187465 | JGI IMG/M metagenome (GOLD analysis project Ga0209427, IMG submission 187465) | Marine sediment microbial communities from White Oak River estuary, North Carolina - WOR-1-36_30 (SPAdes) (version 2) | ecosystem: Environmental > Aquatic > Marine > Intertidal zone >... | reverse complement strand
GATTGATTCATTCAAAGGATTTTCAAGGCGGGACTTTGTGAAATACCTGCTGGCCGGTTCAGCTTTATCCCTGTCTGCTTTGAATAAGCTCAACGCCTCAATCTATCAAAGCATCACTTCTCTGAACCAGAAGTATATTGAAGATGAATCTCCGGATGGAGTGTACTGGGATGCATTGAGCAAACATTTTCTCTTCAAGGACGGACTGATCATGATGAACAACGGAACAGTCGGTCCGATGCCCAAACCCGTTTTCAACACATTGATGAAGTATTTCAGAACCCAAGTCACAAATCCCTTCGATGTTTATAATTTTGTTCCCAGAAAAAAAGAAGAAGTCCGTTACAAACTCGCTCAGTTCATCAACGCCTCTCCTGATGAAGTTGTGATCACCAGGAATACGACAGAAGGGATGAATTTTGTGGCCAACGGGTTGGACATGAAAGAAGGCGATGAAGTTTTACTTTCCACCATGGAACATCCTGGCGGGACTCATCCCTGGCGGCTTAAAGAGAAAAGATTCGGTATCAAGATTAAAGAAGTTCCGATCGGCCTTCCCCCGAAGAATGTGAATGAGATCGTGAGCGCTTTTGAGAAAGCCATAACGCCCCGTACAAAAGTCATCAGCATCAGCCATACAGTGTACATATCCGGTCTCATCGCTCCTCTCAAAGAGTTAAGCCAGATGGCGCATGAAAAGGATGTGCTTGTTCTTGCGGATAGTGCCCATGGCATCGGGATGCTGGACCTGAACATGAAAGAATTGGGGATTGATTTTTTTGCCGCGAGTCCCTACAAGTGGCTGGGCGCGCCGACCGGAAGGGGGCTGCTGTATGTTAGAAAAGAAGCCCAGGATAAGTTGTGGCCCACCATAGCCTCTTCCGGTTGGGACCGTCATCAAAGTGCCAGAAAGTTTGAGACATTGGGCCAGAGAGCCGACGCCCTGACCATTGCCCTTGGTGAGGCCCTGGATTTTCAGAATGCTGTCGGCAAGGAAAGAATAGAGAGACGGATCAAGACTCTTGCCGGGTATTTGAAGAGAGAACTGAATAAGATTCCAGGAGTGAAATTGCACACTTCTCAAGATCCTTATTTGAGCGGAGGATTGACCGCTTTTTCAGTGGAGGGAGTTGAACCCAGAAAGATAGTCAATTTTATGAGAGAGAAATACAACATTGTTATCAGAACTATCGGGAATAGGAAAATGGGCACGTATGGAGTGCGAGTCTCCACTCACATCTATGTCTCTCTCAAGCATGTCGATATGTTTCTGGAGGGATTGAGGCACCTGGTGCGGCGTAGGGCTTAATCAGATTAAATCTGTACTGAATAGAATCTCCCCCGGGGAGCTGTTTTCTGGGCTCCAACAGCTTCCTCTCATCGGGAATCAGGTATTCTGTTTATCCCGGATGCTTTGTGCACGTAACGCTATCTCTCTGATCACCATTCCGAGTGATCCGCCGACGAACATCCCAAAAACGATGAGCATCAGACCGAACCAGTAGACAACTATTGCTCCGATTGCACATCCGATCAAAGGCCATATGAAGATAGGAAGGAACTTGGCAGTCCGTGTTCCAGCCATTCGATCCAACACGAGAATGCCTGTGGCAAACCCGCTGGCTGTGAATACTGGAGCCAACGCCCAGAGAAGATATTCAACGATTAAAACGTCGAATCCTTTGGCAATAAAAAAAACAGCCATCCAGGCAGAATAGAAAATTCCAGCAGAGAGAGCAGAGAGGAATATTCTAACAGAAGTTCTCCAAACATATTTAAGATTCACAGCAATATCGGGCCTCCAGTTTATTTGGCGGGCAAAATATTCCCTCTACAGATTACCAGGAAAATCTATGCCTTTCAAACGGCTTTATACGAATGGCTGAAAAGTTTTTTTCAATCCGGTTACGATTGGCACTCTTTGCTGTCCTCTTGAGTGGACATTTTCATTTTAATAAAAAAAAGGCGATTCTGTAAAATTCTTTGACATCTCTTGAATTTTCTCCTGAGAACGCAGATTTTTACTCAGGAAAAACCATAAATAATCATTTTTTCTATTTGGCATAAATTTTGCTCCTTTATTAGATGGAATGAAGGAAAACAAAAGACAGTATCAGACAACACGATTTGACTTCTATTCGAAGCAAACGATCGCTATCATAATTGTTTTTTTCTTGTTCATAATCCTGAACGGTTGTCCCGGCTCCAGAGTCACTAATGAATATACAGGAGAATTCTTGACAAATGACAGCGGAGTCTCCCACGGTGGGTTTGAATGGGGAAGCCAGTACTCTGCGAGTTTGGTCATACGGGGAACCAGGGGTGATCTAATCCTGACACATGAAATAGGACTCGGAGATTATTTGAGGAAACATGAATTTTCTGTGTCTGAGTTTGCTGAGGTGGCAGGAAACATCAGCTTTAAGATAGAAGGCCGGGCGGCTTCTCTTGTTTTGATTGATGAAGACACCATCTGGAACAGACAGTATGACGGCTATTACACTGGCAACAAGACGAGTGATCTCTCAGAGAGGATCGGGTATCTTCCTATCGAGCCTTTTGTTGGGTTTAATTCCCGTTTTTATATTGACCTTCGACTCTTGCCAGAACAACCTGAACCAGATTTATTCGGCTTGATTGCTGGATTACAGTGATAGATCCGGCCGATTCCTCTACCTAAAAAACGCCTATTCGAATCCCAGCTTTCTGAACCCGGGCTTTTATATCGTCCAACTCTTTTCGATTCGCTGGCCTGAGGTTTTTGGCGGGATAGCCTCTATCCAGAGTGTATAATTGAACGGAGAGAGGTCGGATGTGTTTGAGTCTTTCGATCCAGGCTGTGGTGTTCTGGGTGTTGAGATTTCCTGCACGACCTGCTGAGACTAAAGCCTGGATGTCCACATCGGGCACGCGGGACAGTCCTTTTGTTATGGCCTCAAGGTCCACTCCAGGACACGGCTGATTGTATCTTTTAAATATATCTGGAGTGCCGCAGTCGAGCTTCATGATTCTGACATCGAGTCTGGAGAGTGCTTTTCTTATGGATTTATCGGAGACCAGGGCGGAGTTGGATAGAATCGCTGTTTTGGCTTCAGGTGCCAGTCTATCGCGCAGGATGGTCACTTCCTCGACAATCTGTGAAAAGTCAGGGTGGAGAGTGGGCTCTCCGTTTCCTGAAAATGTGATGTAGGCCGGAGGATTATCTGTGGATATCAATGCTTTTTTCAAGGTCTCTTTCACTGCATTAACTGTTGGCAGGTCAGGGTTGGGATTTATCCGGAGTAAGTGGTCTTTTGTCCATCCGTATTGACAGTACACACAGTTGAAAGGGCAGATTTTTCTCTGAGCGGGCAGGATGTTTATTCCGAGCGACCGGCCCAGTCGTCTGGAATTCACCGGGCCGTAGATGATTCCTTTCTGGAGCTCTAAGAGCATGTTAATTTCCTTTGGACAAGCCATGGAGGGCTTTTCCAAGCCTGACTATTCCTTCCTTGATTTCTTCCTCGTTTATGCTGGCTATGGAGATCCTGATGTATTGAGATTGCGGTGCTTGAGAGAAGTAATAACTACCCGGAGAGACGATCACACCGTGTCTGAACATGTATTCACGAAGCTGGCGCTCATCCAATTTTTTCGGCATTTTGATCCATATCGTGTAGCCACCGGTCGGGTGCGTCCAGCGAATAGTCCTGGGAAAACATTTCTCCATTGTTGTTAGAGCTGTGTTCATCCGTTTCCGGAATATCCGGTGCAAGCGTTTCAGATGAAGATCGTAATACCCTCTCTTTATGAACTCATGGAGTACGATTTGGGAAAAATTTCCGCTTGTCAGGTCAGAGAATCGTTTGAGAGCCGTGATCCTGTTTATGCAGTCCTTGTCCGCAGTGATCCAACCGATTCTCAGGCCTGGGAAGAGCGCCTTGGAGAATGTCCCTAGGTAGATCACGATGTTCTTCTCATCTATGGATTTGATGGGGAGAGGAACTTTCCCGAAGTATTTCATGTCCTCTTCAAACCCGTCTTCCACGATCGGCACTCTATGCTGAAGGCAGATGTTCAGCAGCTTTTCTCTGTGCGGATGGTTCGTGGTTAGGCCTGTCGGATTCTGGAAATTGGGAATGGTGTAGACGAAATTCACTTGTTCTTTATTTAAAACATTATTCAAAAAGTTGAGGTCCATCCCTTCTTCCTTCATCGGGATTTCCAGGATGATTACGCCGTTGAATTTCAGGATTGGAATGATGTGGGAATAAGTCGGGGCTTCGACAGCGATTTTCTTGCCGGGTCCTGTTAAAACGCGGATGAGCAAGTCTATGGCCTGCTGGGCGCCGTTGGTGATGAGAATTTCTTCTTCGGAGACAGAGATGCCGTGAAGCCGTAATCTCTGGGCAATGCACCGGCGCAGCGGGGGATATCCTTTATAGTTTCCGTACTGGAGGCTATCAGAGCCGGTCTCGTGCAGAACCTGATTCACACATCTTCGGAATTCATTCATTGGATAAAGACGGGAATCAAGGTCGAGTTGAGATATGTTAATGGCTTCACTTTCGGATTTTTCGTTGATCGGTCCTTCAGGTGAGTAGCGAAGGAATATTTCATACAATTTCCTGGCATGTGGATTTGAAAATTTAGCCCATTCGAGAAGGCTTTTTCTTTCCGGGTCGTACTCCACTTCTTTTCTCCGCTTTTGGATGATGCTGTAAGACCCCGAAGTGCTTTTCAGGTATCCGAATGCTTGAAGCTCTTCGTACGCCCGGACCACTGTTGAACGGTTGACTCCCAATTTTCTTGCCAGGTTTCTCGTGGAGGGAAGCGCTTGATCGAATCCAATCACTCCTTGATCAACCAGGGCTTTGATTCCATCTATAATCTGTTGGTAGAGAGGCCTGGAGCTGGCTCTGTCAATTTTGAGTAGCATGGGAATCTCCAAATATATGATTTCTCTTTAAATATAGATTATAAATTGGTATTCGTCAACATCCAATTAATCAATTTTTAAAACCAACCAATTATTTCTCAAGAGAGAAGAGTTTTAAGAACAGAGTTCTATTCCTTTCTACCAATGTCATTTTTAATCGAATTTTATTTTTTTAAAACTCGAATATTAATCCCCCCACGATTCTATTGTACGCATATGGACATCCTAACGGACTTACCCATATCTCTGGTCCATTTTCTAAATGAGCTTAAGATTTTCAAAGACGATTACTAAAAAATAGTAATTGAGTTAAACTTTTTTCATTTATTCTTCGTCTATATCTATGAAAGGGCAAAAACATGAAATTCTTAACCAGAGCGGATGAGATTCTTCTTTTGGCGATCCTGCGCCTGAAGGACAACGCGTATGGCACAACAATTATCAGGGAGGTGAAAGAAAGGACGGGAAAAGAGCTGACCTTCGGTAGCCTCTGGGTATCTCTTGATTCTCTTTATAAGAAGGGGCTGGTCAACAAACGATTAGCTGATGACACCCCTTCGCGCGGTGGGCGCAAAAAAATCTACTACACCCTGACTATCTCTGGGATAAAGGCACTCCAGGAAGCGAGGGAGATTCAGACTTCTCTCTGGAAGGGAGTCCCGCGAATGCTTAAAAAATATCAAGGAGGACACTGATGGAGAAAGAGCTCAAACCACCGCGAATGCCGAGACGAATACTTGCGCTTTTTCTGACTTCGGAGGAGAAATCCACTCTGCTCACTGACCTGGATGAGTATTTCCAAGAGATTGCGAAAGGAAAGAGCAGGTTCATTTCCTGGTGTTGGTACTGGAGGCAAGTCTTAGGATCCATCCTGAGTCTTGCGAAAAGGTCTGTCTCTTGGGGCGGAATCATGCTGAAGAACTACTTTGTCATCGCTCTCCGGAACATCAGAAGAAACAAGGTGTATTCATTCCTCAACATGGGTGGATTGGCGGTCGGGATGGCCAGTTTTATCCTGATTTCCCTGTTCATACGGTACCAGCTCAGCTTTGACAGATACCATGAGAATGCCGGTCGCATTTACAGGGTTGCGACAGAGAGCCAGTTGCATGGAACGATAACAGCTCTCACTGCCAATCCGATGGCTCCTGAGTTAGTCCGAGAATTCCCTGAGATTATACATGCAGTAAGGATTGATCATGTTAACCAGAAAGTATTGATAAGGAATGAGCTTAAATACTTCAAGGAAGAACTGTTCTGTCTATCAGATCCGTATGTTTTTAAGGTTTTTTCATTTCCGCTGATTAAAGGGAATCCAGATTCAGCTTTAAAAGAGAAATATTCTGTTATTATATCCGAGGCAATAGCAACAAAGTATTTTGGAGACGATGACCCGGTCGGAAAAATCCTTAATTTTGAGAACAAATTGGATTTCCAGGTGACCGGAGTCATGAAAAATATCCCGCTTAACTCGCATTTCAGATGTGATTTCATTGCCTCTTTTGCCTGTGCCGACGAAGTCTTCTGGAAAGGATATTCAGAGGATAAAACACAGAAAAGTCTTCACACGTACATATTACTCAGAGAGGGGGCTTCCGCTTCGGAACTTGAGAAAAAATTGCCTGCGTTTGTCAGCCGGTTTTTAGCCCCTGTGCTGGAGGAATATGCGCCAATGAAAGACAAGATTCCTGGGGGATTGGAGAATATAAAGTTCAAGCTTTTCCTTCAGCCTCTCACCCGAATCCATCTCCACTCCAATCTTTTTGCGGAATTATCCCCAAATTATGATATCAGGTATATTTATATTTTTTCGGCAATAGGGATTTTTATCCTACTGATTGCCTGTATCAACTTTATGAATCTTTCGACTGCGTATTCCAGCAAACGTTCGAAAGAGGTCGGGTTGAGAAAAGTCCTGGGAGCCCAACGCACCCAGCTGATTAAGCAATTCATTGCTGAATCCCTGCTCATGTCGTTTATCTCTCTTTTTTTGGCTCTGATAATGGTGGAGTTTTTATTGCCTGTATTCAATTCTTTCATGGGTGGAAATCTTGGTTCAAGTTCCACCAAAAGTTGGTCAGTTTTCTGGGGCTTGATTGTGTTGACTGTGCTTGTCGGAGTCGCTTCAGGGAGCTATCCGGCCTTTTTTGTCTCTGCCTTTCAGCCTGTCAAGGTGCTCAGAGGAACTTTTAGACTCGGGACGAAAAGTCATTTCCGGAGTATATTAGTCGTGACTCAGTTTATGATCACAGTCGGTCTGATCTTTTCGACAATCGTCATTACCAGTCAACTCAACTATATCCGGAATAGGAGATTGGGATTTAGAAAAGAACATGTGATTGTTTTGCCACTCGAGAGTGAAGCGGAAATCAGGAATTACCTGAGTTTTAAAAGTGAGTTACTAAAGTTCCCAGATATTGAGGAGGTTACCGGGGCCTCGAACATATTCAGCAGAATCTATTCTTCTTCTCCCTTCTGGTTGGAGGGGGCTCACGAAAATGAATCCAGACGCGTTCAGAAGCTTTATGTTGATTATGACTTTATCAAGACTTTTGGGATCGAGATTGTAGAGGGGAGGGTCTTTTCAAAGCGTATTGCTTCAGACAGATCAAAAGCATTCATAATCAATGAATCGGCTGCCCAAGCATTTGGGTGGGCTTCTCCTCTGGGAAAACAGATTGCCTGGGCGCGGAGTCGGAATGAGAAAGGGGCTGTGATCGGAGTTATAAAAGACTTCCATTTCAGGTCTCTTCATCAAAGTATTGAGCCCTTGATTCTATTAGTCAGGGGCAGTTTTTTTAGGAATATGTTTATAAAAATAAACAGCGAGAACATTCCAAAATCCCTAGCCTCCATAAAAAATAAATGGGAAGAATTTTTTCCCGCGAGACCTTTTGAATATTTTTTCCTTGACGATGACATCAACAAAATGTACGCGTCCGAAATGAAGATGAGTCAAATGTTTAGGTGTACGGCGCTCCTGGCGATTTTTATTGCCTGTTTGGGTCTTTTCGGGCTCATTTCCTATACGACTGAGCAGCGCACAAGAGAGATAGGAGTTCGAAAAGTACTCGGAGCCTCTGTGCCCAGTATTGTGCTGCTGTTGTCGAGTGAATTTTTAAAACTGGTCATAATCGCCAACATATTGACCTGGCCACTGGCTTATTATGTCATGAATAGATGGCTCCAGAATTTTGCTTATCGAATCAATGTAGGATTCGTGTTTTTTATTTTAACCGGCGTTCTGGCATTCACAATTGCGATAATCACTGTCAGTTTTCAATCCATGAGATCTGCTTTGGCTAATCCTGTTGATTCATTGAGGTATGAATGAGAAGGAGAAAGGAAGAGCAGAATGAATAGATTCATTTTCTTGGAGAGGCCAAAAAAGAAAACGAGTGATTTCGCACATACTCCAGCATTTTTTTTATTGCTTAAAAAAAAGTCAAAGTATGACTTAGAAAAGATTCATTAAGATAAGAATCGATTTCTTCTTTTTTACCCTTCTCCATATCTTAATGCAGATTGTTCGTTGTCGGACATCCTCTGTCACGTCAGCGAACACTTTCTAAGCACTCTCTGTTTTTTCCTCTTTTTTTTCTGAGATAGCATGAATTTGGCACGTTAATTGCTATATTTTTTTCCTGAAACAGGAGAATTTCGGTTGGTGGTTGAACAGCATAAAAAAAAACACTACAGGGCTTGTTCCCTCTTTTCATTTTTTTTAGTTACTTTTGTATGAGGTCATCCAATGCTTAAGAACTACATTAAAGTCGCTTTGCGAAACATGAAAAGACAGAAGGGATATTCCCTCATAAACATCTTAGGTCTGGCTATAGGATTAGCCTGTTGTTTACTGATCTTGGTTTATGTTCAGTATGAGCGCAGTTATGACAGGTACCATAAGAACGCAGACCATATCTACAGGGTTGTTGAAGAGCTGAATTTTTTTGGGGAAAAAAATCATATGGCTATAACGCCTGCTCCTTTTGCCCCGGCTATGAAGAATGAATTCCCGGAGGTCAAGGAAGCGGTCCGGTTTATGAAGGGAAATTTTTCAGAAGGAAAGGTCCTGGTTACTCACGGAACGGACAACTATTACGAAGATAAATGGTTTTTTGCCGACCATTCCGTTTTTGAAATTTTTACTTTCCCACTGATCAAGGGCGATGCAAAGAGTGCTTTGAAAGAGCCTTTCACTGTGGTCATCTCCGAAGAAAAAGCAAGAAAGTATTTCGGAGACGAAGACCCGATAGGGAAGATCCTTACATTGAGTGATAGATACAATCAATCTGATTTCATGGTCAAAGGAGTCCTGAAAGACATCCCGAAAAATTCTCATTTCAGGTTTGATTTTCTCGCCTCCTTTGCCACGATGGAGAAACGTTTTCCAAAGTGGGTTCAGAACTGGTTCAATCATATGTACTATTCCTATCTGTTTCTGGATGAAAACGCCAGCCCTGAAGCCCTGGAAAGAAAATTTCCTGACCTCATTTTGAAGCATGCAGGGAAAGAAGCACAAGCGGCCCTGAAACCCCATCTCCAGCCTTTAACCGCTATTCATCTCTATTCTCACCTGGATGTGGAAATTGAAGCGAACAGCGATGCTGTCTATGTTATTATTTTTTCCGCTGTGGCTCTGTTTATCTTGATGATTGCCTGCATGAATTTCATGAACCTTGCTACAGCCAGGTCAGCCTGCAGGACCAGAGAAATCGGCATGAGAAAAGTCGTGGGGGCGCGCCGGCTTCAACTGGTCGGACAGTTCCTCGGCGAGTCCATACTTTTCTCATTCATCGCTCTTCCCCTGGCCGTAGTCATGATGGAGCTTTTATTGCCGGCCGTCCGTGCGTTTACCGAAAGAGATTTAGGATTTAATTATTTGAATAACTGGCCCATTCTTTTCATGTTGATCGGGATTACTCTTGTTGTCGGCTTGGTTGCGGGGATCTATCCGGCACTGATCCTATCCGCTTTCGATCCTATAAGAATCTTGAAGGGAAAATTGAGCTCAGGCTCCAGAGGCAGTTCTTTAAGGAAAGGATTGATCGTTTTTCAGTTTGCTGTTTCCATTATTTTGATCATAGCCACAGGAATAATCTTGAGTCAAGTCAGGTACATCAGGACAAAAAAGCTTGGCTTCAATAAAGATCAAGTCCTGGTGCTGAACATCAAAGATAAAGAATTAAGAAATAAGTATGAGGTTTTCAGGGCAGAATTGTCAAAAAATCCATCTATTTTGAATGTGACGGCCTCATCAGGCATCCCGGGACGAGTCCTTCATCATTGGTATTTCAGCACCGAAGGGCTCCAAGAGAAAAAGGAAAGGCCTGGAATGTGGGTGATGATGGTTGACCATGACTTTATAAAAACGCTCGGTATGGAAATAGTGGAAGGGCGGGACTTTTCCAGAGATTACGCTACAGATGAGAAGGAAGCTATCATCTTGAACGAGTCAGCAGTCAGAAAATACGGATGGGATTCACCCTTAGGCAGGAACATTAAAACTGAAAACAAAGACGGGTATGTTATCGGGATTGTAAAGGATTTTCATTTCAAATCCTTTTATCAACAGATTGAACCCATTATGATTTACATCTCGCCGCGCTATTTCGAGTTCCTTTCAGTGAGGATTGCTGCGGATAAAATCCCAGAGGCTATGGCTTTCATAAAGAAAGAATGGAAAGAATTAGCCCCGAATCGTCCTCTTGATTACCTCTTTCTTGATGACGATTTCGACAAAGTTTACAGGAATGAAGAAAGAACTGGCAGAATATTCGGATATTTCTCAATCCTTGCAATATTTGTCGCTTGTCTTGGCTTATTCGGATTAGCTGCGTTTACAGGAGAACAAAGAACCAAAGAGATCGGAATCCGTAAGGTTCTTGGAGCCACGACGTCGAATATTGTTGCACTCCTTAATAAGGAATTCATCAAGTGGGTGCTCGTGGCCAACCTAATTGCTTGGCCGGTTGCCTATTACGCCATGAACCGCTGGCTGCAAAGTTTCGCTTACCGCACGTCTATCAGTCCAGGAATATTTGTCTTTTCAGCCGCAGCCGCCTTTTTGATTGCCGTGCTGACAGTCAGTTCTCAAGCCGTTAAAGCCGCTGTATCCAATCCAGTGGAGGCTTTGAGGTATGAATAGATTTATCTTGAGAATGCCTGAATCGGATAATAGATTTGGCTGGATATGGGAAACATCCATAAAGGAGATGAATGACACATGGTTAATAATGTTCTTTTAAGGTGAAGCCAGTGCTGAAAAATTATTTAAAAGTCGCTTTCAGAAACCTGATAAAGCATAAAGCCTTTTCAGTCATTAATATCTCAGGGCTGGCAATCGGTATGGCTTGCTGTCTCTTGATCGTCATCTTTGTCCAGGATGAGCTCAGTTATGATCGATTCCACGAGAAAGCCGACCGGATATTCAGGATAGCTTCAAAAGAAAACCGGAGAGGCGTCATCGCCAATTACCCGTTCGTCTTCTCTGGGATTCCACCCATTCTTCAGAATGACTATTCTGAAGTGTTGGATTATATCCGGTTTGATCCCCGGGAGAATGTCTTAATCAGCAGTGAAGGCAAAGAATTTTACGAGGACCGACTTTTTTATACGGATGCCAGAGTGTTCGAGATGTTCACCTTTCCTCTGGTGAAGGGTGACCCTGAAATTGCCTTAAAAGATCCGTATTCCCTCGTCCTTACCCAGCGAATGGCTGAAAAGTATTTCAGCGGAAAAGACCCCGTGGGCCAGACGTTGACTGTTGATAACGAACATGATTATCAGATTACAGGAGTCTTAAAAGAAATTCCGAGAAATTCCCATATCAAATTCGATTTTCTGGCTTCGATCGCCACCCTGGAAGCACAAGACCCGAGATACGGAAAAGTGTGGGCCTGGAACTGTTATACCTACTTGCTCCTCCCCAAGGATTATTCTTATCTGGATTTGGAAAGAAAGTTCCCCGATTTTATCCGCAGACACCGAGGAGAAAAGGCTGTGGAATCCTATACATTTTATCTCCAGCCTTTAACCCGCATCCATCTTCATTCTCACCTGGGATTTGAGATCGAAGCGAACAGTGATATTCGTTACGTTACCATCTTTTCAGCCATTGCATTCTTCATATTACTGATTGCCTGTATTAATTTCATGAACCTCTCTACGGCTCGTTCAGCGAACAGGGCCAAAGAAGTAGGTTTAAGAAAAGTTCTTGGAGCCGAAAGAAGCCGTTTAATAAGACAATTCCTTGGAGAATCACTCGCTCTATCCCTCGTGGCTCTCCCCGCGGCAGTGGCTTTGATTGAACTTTTTCTCCCGGCTTTCAACGCTCTGACCGGGAAGGAGTTAAGGATTGATTATTTCGGGAACAGTGTCGTTTTTCTCGGATTAATCGGAATTCTTCTGTTCGTCGGAATCCTGTCCGGAACCTATCCGGCATTTTTTCTTTCTGCGTTCAGACCTGCCGCCGTCCTCAAAGGCAGGTTAAGGGCGGGAGCGGGAAGCGCGCTGTTTCGGAAAGTCCTCGTGGTTGTCCAGTTCTCTATTTCCATCGTGTTGATCGCAGGCACGATCATCATTACCAATCAGTTGGATTTCATCCGGGATAAAAAACTCGGCTTTAATAAAGAACATGTTGTGGTGATGCCAGTGATGCGGTCTGGAATCGGACAAAATTTTGAAACGTTTAAGAGAGAACTGCTTCAAAATCCAGGCATCCAAAGTGTAACTGGTTCGACCAGCGCGCCCAGCTTTATTCCAACCCGAAGTGTGTTTATACCCGAAGGAGCTGGGGAAGGGGGAAGATTAATCCTGCGGAATGTTTTGTTGGATTACGATTTCATCCAGACCTTTGGGATGGAGATCAAAGAGGGAAGAGATTTTTCCAGGGATTTCGCGACTGACAAAAAGGAAG
>Ga0209427_10006958_pt1 | contig 12836 bp, 9 predicted proteins | sample DeeMarSWOR136_30_FD_187465 | JGI IMG/M metagenome (GOLD analysis project Ga0209427, IMG submission 187465) | Marine sediment microbial communities from White Oak River estuary, North Carolina - WOR-1-36_30 (SPAdes) (version 2) | ecosystem: Environmental > Aquatic > Marine > Intertidal zone >... | reverse complement strand
AATAAGATCAGTGTAGAGCACTAAAATATTTCCCATAGCTTCTGATGAAGTCATATTAGTCATAATAATAAACCCCGGCACCTTCGGGTTGGTAGGATAAGCAAGTGTTTCAAAGAGGCTTATGTCTGTGAGATTTTCATTGACTATTCCTCCGACTAGGTTAACCCGAGCAAAGCCAGCCTTTTCCAGCACCTTTCCCCTGGAGCAGTGAACCATTGCCGACCACTTTTCAGACTGCCAATCCTTAAATTGGTCAAAGGATTCCTTACCATTGATATCAGCATAAAAATCTTTGAGGAGGTCTAGATAGTCATCTTTCGGATAAGGCAAATCAGTTTTAATACCCATAGTTATTCTCCTTTCAGAAAAACCATATCTTGCTATTGCAAAAGTGGAATGTATTCTTTCAGGATCTTTGTGCCTCTTCAATTGCCTTAACTAAACGTATGCCTAATTGATATGATTCGGTGAGCTTTTCCGAGAAGGTCTCCTCAGTCATGTTTTCCACACCTCCCACATAAAACTTATCTACCGTGGGCACCTGTTCTATGATTAAATGTGATCCCATAGCCTCAAAACACGGGTCACCCATAACTTCTCTATATTCGTCACCACAATTAGCAGTAACTATCATTGAAGCCATTTTTTTAAAGTCTGCCGGTACACGTGCAGCACTAATTTTTCCGTATGCATCTTTAGACCTATACCCGAGAGCAATTTTTCTCTCCAGAAACTTTTTCATCAAGGCAGTAACAAACGTTTCATAAACAGGGCTTGCAAAAATATAACCATCTGCTTTTATATACTCTTCCAATATTGAGGCCATTTCATCCTTAAGTGAACATTTTCCTATGGGCAATTCATGATTTTCAAACATGCATTTAAAACACCCCCTGCAATGCATAATATTACAGTTTATTAGGTCAAATCTTTTTGTGTGAGCACCCCTGCTTTTGGCTCCTTCAAGAGCCTTTTTCAATAACTTATTGCACTTCCCATTAAGTCGTGGACTTCCTAAAAAACCTAGAATATTCATGTTATTTACTCCTCGAATAATTGACCTGCTATCAAAAAGCCACTGATTATTTAGCTTCCCAGTGGGCATTGAAAATCCCCTTGTTGTAGTGAAAATTTCATGGCATATCCCTCTCCTCAAAATAAAAATTCACTTTCCATTCAGTATATTGAATGGGTTATTTATCCGGATAGATTACCATTAGCCATAATATGCCTGAACTGTTGCAAAACCTGGTTTCCATATTTTCTTGAGAGGAAATTTGCCCGGTATCATATGAAGCATTATCATTTCCTGAGGGGTTATCTTTATCCAGTTGAACATTTTAGGGATTTTTTCAAGCATTGCATCTTTTTGCTCTATAGTGATTGTTCCGGTTTGCACATACTCCTCAAGCAATCCCATCATTGCTTCATCAAATCCGAACTGTTTATTTCTCTTTCTAAATTCCTCAGGATTGTTCTTCATATTTATCAGCTCAGCCGTGCCGAAGATCTGGAGACTTTTCTGCTCTTTGCTGTGGTCAACTGGTTCATATACCCCTACTGATACATTGGGATTTCTCATGATATTTGCAATCTTGCCCCCTGGTTCACCAGCTATCCACACGATGAGGCCATCACTATACAAGTCTATGGGGGTTACCCGCGGCTTATTATCTACACATGTACCTAAGGCGCACGCCTTGCCGTGTATCATGTTGCACCCCGGTTTTGTCCTTTTCCCACCAGGCTTATTTGACATTTGATCTAAAAACTCGATAATTTCTTTTTCTAACTCTTTGACAGGTATTTCATTTTTTGCACTCATATTTTATCTCCACCATCTAGATTATTGTAATTGTTCTTTTATAAATATTTCCTTGGGTTCCCTTTCTAAAGATGTTCTATCAATAACACCACGGTTGTACAGCTAAAATCGAGGCAATTTCTTATTCTTTCAATCTATTATCAGCGCAGTTGCTCCCTTCGCGGACGTCAGTCTGAATAATGAAATTATGATCTTACAAACCATATGTGCTGAACAGATCCCGGTTGCAATACTCATCAGAGTTCATACGCTCATTTGCTTTTTCGTTGGTAAGCCAGTTGATTTCTGCACCGTTTTTGTCATTTTTAAGAACGTTTTCTACTATGAATGGTGTAACGGTCTCAACAGTGTCAGCAAGGCAATTATAAATGGCCTTTACAGTTTCTAACTGCTCCTTAAACATTTTGCGCATATCATTGATCAAAAAATCCGTCACAACAATCCCAGGGCTGATTGAACCCACTTTGACCGCAGTATCTTCTGCATCCTGGATCAATGCTTCAGTAAAATAACGCACCGCTCGCTTGGTGGTACCGTACACATGGAGGCCAGAAACTTTGTTGTCATTACTGCCATGTCCATAGAGATTATATATCTGGCCACAACCTTGGTCAGTCATCTCCTTAAATGCAATCAATGAACCATAAATCAGGCCTGTTACGTTTGTGCTAACAACAGGAGCAACTTCGGTCAAATCTAATGCTGTAAGCCCTTTTGTACTGTGCGTAATGCCTGCATTATTGATCCAGATATCAATCTTGCCAAATTCCTTCTTTCCAGTATCCCATAAGACCTGTACCTGGCAGTAGTCGGTTACGTCACAGGATTGGCCTATAACCCTGTCACTGCCGAACGTTTCTTTCAGGTTTTGTACTACCTGCTTAAGTTTATCCTTGCTGCGTGAGCTTATAACAACAGAGCACCCTCTTTTTAAAAACTCCCTAGCCAGCCCGAGACCAATTCCTTGCGTGCTTCCTGTTATGACCACTGTTTTCATAGTAGGTCTCCTTACATATCCTATCAATCAGCTATTAGTAATGAGCTCTATGAACTTTGCCGCTCCCATCTCTGACATCTTCTAAAGCCTTGCTTTACAAAATCCATCGAGATCACGGTTAGTTGGTCAATGGTAATTTTGCTGATATAAAACCCCTTTTTGATACCCTGTCTGAATTTTTTCAGACGTTCTCCCCTCTGCTGCAGGGTAGCATCCTTAGGGACCCTGGCGCCATCCTCGTAGGGGAGAAAATCGATCAAAATCTGCTCATACTCTGGACTGGTGCCGTCAATCAGTTCTGCATGTCCCCTTATCTGGCAGCAAAGGAACTCGGTAAAGACTTCAAACTCCTTGTGCCAGTTAAGGCTTACCTTGGGATTGTTCTTTATGTGCAACAGTTTTTCAGTTCCCTGCTCGTGGAACCCATAGAGTACTCTCCTTTCAGGGTCGAGAGTGAACTCAGCGGTGGTTGTGAGCGGTATATTATTAAGTGATGTCCCCAGCACATAGGTCTTTGAATCTTTCTTGATTCCACCGATAATCTTTATTATCTCTTTCCATAGTTGATCTCTGGGCATAACTCCTTCGCCAGCCTCTTTTCCACCCCACTCTCCGGAGATCCATAACTGGGTGGCGGTGGTATTGGCATCGAGCTTTATCTCATGGCAGTCGTTGCAGGAAAGACCCGGTTCGATTTCTGGGTGTCTCTCGTCTACCTCTGACACTGCATCGATACTCTTTGCCTCAGCCTGCGGGAGTTCTTTTTCCTGGGCAGCCTTGTCTGTCGCCACAAGTAGCCTGTAAAACCCTGCGATAAAGCACACAATTAAAACCGACACATAAAATATTCTTCCTTTTCTCACGGTGTCCTCCTTTCATAGGTTGCAATTAGAGATACATCAGTATCTGTGAACCTATAGTATTTAAGAAAATATTCTTTCGTACGTTTAGAGGGCTTTCTCAATCAATTCAACAAGACTATATAGTTGTATTTTTTTTCCATCAGCAATAATTGCATCGGCAAAGTTCGATTCACACCAGGGGCATGAGGTTACCAGTGCCTCAGCACCAGTTGCCTTTGCCTCGTTAACACGTTCCAGCGCAGACTCTAGGGCAAAATCGGGAAATGCCGACTTGACACCACCACCAGCACCACAGCACCATGAAAACTCCCGTATCCGTTCCATCTCAATCAATTCAATACCTGGTATAGCCTGAAGGATATTTCGTGGTGGATCATAGACCCCATTGGTACCATAATTTCTCTGTCGTGGAGGATCAGAAAGTCCCCACTTTATTCTCTTTCCTTCCCAGAGATTCTGCCTTTCCCCTCCTCTTCCCGTATGGCAGGGATCATGCCAGGTAACTTTCATAGGAACACTCTTTGTAAAGTGCAATTTTTCCTCTTTGATAAGTTTATCAAGAAGCTGGAAACTATGGAGTACCTCAAAATCCATTTCACCTACTGCAGGATACTGGCTCTGAAATATGCCAAAGCAGCCAGCACAGGAGGTTATCACCTTTTTCACTCCGAGGTCGTTAAATTGCTGGATATTTCTTTGGGCAATCTCTTTGAAGAGGTCTAACATACCAATTTTGAGAATAGGACTTGCACAGCAGCCTTCGTTATTACCCAGAATCCCTAGATCCACCCCTACTCTCTGCATAATACGTACCGTTGATTGAGCAACTTTTTGTAAATTGGCATTATAGGAGTAGGTACATCCTGCAAAGTAGAGTACCTCTGCCTTTTCTTTGTTAAGGTCCTTTACCTTAAGTTTTCGTGCCCAATGAGCGCGTCGTGAACGAGGCTGGAGCCAGACATTATCATTTTTGCGTATGCTTTCCACCGCAGGCATGTGACCGGGAAGTGGTCCTTTGCCATGTTTGACTGCGTAGTTTCGCAGCTCTTGGATAATTTCAAGTGGTTCCATATCACGGGTGAACTTGCACGTAACATCGCACCCTCCACAGAGGGTGCAGGTATAGATCACCTCCAATGCCTTCGGTGTAAGCTCTATTTCTCCTTCGAGAAGTGCCCGAGCAAGATCAAATCGCCCCTGTGCAGAATAGGCATCAAACTTATACTTTTGCATTGAGGGACATATTCGAGCATGGTCTTTACTTTTAACACTCCAAGGATGAACCCATTTACACATAGAACAGCGTTCACAATTAACTAAGTCCCACCTGTATCTTTCAAGACTCATACTATTAAACCTCCGATAGATTACAACCCGAGCTTCCCGGGGTTCATGATATTATTGGGATCAATGGTTTCTTTAATCAGCTTGGCTGTCTGGTACTGAAGGGAATTTCTTCCGTATACCATTTCTGCCCAGGGCCCATATGCCCTGGTAAAGTGTGCTCCCAAGGCATAAGCTCGTTCACTTGCTGATCGATGAAGTTTCTTAACAAGATTACGCTCATAGGTATCCTCTGGATTATAAGGAAAAGTAAACTCAAGGTGTGAAGCTCTACCGTTTTCCATAGGCTGTAAATACACGCCAATATCTTCTGCAGGATAGTGGACGTTAAGTGACTCTTCCTTGAGTGCTGTAATAAAGGTTGATGCCTTTTCCATGGGAGTTATGAAAAATAAGTCAGCACTTGCACCTTTGTAAGTATCCTTCCAGTAAATCTCCCTGTCCCAGCAGCGTCGTAGGTAGCGTGTAAAAAATGAAGCAGCCTTTGGTACTCCAGGTAGAGAAAGTTGTGGATTAACACCACATTCCTGTGCAACCTCCATGAAGTCAGCTTCCTGATAGGCAATTCTCTCATCAGGAAAATATTTTAACCCTGCAATGCAAAAGAGAAGAATATATTCTGGCAGAACTTTTTTTAGTGCTACGTAATCATTGGGCATGGTGTCAGCAAGAATTAAAGCAAGATTAGTTCCATTAAGGCAAAAGCACTCGTAGCCGATCCACTTTCGCTGTATTTGGTAGGTAAATGAAACAAGATCATCAATGTTACTGAAAGCAGTGAAATAAATCTTTTGTGTGGTGGGTAGTGGTTCCGCCATGATGTTTACCCAGGTGGCAATGCCGAGTGTTCCCTGAGCACGTGTATAGAGTCTGTTCCAGTCAAAACCAGGTCCCCAGGAACCAATCAGATCAGTATTGGTCGTTTCGGGAGGAGCCATTGCCGCAGCACCAGTTCTAAAAATTTCACCTTTAGGCATCACGATTTCTGCAGTGTAGAGTGGCTCGCTATAGTTAAATTCTGGAATCAGCATGGGATGTGCTTCAAGGTGGGCGGTGAGTACCGATTGATCCTTGCGAGGGAGCAGTGGAATGAGAGCTCTTAGCCCCTCTTTCTCAAGCTCATCTTGTAGTTGATCATACGTAACGCCTGGTTCTACTCTGGTAGCACGATTGCGGTAATCAATTGTATGGATTTTCTTCCACTCAGATAAATCTATTACAATACCTCCCATTCGTGGTAGTGTAGTACCATAATTATGGGTGCCTGAGCTTAGTGGAACAACCGCTAGATGCAGTTCATTTGCGTATGCAACTATTTCGCTCACCTCCTGTGTATTTTTAGGAAACACAATAAATGAAGGTCTGCCAGGAGGTTCAAGACTTCGATCTCTTGAATAGCGTGATAGCATCTCCTGGTCATCTCTAACCTTATCTTTCCCTACAATTTCGATCAGCCTCTCTTTCACTTCACTATGATAGCGCTTTTTCTCTGCCACAATCTCAGCGTAAGGCTTATCCTCTAGAGGTTTTATATAATCAACTTTAGCAAGGGACTTCTTAGTCATCTATTACCTCCCGTAAGTTGTATTATCCAATGGTTATATTACACATTTTATACTTCGATTTCAAAATTAGTTTAAGGTATTCATGCCTTTTTTAAACCAGAAACTCGAATATCGAAATCCTCAACAAATCCCAATACTAAATACTCAAAATGTGACTCATGCCAAATCATATTATTTTGGATTTCGTGCTTTGATAATTCGAATTTGTTTCGTGCTTCGGATTTAGAATTTCTGATTTTCTTTTTTAAATGTGCATACCTTATTAAAAGAACCCCTAGTGATGTAAAAACATCTTTTAAATAATATGACTAATTATGCTTTAGGTGGTTCTGGTGGTAAGGGATAGTCTGGATTTGAAGTTAATCTCGGATCAAGTGTCTTCTTTACCTTTAAGACGAGCTCATGATAATTACACATGTGTGGTCCAGCAATGTAGTGCATTGCTCCCAGCGGCCAGGTTGGGGTCATCTTTCTCTTTATGGCTTCAATAATAGTTTGGATATAGCTATTGATAAAAGTGGCTCCAGCCTCCAGGTCATGTTCCATATAAATCAAAGGTTCAGTTTCAGAAAAGTGTCCTAGTTGGTAAGAATTGAGCCAATCGTTATGTGTATCATCTTCTATGAAGTGTCCCTTTTTCTGACCCTCCTCAATTAAGGGCCACATATACTCTTCACTCATCTTGTAGCTATGATCGATTGAATCAAATCCAAATCCTCCGATGACGAAAAAGTCTCCTGCAACCCTGAAGAGCCTATTAGAAAAACCACACCTGATCTGCTCTCCTAAATTGTCTCCTCCTATCTTCCAGAGTTCAGATCCCTCCTGGATAAACTCCCCCTGGAACTCTTCAACAATTGAGTCAAGCACCTTTTGCTCGTATTCAACCTGCCTCGGTGAAGAAAATCCGATAAGGACAACAGAGAGAACATTCCTCCATTCTTTCATGAATTGTGGCCACTTTTCCCAGAAGTATTCAACAGAGGGTGATGCGTAGGATAAAATCATACTAGCCGGTTCCTCGTGAACCGCGGCCGCTATCTCTGCATGACCTATTTCATACATAGCATTGATGAGTTTTTTTCTCTCTGGAAACTTGATGAGATTGAGCCGAAATCTATCTTTAGGAAACTCTGCAGTAAAGTGAGGATTGGTGCCTCTCACGGGAAATTCCTTAGGACCTGGATAGGGAAAGAGTTTGACTGCCATAGTGGTTACCATTCCTAATCCACCGCAGTGCCCTGAATCACCTCGCAGCAAACCCTTGAGATTAAGCCCTGCACAGTCACCCCAGAACCAGCCCGCGGTGGGATTAGCTCGTGAGCCGATTTTAAGGAGCTCTCCGGTTGGGAGCACCCAGTCACAGCCGAGCACCCCCCTGTTGTATCCAAACTTGTGTCCTGTACCCCCCATGCCCTGAAACATATTATTGGCAAGCACCGAAACCTGGGCACCCGCTTCAGCAACGGTAATGGTTAATCCTCTTTTCATAGTCTCAGCTTGGAGCTGTGCGTAGGTCACATAGGGTTCTACCACGGCATACATGTTTTTCTCATCGATTTCTAGTATGCTATCCATCCTTTTAGGGTCTATAATAATTGTATCTGGACGCACTGGAATAGTCGGAGGTAAGAGACTGGTCCCTACGGGAATATAATTAAACTTGTATCTATTAGCAATTTTTATTATTGCCTGCACATCTTCAGTACACTCCGGAAGTACCACAGCTGCGGGGCGATATCTTCCTGATTGTACATGGGTGCTGTAGAGTAACCACATATAGCTGTAAGCACAGGTAACTCCTGGATCGTCGCACACATTTTCAGGACCAAGAGCACTTTCCAGAGCTTCATAGGCACCTTTTGGTAGACTCATATGTACCCTCCCATATAATTATTTGAAGACTACGTTACACTCACTCTGATCGAAAAATTTAATTTTAGTGATGATTTTATTAATTACATAGAGAAATTTTTGAATTATAAAGGGAATGCTATCACGAACTTTTTTTTAAATCTTTTTTATTGAGTTAAGAATATTGTCAAGCTGGAATTTTTGCTGCTCCATAAGATCAAAATCAACATTGATTGAAAAATGGGTAAAGAAAACTCCCATAAATAAGAGATAGAGGGCACGAGATACTTTCTCTGAATCCGTGTTTTTAAACCTTCCAGATTCTATACCTTCTTCAATCTGTTGCTTGAAGGTATTAGTGGAATCTTTGTAAAACGCAGTCATAACATTGCGAATTTCTGGCTCACGTACAGCCATTGAGAGAAACTCAAGACAAAATCTAAAAAAATCCTCATTTTCTTTGAGAAATTGGCTTGACTTATTGATAAAGATTCGCAGCCGCTTCTCGGGGTTTTTTTCTTCTTTTATATATGCTTTTAACTGGTCAAAGTACTTACTTACCCTATAGTGGAATAGTTCGAGAAAAATCTCTTTTTTAGAATTGAAATAATAGTAAATACCACCTTTGCTTACCTTTGCTTTTGCTGCAATAGCATCAAGTGTTGTTTCGTAATATCCCCTTTCATTAAAACACCTGACAGCAGCTTTAAAAATCTTCTCTTTTCGTTTTTCTTTGCGTGCGTTATCCATAAACCACCTCAATAGAAAACTGACCAGTCAGTTTTATTTATTTTATTTTTATTACAATGTCAAGAAAAATTTTAGTGTGAAGAATAAAGTTTGCTTTAATATTGTTAAGAAATTGAACTATTGGAATCCATGCACTATGGACTTTCCAAAAGTAGCACGCAAGTGACATAACAAAAAAAGAGATAGTTAGTAGTTTTACCAACTACCTCTCTTTCCTATCTTTCCTAGCATGCCTGGAGGGATTTGCCTCATTTCATAAGCCTATCCTAAGCAAATCGAAGCAGGACAAGCTCACCGCTGACCTGCGGATTAGAAGTTAGTTCTCTATCCCTAACAACATGTAATAATAGACAACAAGATCAAAGAAATCAGCGATTTCTTGACTCGGCTTTCATCTTGTTACGTGTTGTTTTGGCTTGTTATGGTAGCAAAATGGTAGCATAAAGGGCTGGGGTAAATCCTAGCCCTTTTTTTTATCTAGGATGCCATCCCCCCATACCCCCCCCTTCTATTTATGCTATAGACCCCTTTTAAATACAAACCCTATTTTTTGAGAGTTTTTATGAAAGATAAGTATTCTTTAATATGAAAATCTAGACTTAACCTAACATGTGTTTTGAAAAAGGTTTTATCAAACAGACATTATTAAAATGTTTATACTACCAAATGAAAGTTGTGGTAGTGAAGTTCCCTACATTTTGGCAAGAAGTGTTGAGTAGATCCCTCCATCTTAGTACTACTATATCTTGTAGCTAAAGCCTACCTAATTGGCCTCAAAACAGACTACCAAAATTCTCAAATCTTGACAATTTCTCCAGCCAATGTATAATCAAGGTGTTACAATCCCGTTTGGGAAACCAAGTGGAAACAGAAGCAAAACTTAACCTGCAGCATCGGAAGAAACCAGTCTGCTCGACTCAATTCAATTAAAAGAATGATACGGCAGGAGACTAAAAGAGGTTTTAACCACACATATACCCCTTCCTAGCTTTTTATGCAAGCCTTATAGCGCGTTAACAACATTGTCTTTTTCTTTATCTGCAGTTGTGCTTTGCAGTAAATAAAATGGAAAAACAATTCTACTCCAGAAGATTGATAGTTATAATTATACCTATCATATGTCTCATCCCTTTCATAAATAAAGCATTTCATATAGACGATACATTGTTTCTATGGTGCGCAAAACAAATTCAAGCGCATCCTGTAGATTTTTATGGCTTTACAGCAAATTGGTATGGTTCTAAAGAACCGATGTACTTAATCAACCAGAATCCGCCTCTGGTACCATATTATATTTCCGCTGTTACATGGCTGTTTGGATGGAATGAAATCATCCTGCATATTGCTTTCCTTATTCCATCGGTTGGGTTTAGTATAGGAGTATATTATCTGGCCCGATCTTTCTGCCCACGTCCGGACATAGCAGCTTTAATAGCTGTTCTTACTCCTGCGTTTCTTGTGTCCAGTACCAATATTATGACTGATACTATGATGATGGCTCTATATCTGTGGGCAACATTTTTTTGGATCTATGGAATGGAGAAAAATAGAGCTTTATATTTTCTTTATGCTGCTATTCTTATGTCTTTTTCAGCTTTGACAAAATATTTTGGAATGACAATAATTCCTCTCATGCTCGTTTATAGCCTTGTAGCAAAACGTAAATTTGATATCAGGATTTTATTCCTAATTATTCCAGTCATTATTCTCATTGGATATCAATGGACAGCACTTTTACTATATGATTGCAATTTAATATTTAATGCGGCATCTTATAATATTGTAAGATTTCAAACAGACAGAACAGAGCTAATCACAAAAATTTTAACCGGTTTATCTTATACTGGTGGTTGTTTAGGTGGCATATTTTTTTATTCACATTTGCTGTGGAATCGCCGGATGCTGGTTTGTGGGAGCATATTTCTAGCTCTGTTATTTGCAGTGCTTCTTTGCATGGATTCAGTCGGTACCATTCCATTACGAAACTCTTGTGGGATTCGATGGGGGCTGATTATTCATCTGTCTCTTTTTGTTTTGGCTGGAATACTAATTCTCATATTAGCTGCGGCTGATTTATGGGAAAATAGAAACGCAAAATCCCTTTTATTATTTTTATGGGTTTTCGGTACATTTTTATTCGCAAGCTATGTAAACTGGACGATGAGCGCTCGAAATATCCTTCCTATGACACCGGCAGTGGGAATCCTTGTTATGCGTCGGTTTAAAGGAAGAATGAGTTTAAGAAATCATCTAAATTTTTGCAATATGCTTGGCCTCTAATTCCCGCTTCAGCCTTAGCTCTATCAGTAACGTGGTCGGATGTGTCTCTTGCAAATTGTCAACGCTCAGCTGCACGAATGATTATGGCTGAGTTCAGTGGTTATCCTCACACGATATGGTTTCAAGGTCATTGGGGTTTTCAATATTACATGGAATCCTCTGGTGCGAAAGCACTTGATTTTAAAAAATCAAAGCTAAAACAAGGTGATGTAATCATAATGCCGCTTAACAATACCAATGTAAAACTATTATCTGGAAAACTGTTTCACCTAGTAAGAAAACGACAATTGATGCCATGTCGATGGCTTGGAACTATGTCCAGGAAAAACGGAGCTTGTTTCTACTGTAATCTTTATGGCCCGCTTCCATTTTCCATAGGAAATATTGATCCGGAAGAATACTTAATTTACCTGGTTGGAAATTTTAAAAGACCTGACGAAGCAATCAAGCATTTTTGAGTACAACTTAAAGCAGGACACTTTTGATCTTACCACTAGGAAAGGGACACACAGTTAAGCTGCCAAAGGCAGTTGTTATTGTCCGTTGGGAGATTAAAAGGCTAGTCATAGATTATTTCTGATATATCTTCTAAAAGGCAGGATCATCACTAGCCGTTCGATAAAGGTGTTGAAATGCTCTTCAATTTTTGTTCTAAATAACTGAATTACATATGTTATTTGTCTTTCATTCTTCAACAAGATATCTTGGTGGAATAGTATTGGGCATAACTTGTTGGAATAAAAGGTAATTACTGCTTAATTTATATTTATTCAATACCTTTATCGAACGGCTAGGGATCATCATGGCTCTGTCTTTTTCTTATGTCTATATCTTGTGTCTCCAATTTGCTCACTAAAAGTTAATACTACATAGAATAGCGTTTTATCAATTGTTGCGCTCTGGCAGAAGCATAACATTAGATATTCCCTATTTTTATGTTAAGGCACCGGAAAAGAATTAACTTTAAGCAATGATTGATAAAATGGTGAACTGAACCGCGTATAGGCAAGTAAGCAAAGACAGGAAAATGTCAAAAGACGCAGAATCTCCAAATACGTGTATTATATGCTCCTTATAATAGCCGCGCCCGACGTACGCGATCATCTCAGTGATCGTGAAGTTTCAACTGTCCTCTTCCTTCCAGCCAGCATTGGGAGCATGGTTGGCGAACTTCCCCGGGCTCTCGATATCTCAGGACAGTGGATACCCATTACCATTCAAGAATACGGCAAGTCAAGTCTAATGTTAACTTCCGCGGAGCGGTTCAGTTCATCTACATATCTGGACTGCGACACGAAGTCGCGTATTTTGACTGTTCAGCGGAGGCATTAAGCCTTTGTCTGAACCCAGCGTCCCGT
>Ga0209427_10006957_pt1 | contig 12839 bp, 9 predicted proteins | sample DeeMarSWOR136_30_FD_187465 | JGI IMG/M metagenome (GOLD analysis project Ga0209427, IMG submission 187465) | Marine sediment microbial communities from White Oak River estuary, North Carolina - WOR-1-36_30 (SPAdes) (version 2) | ecosystem: Environmental > Aquatic > Marine > Intertidal zone >... | reverse complement strand
CTTTTCAGCACGACGAACAAATATCCCTCCACTCACCCATATTTGGGGACTTTTTAGACAGGGTCGCTGTCCCTATTTTCCTATTTTCGGTTCTTGACAGTGCTCTGCGAATTAGATATATTTACTCGGTGTTAGAAGAGCTCAGTCTGCTCCTCGATCTTCAGACTATAGACAATCGGATTACTGAGGCTCTGAAATTGAAAAAACAAATTCCTAAGGATCTCGACCTCTGTGAAGAGGAGCATAAGAGAATCGAGGAGGAGCTCAGAAAGGAAGAAGAATTGCTCTTTGAAAAACAGAAGAAGAGAAGAGCTCTTGAAGGAGAATTGGAGACAGAGAGCGAGAAGCTCAAGAAGTACCAACGCCAACTGTTCGAAATCAAGGACAACAAAGAGTATCAGGCGCTCTTGCACGAAATAGCAGGCGAGAAAGAGAAGATCTCTCGGCTCGAAGAGGAGATATTGATCCTGCTTGAGGAGATAGATGAGTGCTCCAATAGTCTGGAGCATGCGAAACAGCGGGCAGAAGAGGGGAAAAATAGGTGCAGGGAGAAGAAGTCGGAGCTGGAGAGGAAGACGGAAATCCTGAAGGAGGAATTGATTGTAAGAGAAGATGAGAGAAAGCGGGTACTCGCAAGGATGAAACCGGACTTGCTTGCCAGTTATGAGAGAATACGCAAGGGAAGAGGTGGGGTCGCTGTGGTGACCCTGGATGCTGGTACATGTCCCGGCTGCTTTACCGCGTTGCCTCCCCAGTTCGTCAACGAAGTCCGGAAGGGAAGCCAGATTCTCACGTGCGAGCACTGTGGAAGAATACTCATATGGCGGGCTGATGAATGAGTGGGCTGTGGCCTATACCGATGGATCCTCCAAGGGAAATCCTGGGGATTCGGGAATTGGCGTCGTCATAACCGATAGAACGGGCAGAATACTGAAGGAAGCGCACCGGTTCATCGGAACCGCCACAAACAACGTTGCAGAATATTCAGCCGTGATTTTCGCGCTAAGTGAGGTCAAATCTCTGGGAATCGGCAACGTCGAGATCCGAACCGACTCAGAGCTTCTCTACAGCCAACTCATTGGGAAGTACAGAATCAAGGATGCGAAACTGGTAAAAGCGGCCATGAGATGTATGAAACTGCTGAGAGGGTTCACGCAGTGGAAGGTTACTCTCATCCCAAGAGAGGAAAATCGCCGTGCTGACCGGCTTGCTCGTTCTACAATAAGCAAGAGAAAGGGACAGGTCGGGTGATCGCTCCTCCTGAAATATCAGGAGGGGAGGAAAGTCCGAGCTCCAGAGGGCAGGGTGCCTCCTAACGGGAGGGGGTCTCTACGAGATCACGGAAAGTGCCGCAGAAACTATACCGGCCCGATCTTTCGGGCTAAGGGTGAAATGGTGAGGTAAGAGCTCACCTGAGTTCATGGTGACATGGTTCAGGGTAAACCCCACCTGGAGCAAGACCAAACAGGGAGGACGAGGTGGCCCGCCTCGATACAACTTCCGGGTAGGTCGCTTGACTCTGATGGCAACATCAGAGCTAGATCAATGATCACCGTCCCGACCGAGTCGGGATACAGAACTCGGCTTATAGACCTGTCCCTTTCTCAATTTTCGATGGAATCCGTAGCTTGCGATCATAATCAGAAGTGGTTCTATCGGAGCTCGAAACCGCGGTCCTGCCAGGGGACCTGGTATGGCTGTGAAGTAGACGATTGAGAGGAGCAGAACCGACGAATATTTCAGTCGTAAGGATAGAGTAGTGAGGGAAAGCAGAAGGCCCACAATAACTGCATACTGAAATATTCCCGCCACTATGTAGACAAAAAGCGCAGCCGGAGGTATCTTTCTGATCCTCTCATTCCAGACGAGTTTCGTCGCTTCTATCAGCTTGCCGGATGTGAGGGACGCCAGTGCATCCTGTGTCACTGATCGACGTAATTGAGGCCTCTCGCTTACTGGAGTGAAGTATGAAATCAGCGGATTGAGCGGCACCGGAAGGAGATAGCTCGATAAGAACCCCGCTGCATGAAGGCCTACATAGATGAGAGGGAAATCCCTCAGATACCTGACCGCGATCTGCCTCCTAGTCGATGACACTCGGGCCTCATGGGAAAGTGGTACGCCTGACTTCTTCGCTTTCTGGATCGCCTCGAACTCCAGTTCTCTGCGCGCATCGTCCACGTCCACTCCTTCATGAGCCGCTTTCACCATAGCTCCATGATAATAGAAGATGTTCAGTTCACCCGCCGTGGTAAACATCAGTCTATCGTGAGTCCCCACGTTTCTCAGCAGCCACGGCGACAAAACCGCAACATATGCACCAAGAAACAGCGAAAGAAGTACCACCCCTCTCTTCAGGTTCTTCCGATACATCCACACTACAGGAATTGCCACAAGAAATGGGAAGTAGAGACTTATCGGTCTTGTGAGAGTCGAAAGGCCCAAGAAAATACCCGCGAGAAACATTCTAAAAGACCCATCCGAACCGATCCCAGCCAGCAAAAAAGCGACTGCAGCGAGAAGAAGAGACGTGAAGAGCACTTCTGTCAGAAGCATAGTGGAGTAGAAGGCGATGTTGGGACTCAGTCCAAAGAGAATTGCTGCAGTGAGAGCTATCTTCGAATTGATGCTCATGGCAATAGCGTAGACAAGCAATGCCGTTAGTGCCGAAACGGCTATCTGAAGAATAACTACGGCTCTCGGTCGGCGACCAAAAACGGAGTATATTCCTGATATAAAGAGAGGATAGAGAGGTGTCCGCAAAGCATCAGGTTCGTAGGGTGGGCTCTCAGATAGCGACAACGTACCATGTTCGAGCAGATTCACCGCCAACAGTTCGTAGCCGGTTGCGTCGGCTACGGAGTAGACCCGACTCTTGTCCACAAAAGATGGGATAGCAAACAGGATTCTCATAAGAGCGGCTACCACCAAAGCAATCAGCAAGTCTCTTTTCATCGATGAAAGACGTCCGGGTAGAGGCTCAATGCTGCTGCTTCTATTACGCTAGGGCTCACTTCTCCAATCAACCCCAGCGCACGGCAATTCTCCCCAGCCACCACATTCGCAATGCACGCTGCTTTCACCGGTTCCTTGTACTTGAACAACCCCCATATGTACCCTGCGGTGAAGCAATCTCCGCAGCCGGTAGTGTCCACCACTTCGTAGGTTGAGGCCGGAATCGATTCGCATTGCTCACCCCCATCTCTCCAATAGACAAGAGCCCCGCCCTCTCCGAGGGTAATGAGCACCTGAGTGGGCCCTACCGCCGCAATCCGCTTCGCAGCCGCGAAAAGTGCTTCAGGTGATTTCACTCTCTCATTGAGGAGCAGCCTGCACTCCTCCAGACTCATCTGAACTATGTCAGCGTGTTGTAACCACTCCTCCCAGTCCGGCCATCCAAAGGGATATCGACTCCCGTCCTCTCTCATTCCCAATACCTTGCTGTGGACATCCACGTAAATCACCGCATCAGAATTACGTCTTGTCTCCTGAAGAAGGCTCAACGAAATCTCTAAACCTGTTATGAAATTGAAGAGAATAAGATCTGCGCCGAGATAGGTGCGTATATCCTCATATTTCAATGACCCTGCCTTCATGGTCAACTTCTCGATTCTCTCGCGCTCGGAAACGTAGACTAAACGGTTCTCATTCGTTCCCCTAGGACTGATTCTGACACCGCTGAGGTCAATCGTTCTGCGAGCTTCAAACAGCTCGAGCAACTTGGAGTAGTGTTCTCTCCCAATTCTCGTTATTAGCGAGACCTGCGAATCCTCGTTCAACAAGGAGGAAAGGACGACCACGTTGTAAAGCACCCCTCCCAAAGATTCTCTCCTCTCGCGCCGAGGGGTGATTATGGTATCGTAATTGACCGAACCAACAACCGCCACTCTCATCACTTGATGACGGCTAACTTCCCAGCTTTCTTCTCTGCCTCAGTATTGACCGTGTACACGTAAATGCCACTGGACACTTCCTGTCCATGTTGATCCCGTCCATCCCATCTGTTTCCCATGAGTTCTCTCACCGGGCTGCCCGAGAGCGTGTATATTCTAATTGTGGCGTTGCCGGCGGTGTTATGAAAGACCACGTAATTGTGCTGAGAGATAATGAAGGGATTAGGAAACGTATAGCATTCGCGCAGCGTTGGGTCTGGAAAGATACCTGAGTCATATCTGCATAGTCCTCTATCAGACCCTATCCAGAGGTCTCCAGTGCTTCTGTTGAGTGCCAGAGCCCTGAGTTGGTTGCTCGGTAGGCCGTCCTGCGTCCGATACGCTTCCCACACTCCATTTATATGCAGTATGTTGAGGCCATCGCGAGTGGCTATTATTGCGCTCCCCTCTAGATCGAATTCGATATCCATGACCTCGTCGGAGAGCAGGGGGCTGTTTCTCGTGGTGTAGCTCCTCTCCAAGATTGTGTCTTTGAGAACCCTTATCCCATTCGATGTGCCAATCCATACACAGTTGTCCCTGTCAACGCTGATGGCATAAGTTGGTATAGCTCCAGAAGAGTATGTCCACCACGCTTCGTCAGGTGGATCAACAAGTGAAATGGACAGGTCTATCCTTGCAATTATCGGTGTCATTTCGCTCCCTAACCACAATCCATACGTACTATCAAGAGCCATCGCCCATATCGCCTTTGTGTAATTATCGCGCGAAATGAAACTCCACGTTGAGTCATCAGACGAAAGTATCGAGATGCCCTCCCCTATACCGCCTGCCACGTACACTGAGAAGAAGCGGTTGTTGTACTTGTCCACCAACGGAAAAGATGTGTTGTTTCCTCTTAGACCGCTGTTCGAGTCGTTGTATATCCTAAAACTGTCGGCATTAGTGTATTCGAGAAGCCCGTACCCATAACACGTAAACCATCGATTTCCCCCTCTGTCGACCGCGCTGAAGCGAAAGTTACCCATGTCTCCGAAATCCTCTCTCCCATAGGCGGTCCACTGACCTTGCTGAAACCTACTCAGCGCATACGGCTTTATGGATTCGGGATTCCAAGGCTCGAAGTGAGTGCACCACACACCACCATCCCGGTCGATCAACACGTCGTTGATAAAATTGCTTCTGGGCCCGGGAGATCTATACACACGCCACACTCCATTCAGTCTCGCGATGCCGCCCCCGTAGGTGCCTACCCAGAGACTGCCATCTGAATCGAAAGCCATCGCTCTGATCTCCGTAACAGCCAATCCCTCATTCCGTGGCTCCCACCTGTCCAACACCCACTCTGCTACTCCACTATCCGTGCCTACGTACAGAGCCCCTGCACGAGACGCAATTCTCCTGACGATTTCTGAAGGAAGCCCCTGGTTCACAACATCCCAATTCACACCGTTGAATCTCCCCACCCCGCCGTCAGTAGCTGCCCACATACGACCGGATGACGGAGATATGTCGAGAACTTTGTTGGATGGAAGTCCCTCTGCGACAGTATAGGAACTCCACTCGTCGGCAGCGAATAATCGGTCAATATGAACCTTGTCTACGCCACCATTGGTTCCGAACCACAAAGTGTCGCCAAATCTCTTCATCACGTTTATGCGAGCATTTGTGAGCCCGCTATTGCCGGCATCCAGAAAGATGCCATCAAATGAAAATCCAGCATTCGTGCCGATGATCATCTTGTCCTCGTCGATCAGCAGACAGGTGATGGTATCGGCCTGCAATCCAAGGTCTGACATGTGGAATCGTATGAATGCTCCTTCTTGCGTAAGCTGGGTCAATCCACTGGTCCAATGCGAGAAAAATCTATTCCCGGTCTCATCTTTCTCTATGTCAGTGACGAAATTACTGATGAGCCCGTCAGTATTATCGTACTTGATATACGTGCTGTCGGCCACCTTGAATCGGACGACACCTCCAGTAGTGGCCCAAAACATCTCCATCTCCTCTATATGAAGGTCATACACATAGTTCGAATTGAGATAGGTAGTGAAGAGGGAGGCCACATTTAGCAGCATCAACATGGCTAACATCTACTCACCTCTTGTTCTTGACCATATTCGCCAAGAGCACAAACCCTCCGATTGATACTCCCACGAATAGAATGATAACTCCTCTATTGGCGGTGGACAGGGCAACCGCAACTATCCCAAGGAGTATGGCTGATATGTACAAGATGAAGACCACTTGGCGGGCCGAGAATCCAAAATCCAGAAGCCTGTGATGAATGTGGGACCGGTCAGCATTGAATATACCATTCCGAGCCTTGGACCTTCTGAACACCGCGAGAAATGTGTCGACCAGCGGCACGCCGACGGCAAGAATAGGAATCAAAAGGGCAATCACAGCAACACTCTTGCCGGCTCCGAGAATGGCAATGGCAGAGAGTGCGAGTCCAAGGAACATACTCCCAGTATCTCCCATAAATATCTTCGCAGGGGGGAAATTGTGCTTGAGAAACCCCAGAGAACTTCCAAACATCGAGAGGGCGAAGAGGGATGCTATGGGACTGCCGAGGTTCAACCCCGCAAGGAAGAAGGTCACGCTGGCTATGGAGGCAATCCCTGTTGCCAAACCATCTATTCCATCGATCAGATTGAGCGCGTTCACAAAGGCCATAATCCATAACATAGTGGCAGGAAGCGAGAAATATGAGAGCTCAATGCTTCCACCGAATGGGTTGGCTATGGACGTAATTGTGTACCCGAAGCTGAAAAGAACGGCAGCTGCCAGTGCCTGAAAAAGCAGTTTAAGAGCAACAGAAGAGTGTTTTACATCATCATAGATTCCAATGGAGAGTATTACACCTCCTCCTATGGCGATGCCCAAAATGGACCTCAGATTGATCACTGCAAATCCCTCCCAAAGGCCCCCCACGACTATAGCCAGAAGGAAAGCTACGTATATCGCTACCCCACCTAAGGTGGGCACCGGATCAGGATGGATCTTTCTCACCTCCGGTTCATCCAGAATACGAAATCGCAATGAGAATTTCCGAACCAGAGGGGTGAGAACGAGCGAAACGAGAAACCCAGTGACCACAATCAGGATCTTTGTCACCACCCAATTTTGTATACGAGTTGAGGAATGTCAAGGAGAGAGCCCCGAAACGCCTCAGAGTAGGTAGAAAATCAGGATTCCTGCCAGGCAGAAAAACATCACCGCAGTGAGCAATTTCACGGTTTTGCCCCGGCTTCTCAGGACGAAGAAGAGCCTCTCTGCAGTCATACCCCTATAAGCGAGGAGAAAGACGACAAGGAGAGGAATGATGAAGCACACGTTGTAGAGCAGGAGGTAAATGATGCCTCGAGTACGGAGTGCCGGGATCTTCGTTACGAAGATGATAGTAGGGAGATACACCTGCCCGGTACAGGCGAACTCAAGCAAAGAGATGAGGAATCCAGTAGCAAAAGCTCCCGCAATGTACTTCTCCGTATCCATCCTCTTTCTGACGACCTCTTGAGTTCTTCTCCGCAGGAACCCTGGGAGCCTGAGAAGTGACTTTTCATAGTCACCGCCCGAATACTTAAAGTAATCATAGATGGAGAGAATGCCAAAGACGACCGCAACACCAGCTGTGCCGACATAAACTACTCTCCCAAGCACACGCATAAAACTGATCTTCTGGATGAAACTGAGCAGTCCAACACCGATGAGGAAATATGTTAGAAAAACCGCGATCACAAAAGACAAGCCGATGAAGAGTACGTCTGTCCGCTTCTTAATCAGGAAAGCAAGGTATGAGATGAAAAAGACGAGTGTGGCAAAAGCACATGGGTTCACGCCGTCAAGAAGCCCCGCCGAGAGGATCGTAAGCAATTCAAGGCTCCTGAATCGCCTCAGTATACCAGCTTCCGCCTGTTCAAGGTAGGCTTCCGCTTCGTTCCAAGGCGGTGACCTCTCTATCCTCTTGTACTTCTCTATCAAAGAGACGAGATTTCGGTCTGTTACATCCGTTCCGAGCAGGTAATCACTCCCTATGAATACGGCCGGGGTCGACATCCTCTTCTGCTCAGGAACTCCGGTGAGGATTCCGAGTGCCTCCGCCAACCTCTTGTGCTCCGCCAGGCCTACATCAAAACTTCTCACTTCCAGCTCAGGATATTTCGATTCCAAGTATGCTATCTGATATTCAGCTCTATCGCATTTCTTGCATCCAAGTTCGTATAGGTATGCAAGATACACCGTTTTGGAGCTCGTATCCGGCTCCCCCAGGTGTTCCAACTCCCACTCTGCGCTGAGAGTATACACCGCGCGTGTGACGAGGTCCGGTCGAAGGAAAACGGCTCCCTTCGCCGCATACTCGCCCAATACACCACCCAATCGTGATTCCACATCCTCCAGGTCCAGGAGATATTCACCCACCACCACAATTGGAAACTCGTTTTGAACATCTCCCCAGGCCTCCTCGACTTGCGCCAATGCCTCGTAATTCTCCGGGTTGTTTATCTCAAAGTACCGTACGTCTAACTCTCCAAGATAAGTGGAAAAGACTGAGGGGAAAAATTCGGTTATGATTCTGTGGCAATCCTCACAATCCATCGCATAGAAGACGTAGACTGAGACAGTTTCAGTGGCCGCCAAATGGCTCACGCAGCACGAAACCAGGAGAATTGCGAGAAGAAGCCTGTGCTTTGTGTCCATTACCTTCATCCTGAAGGACCCTCATTCAGGCCGTATCCACCCTTTTCGCCAGCCCCCTCTCGAGTCCTGTGTGCGCATCTGCGTGACGAGGAAGCTAAAGCGGCGTGAATCACACGGCCATTCAAGCCTGCACACTTCTCAGGGGAATGTATCCACTAATGGCAGAATTGTCAAGCGTTGACATCACGAAACCCCATTATAGAATTGGGGAAGTGAATCTCGGAGAGATAGGGGAATGGAGATTGGTAGAACTCATCAGGGAGAAGCTTAAGCTCCCCCGCTCGGACGAAGTGCTCGTGGATATCGGTGATGACGCAGCATGCGTAAAGCTTGAGGGACCGTCTGTACTCACGACCGATTCGTATCTTGAAGACGTACATTTCAGTCTCCGCCACTACGATTTCCGTGACATCGGGTACAGGTCTCTGGCATCTTCCTTGAGCGATGTAGCAGCCATGGGAGCCGAACCCAGGTTCGTCTTGATATCTTTGCAGATTCCGCTCGAAACGACAGTCGAAGATGTGGAGAGGCTGTACGCTGGCATGATCGAGCTTGCTCACAGATTCGATTTCCGAATTGTTGGGGGAGATACCGTACGATCGAGAAGTGTTGGAATTGTCTGTACTGTAATAGGTCAGGCAGATGAGCCAATTGAAAGGAGAGGAGCTAAACCTGGTGACGCCATATTCGTTACTGGCGAACTCGGCTCCTCTGCCTTCGGACTCTACCTGATGAAGGCCCAGATCCACACACCTGAGTCTGCTGACTTCATAGAAATCCATAAGCGCCCCTTTCCAAGAGTGGAGGAGGGTCGCCTCCTATCCCACTCTGGAGTGGTTAGTGCGATGATAGATATCTCCGACGGCCTCGCAATGGATATCCACCATCTGGCACACGAGAGCGGGGTGGGTGCGCTCATTCACTTCGAAACGCTGCCCGCACATGAAGGACTTCAACGATTAGCAGCTGAATATGATCAACGGGCGGCGGATTTCATTCTCTATGGTGGAGAGGATTATGAGCTTCTCTTCACCATTCCTTCGGAGCGACGGGGCACGGTCCCAAGCCGCGTAACAACGAAAACAGGTACAAAGATCACTGAGATTGGCAGGATCGTAGAGGAGAATAGGGTAGAACTGGAGAAGGGTGGAGAGGTGAGTCTCCTCCCTCGTCGCGGATACGACCACTTCCAAGCAGAGAACGGGTTGGGCTCACTATTTTGAGTTGAGCTCCTGGGGCATCTCCCTCTTTCGCCGCCCATTCCTTGCTCGAATCCAGCCGTTTGTCATTAGAGAAATTGATACGCCGAGGCTGTCCAAAAAGGCGGCGAAAGTCCATGCGTGCACGGATATTTGCTCGTCCATACGGATCTGACGATCGGGTTGCCCGTAGGGGCCGTATGGCAAATAGTTCACGGCAGCGCCGGCGCGAGTAGAGGTGTTGCAGCCGATCGTAGTATCTGTTACACATCAGATTGCAGATCGAATGGTCCTTTCAGCCCTCCTCCGCAAAAATCCGTCCTGCATGCCGGGACGTTCCTGTCATGAGTTTCTCGACAAGCTCCCGTCCCCTTTTTTGATGAGGAGTATCCTGTCTATCCTGAAGGCCCGCTCTTCATTTCTCAAATGGCAGAAAGCGATGAGATATGGTGTTCCTCTGCGCACATCTACTTGAATAGGGGTGACCACGCGTTCCGTCTCTTCTCCCGATGATGACACGTATTTGAGAAAGAGTTTTTCGCCAGTCCTTATGGCCTCTTCAGCCATAATCAGTGGAGTTGTCTCATCTATCCCTGGAAGTTGCACGTGAACACCCTGCAGATTCATTAACTCTGCGAGGGTCCCTACCCTGAACTCCGCAGTGAAATAACGAAATATCTCCCTGGTGATGACTGCATCCTTGAAGGCTCTGTGTGCTCCTTGAGTGTCTATCCCCAGGCAGTATGCAATGGCCTCGAGGGAATTGTCCGGAAATCTGAAGTGAGTCCTGGCGAGAATAAGGGTATCCACTACAGGATTGTTCGGAATCGGCAACTCTGCTTTCCGAAGATGCTTGGCGAGAAAGGCGAGATCGAAGTCTGCGTTGTGAGCGATGAGAACGGTACCTTCAATGAATGCCAGGAAATCGCCTGCAATGCTCTTGAACGGAGGTGCATCTTTGACCATTTCGTCAGTTATGCCGTGTACCCTCACCGCATCACCCGGGATTGGCCGTTCTGGATTCACCAGACTGCTGTACGAATCGAGGTCTTTGGCGCCCCGGAATTTCAGAAGTGCGATCTCGCAAATCCAGTGCTCAAGGTATGCCTCCAGCCCGGTCGTTTCTACATCCAAGACGGTGAAGAGAACATCGTTCAAAGGTCTGCTCAAGAGAGAATTCAGCGAAGGATCTTTTCGTGTCATGAGACAGAGGTAGCTTTCAACACTCCCTTTCGAAAAGGAGAGGAATCGAGTGGATCTTCAATGCCTCTATTTCGGCAGCATATATGTGACTCCACACCAGATTCCGAGGTAGTCCGCTCCATTGATGTGATACTTGAGCTCAGCACATCCCCTTAGATTGGAGGAGAACGGATATTCCCCGCCACCAGCAAGGTGCATTCCCAGGTCGAAATCCCACTCTGAGTGTTTCGGTCCTGGGTGCGGTTCCCATGACGAATGGCCAATAGTGAAGCCAAGACCTGCGCCGGCGTAGGGTTGGACAGAGGAGTGAACCTGGAAAAGGTATTTGGCAGTAGCGCCAAGTCCAATCTGAGTCAATCTCCACTTTCCAAAGGCATGGTCGTAAGATTTCTTGAAGAAGTCTCCGAATGCAGTCAGGTGAAAGTCTTTGATAATGGTCCCCAAATCTGCTTGGACACCGAATCCAATGGTGCTCTCAATCGGGTCCTCTGGCAGCACAAACCCAAGACGCCCGCCAATACCTTGAAGCTCAATGTCCTGTCCTGTGGCAAGGGTGGCAAGGCAAAGTATACATACGAAGCTCGACATAGGCGCGACACATCTTCTCATAACATCCTCCGCCTCCTCTGTTGCTCAATCATTCTCTAAGGCTAATGAACTATAGTCTTCGAATGGGAGTCTTTTCTGCCGTCTCACCTCCTTCTGAGGTGGTATACGTTCCTGCTGTGTCCGGGCGCCTGTTGGCTCTTCTTATTCCTTGCTTATCTCTTCGGAAATAGAACGAGCCCGGAATCGGTGTCGGTGAGGTTTCGTCTCGGAACCCAAGTCTCAGGTTCCCAGTTCCCAACTGCTGAGATACTTCTTCTGTTCCTCGGTAAGCTCGTCAATGGAGATCCCCAGGGTCTCGAGCTTCATTCGCGCGATTTCAACGTCCATCTCTTCAGGAATTGAGTAGACTTTGCGCTCTAACTCTCCTCTTTTCTTGACGAGGTATTCGGATGCGAGGGCCTGATTGGCAAAACTCATGTCCATAACGGAAGGAGGATGACCTTCTGCGCACGAAAGATTGACAAGGCGCCCCTCTGAGAGAAGCCTGATTCTGCGTCCGTCCATGAACTCAAACTCCTCGACCATCTCCCTCAGCCTTCTTCTCTTCACAGCTCTTCCGGCAAAAACGCTCTTGTCTATTTCAACGTCGAAGTGGCCTGCATTACAGAGAATAGCTCCGTCCCGCATGACATCAATGTGTTCAGCTCTTATCACCCCAACATCTCCTGTGGCCGTTACGAAGACTTCCCCAACCTTTGCCGCGTCCATCATTGACATCACTCTGTGTCCATCCATTCTTGCCTCAAGGGCTCTGACTGGATTGGTTTCAGTGACGATGACCTCCGCTCCCATCCCTTCGGCACGCATGGCAATTCCCCTTCCACACCATCCGTAGCCAGCGACGACTACTACGGTGCCAGCCAGAAGGAGATTCGTCGCTCTGAGTATTCCGTCGATGGTTGATTGACCAGTGCCGTATCTGTTGTCGAAGAGATACTTCGTCTGAGAATCGTTTACCGCGATGATTGGGTAGGCAAGCTCGCCAGATCGCGCCAGTGCCCTCAACCGAATGACTCCTGTAGTAGTCTCCTCAGTTCCACCAATTATCTCGGGAATCAACTCTGTCCTCTGGGTGTGTACGGTTGAGACTAAATCCGCACCGTCATCTATTGTTATGTGAGGCTTTGTGTCAAGAACTTGGTAGATGTGCCTGTAGTATAAATCTCTGTCTTCTCCTTCCACTGCATAGACTGGTATCTCGAAGTCGACTACAAGGGAGGCTGCCACATCG
>Ga0209427_10006956_pt1 | contig 12839 bp, 9 predicted proteins | sample DeeMarSWOR136_30_FD_187465 | JGI IMG/M metagenome (GOLD analysis project Ga0209427, IMG submission 187465) | Marine sediment microbial communities from White Oak River estuary, North Carolina - WOR-1-36_30 (SPAdes) (version 2) | ecosystem: Environmental > Aquatic > Marine > Intertidal zone >... | reverse complement strand
TATGTATAGAGAACAAGTATGGATAAATAGTGGACATGTTCAATTTTACTCAGAAAATATGTTTCCTATTGAGATTAACGGAGAAAAATGGTATGTAAAACCTATGAATTGTCCTGGTCATATGATGATATTCAATCGAAGATCTTATTCTTATAGAGAATTACCCGTGAGATTTGCTGAATATGGAACTGTTTATCGTTATGAGATGTCTGGTGTACTTCATGGATTATTACGTGCTAGGGGATTTACCCAAGATGATGCTCATATTTTCATGATGCCACATCAATTAGTTGATGAGATAATAAATGTGATCAAGATGATTGATTTTTTCTATAAAACTTTTGGATTTAAAGAATGGGTCTACAATTTAAGCACCAGACCTAATAAAGCTATAGGAAATGAAGATATCTGGAACTACGCCACCAATTCTTTAATTGAAGCTTTAGAAAAACTACACATTAAATTTAATATAAAAAAAGGAGAAGGTGCGTTTTATGGCCCTAAAATTGATGTTGATGTTAGAGATGCAATTGGGCGTATGTGGCAACTCGCAACCATTCAAGTAGATTTTAATCTTCCAAAAAGGTTTGGTATTACTTATATAGGTGATGATGGTGATAAAAAACAGCCAGTGATGATACATCGAGTTATTTATGGAGCAGTAGACAGATTTTTGGCTATTTTAATTGAACATTATGGAGGAAAATTACCAGTCTGGTTAAGTCCAATTCAAGCAGTTATAATTCCTATTACCGATAGAAACCTTGAATATGCGAAAAAAATAAGGAATAAATTACTTGAAAAAAAAATCAGGGCTGAAGTTGATTTAACTTCGAAAAGAATAGGATATAAAATAAGAAATGCTCAATTACAAAAAATCCCTTATATGATATCAGTAGGAGATAAAGAATTTAAATCAGAAACTATTGCTGTAAGAAGTCGAAATGGAAAACTGGAACTAGGTGTTTCAGTGAAGGATTTTATCTCACAAGTGTTAGAAAACGTAAATAACTATCAATAATATTTTTTTTTATATTTCTATAAACTTTTATTTTACTTTTCATTAGACCAAAATTAATTAAAACTAGTTAAATCAAATAAAAAAGCAGAATACAAATTAATTTTAGAGTTCTATTATAGGAGGGAATGAAAATAAGTAAATATTCAAAAGATTATACGGTCGATGAAATGATGACCGTTTTAATGGCTCGAGAAGTTAGAAATGATGATATAATGATCGTTGGGGTTTCAACTCCAATGGTATGGGCTGCTTTTACATTAGCAAAAGTAACTTATGCACCAGATGCAATATATCATTATATTATGGGAAATACTTTTGTAATGGAACCTCGACAAGTTTCTTTACTATATCTAGAAATGAATACAGCAAGGGCTTATCGATTTCAAGATAGTGTCGAGTGTACTTTAGAATCTCTTCCATCAGAAAAATTAACTACTATAGAATTCTTCAGACCAGCACAGATTGATCAATATGGAAACAGTAATAATATCTGCATAGGAGATTGGAATAAACCAAAAATAAGACTTCCTGGAGCTGCAGGGATACTCGATTTTAGCATGTTTTATGCTCGTGGATCTTTCCTTTATACACCCCGCCATGATACAAGAACATTTGTATCCTCAGAAGATTTATTCTTCATCTCTGGAGTAGGATTTCCAGATGGTAAACTATCTATATGTGGAGGTTCAGGTCCTCAATGTGTAATCACTAACTTAGCATATTTGGATTTTGATGATAAAACAAAAAGGATGAGGTTAAATTCAATCCATCCGGGTATAGAAATTGAAACCGTAAAAAAATCCACAGGATTCGATTTATTAATACCAAAGAATTTAGCAGAAACAATACCTCCTACTAATAAAGAGCTTGAACTATTAAGAAATAAAGTTGATCCATTAAATATCAGAAAGCTAGAAGTTCTTTCAGGGAGAGAACGAGAAGAATTATTAGATGATATACTTCAAAAGGAGTTGGCAAAACAAATTAAATTTCCAAAATTACTTAATATATAATATTTATTATTCTACCCTATGGATTTGTTAAAATCCATGATGAAATTTAAAATTATCATAATTTTTAAATTATAATCTTTTATTATCTTATAAATTCAGTTCTCAGATTTAAATAAAACTAAAAAATCAAGAAATGAATTATATGTCTATTAATTAATGTATTTTTTTATTCTACTAAATGAAAGTTCATTTACTATACAATAGTGATTTCATTTTTAATTATAGAGATTTTTGGTTTAATTTTTTATTGAGTATAATTCTATTTTTCGACCATTTCTCTTAGAGTTAATTAAATTTTCTTCAATAAGTTTATCTATATGATATTTTATCGTATTACGGGATAGATTTAAGATTCGAGAGATCTTTGAAGAATTTATTCCTGGATTTTTTTGAATAATATCTAAGACTTTTTCAGTAGTTTCTGATTTTACTGGCATAGTTTTAAAATCTTCAATGGATTCAATAGAGCTAGTAATTGGAAAATATATAGTATATTGACCATAATTTTCTTTTTTAATAATACCATTCTTTAATAAGACATCTAAATGCCATTGTAATTGTCCCTTTTGAAGATCGCAGTTTCGTAACAACTCATTTTGATGAATTCCAGGATTATTAAGAATTTCCCTTAATATATTTGAACGATTTTCATTTTCAAATATACTTGATATAGTTAAATATGAACTTCCTTTTTTTATATAAGGTCTTCTTATAATATACCCTTTATATTCTTTTAAAGTAAGCACTTCAAAAACAGAAATTAAAAAGACTAATGCAATCAATGTTGAAATTATTACCAATACAACAATGAAAGTCCCTTCATAACCAAAAACATCGTCTCTTAAAGTAATTACTTGATTCAAAATAATAGAGAGTAATATGAAGGAAGAAATTATCAATAAAAATTTTATTAATAAGTAAAACCTAATTTTTTTCATTTGCGTTGATCTCATTATTCCTCTTTATCTATAGAAAAATATTTTTTTTCAGTTTTATTTCTTTTTAGTTTTAAAAAGGGAATCATAAAAGGTACATTATTAATGTATTCTAAGAACTTATCTCCATATTTAGTTTTTAAAGCAAATTCTTCAATTTTCGCCAAAATAATATACATTAATGCTTCACCAATCCATATTAATAGTAATAGAGAATAACCATTAAGATAGCCTAAGTTGAAATTGAATATAGGACTTGTTTGGAAAGCTATTAAAGTCATGCCAAAAGTCATAATAATGAAGGCAAGATATTGAGGATGTCTAACATATTTATATGGTCCTCTCTGGATTATTTGTTTTCTATGAGTCAATTGATAAATAAGAGAATATATAAAAAGCATGAGACCGAATAATATAATATAAATTTCATATGTTCTAAATAAGAAACTTAGGTCATATATTAAAATTCCTGGATTTTGAAAATATAACGATAAATAAGCAATTAATGGTACACTCATTATCCCCATCCAAACTCCAGTGCATGGTACATATTGAAAAATTGGTACTAAAAAGGAAGAAATGCTTGTAGAAATTGAACTTATTCTAATCTTGAATTTATTCCTATTAATTTTCATTCATTCTCACTTTAATTTTTTAATATTATTTATTAAATATGAAAAAATTCTGTTTTTAAAGGTTTAAGGTGCAGTTTTCGAACATTTTAAATTTTTTAGAATTGAATTTAAATTAATAAAAATAAAATAAAGTGGATTTATTATGCCAAAACAGAAAGTTAATGATATTGAGATGTATTATGAATTAAGTGGAGAAGGTGAACCCATATTATTAATACATGGATTAGGATCAAGTACACGCGATTGGGAAGAACAAGTCCCAGATTTTTCCCAAAGGTATCAAGTTATTGCAATTGACCTTAGAGGTCATGGGAAAACAGATAAACCTAAAGGTCCTTACAAAATGCAAATGTTTGCTGAAGATATTGCAAAATTGCTAAAAAAATTAAGCATTACTTCAATTCATGTGTTAGGGATCTCTTTAGGCGGAGGAATTGCTTTTCAGTTTGCCGTAGATTATCCAAGCTTAGTAAAGAGCCTTATAATTGTGAATGCAGGTATAGAGATGCCAATTGATTCATTTAAATTAAAATTTGAAGCTTTTAAGCGCACATTTATTGTAAAATTAGTAGGAATGAAAAAAATGGGGGAAGTTCTTGCCCCCAGGTTGTTTATAAAACCTGAACAAGAGGAATTACGTAAAAAATTAGTTGAAAGGTGGGCAGAAAATGATAAAAAGGCGTATCTTTCTGCTATGCGTGCATTAATTGGCTGGAGTATTCGAGATCAAATTAAAAAAATTAAATGCCCAACGTTGATAATTGGATCAGAAGGAGATTATGCACCTTCTTCAGTAAAAGAAGAATATACTGCATTACTGCAAAATGCAAAGTTTGTAGAAATAAAGGATGCTCGACATGCTGTTCCGATGGAAAAACCAAGGGAATTTAACGAAATAGTTATGAAATTTCTTTCAAAACAATCTTAAATAAAATGTTCAAAATATTTAATTTTTTAATGGTATTTTAACGTATCATAAATTTAAACTTTAGAAATTGGAATAAGAAAAAAATTGAAAGTAATTATAATTGGCTCAGGCATAGCCGGCTTAACTGTAGGCGCTTATCTTGCTCGTGAAGGTTATAAAGTAATTGTTTATGAGCAATTCTCTGAAATAGGTGGTGTAACGGCTACAATAACCCAAAATGGATATTCTTGGGATATTGGTCCACTCCTGTTAGAAGGACTTGCACCACATGAGAAACTTGGCAAGATTTTGATGGAATTAGAAATAGAAAACAAAATAGAAATAATTAAAGAAGATCGAGGTCAATCTTTTCCAGATTTTTGTGTTTGGAAACCCGAAAAGTATCAAGGAGCATATTGGAGACGAGAATATTTTAAAGAAATATTTCCCGAAGAAAGTGAGGGATTGGATAATTATTACAAATTTTATGATCAAATGATGGCAATAGCAGATCTTGGAAATCAGTTACCTTTCCTTAAAGGCTTAAAAGTTTTAGTAACTAAATTGAAACTTTTATTGAAATTTCAAAAAGTAAAGAAATTCAAAAATTGGAGCGCTACTCAAATAACTGATCATTTTTTTAAGAATCAAAAGCTAAAGGCTGTATACTTGGGTATTTTAGCAGATATGGTAGTTAAACCAAGTGAATTTTTTGGATTAGGTGTCCCATTTTTTAATGTCGAAACTGCTTTCGATAAAAGAATTCCAGTAAAATTTAAAGGGGGTAAACTTCCCGTTTACCATTATATTAAGAATGGTTGTGGCGAATTAGTAAAAGCTTTGGCAGAAGTTATTACTCAGAATGGTGGTAAGATTTATACAAATAGCAAAGTTCAAAAAATAGTGATTAAAGATAATAAAGTAGGCGGTGTTCAAATTGAAAATGGAGATATTATTGATACTGATATAGTTATCGCAAGTGGATGTATGTTTAATACATTTTATAATTTAGTAGGAAAGGATTACTTGCCTGAAGATTTTATAAATAATATTGAGAAAATTACATTAATGGAATCGGTGTTTATGGTTCATCTTGGAATAGATTTTAATCCAAGTCGTTTTCAAAGAGCAGCATTATGTTACTATTATCTCACCTATGATATTGAGGGCGCAATTAAAGAAATCAGGGAAGGTCATTATCATGAAGGCGCTGATGGATTTTTAATATATATTCCCTCGATGCATTCTCCAGAGATGGCTCCTCCAAAAAAACATGCTGTTACAATTTATACAGTTGCACCTCATAGATTAAAAGAAGGAAGCTGGAATGATAGACGAGAAGAATTTGCAGATAAATTGATATTGGAAGTGGAAAAGATCATTCCTGGATTATATGAAGGAGCAGAAACTAGATTAATTATGACTCCGGACGATTTTAAGGACCGTATAAATGTTATTCGCCATAGTTTTGGTGGAACTGCTCCAGTATTGGGGCAAGTGAATCCTCCTCATAAAACACCTATAGATGGTTTATGGTATATTGGAGCTTATAGTGAATCTGGAGGAGGAGTTATGGGTGTTGCATTAGGTGCTCGAAATGTTGTTAAAAAGATAATAGGAAAAAAATAAACTTTTGATATGAATTATTTTATAACGATTTATATCTATGGATAAATGCTGGTTTGAAAAATTAGAAAAGGCAAGAGAGCCAACTGATATTAAATGGATAAAACTTTACTATATAATATAATTAGTTTTCAATCATCCCAAGATTAGAATATGAAATCAGAAGACATATTAGCATTATTGAAAGTTATTGACTTGGTCGAAAATTTTGTTGGAAAGAACATAATTAGAAAGAAAAAAATAAAGTTTAATAAGATTAAAGAGAATGCTCATAGTTTAGAGAAGATATATGAAGAAAGAAAGCAATTAAACCTATATAAAAGCATTATTCGTAGGTTAAATTCAATATTAAAACAAGACGTACTTATTGATATTTATTTCATTGTTGGAGGGCATGGTGGAATTATTATCAATGATATCGGTTTTTGTGAATTCGACAATCCTAAATCAGCTATTGATGCATTATTAAAAAAAATGAAATTAGCTGTAGAGACCAATATGCCATATAATCTTGAAATTGCAGTATCATGTTTAGAATGGTTAAAAGAGAAATATCCAGATAAAACAAGAGAATTATTGCATCTGTTTAAACTCGGGAAATTTGAAATTATTAATCCTTCTTTTTCACAACCTTATAATTTAATTATTGGTCCCGAATCGAATATAAAACAACTTGAATATGGTATGGAGGGACTAAAAAAATTAGGTTTAAGTTGTGATATTTTTTATTGTTCAGAAAGCTCACTTCATCCACAAATACCTCAGCTTTTAAAAGGTTTTAAGATTGAACATTGTTCTTTGAGAACTCGATTATTAGGAGTCAATCCAACCTCTAATTCAGCATATATAAACTGGATTGGATTAGATAACAGCTCTATTGATGCAATTGTTGATCAGTCTGGTGTCTTTAATGGAGAATATTGGCATGGAACTTTCTTTAAAGAAATTCCAAACCTACTATTTCAAGCAATTGCACGTCCCTTTATGGAGTATATCTTATATTCTAATATTGAAGATTTCAGGAACGCTGAACCCTATCAAGAAGAAGTTTGGCGTGTTTCCAACAAGTTAGAGATTTTTGGTAGATTTCTACAATGTTCTGACTTTTTTAAATTATTTAACAAAAACGGTGAGTATAAATATCGTAGAGATGAATTTCTACTTGGTGATTATATATTTTTGCCTTCTAGCTTGTTTCTTCACAATAAAAATTCTGAATTATTATTATTTTATGCAGAATTTATAAATTTTGTTTTAGGGTTCTTCAATGCTGAAAATAATGACCAATTTTTTGAAGATCTTTGGAAGAACCTTTTACTTGTTCAAGCTCATGATTGTTATGTTGTCCCCTTTCTACGATCAGGAGATTACACTCTAAGCCAATTAGGTTATGAAGAATATGGAAAATTAGAAAAGAAACCCGTTAATATAACAATTTCAGAATTAAGCATTCAAATCCACAAAGAAATACAGGAAAAATGTCGAAATTTTATCACTAAATCACTTTCATTAATGGCAAATGAATTAGGACAAATTACTGAGGACTCCACGCAATTATGCAAGAAGTTTATAGTGTTTAATCCTTCACCATACACTAAATATGATGTAGTTTCAATATATTCTAATCAAGATTTAATTTTAAAAACCATTGAAAGTATTCCTGGATTTGGATATAAAATTTTAATAAATCCTGAAGAAAAAGCACAAGAAACTAAAAAAAATTCATCTTTTTTTTATAACATACGGATCTCAAATGATTTAAAGACAGTTCAAATTGAATATAAGAAGGTAACGCTTTTTGAATTAAAATTCAAAACCAAAAGAGCTTATAAGTTATATTTAGAGTCCCAATTCAGAGACTCTATAGAAGAAAGGGATATAATAATAGGAAAGTCAAAAAATCAAGCCTTTAAAATTGAATTAGCTCAATATAAAGATGTAAATAGATTAGAATTTTTTATAGATTCGCAATCATTACAAGAGATAATTCTTAGACCTAAGTTTGAAATTAAAAAATCTATTATAAATTATCCTTTTGGAATTGAAGAGACAAAAAGATCAAAAATTCAGACTTTAGATTTTATTTGGTTAAAAGGAACCAATCATGGTATAATTTATATTCAAAAGAACAGCCAGAGATTTAAAATAAATCGTGAAAATTTTGAAATTCGAAATTTTATTTCAAGCAAAGGAAATTATGAATTCGCGATATCAATTACGAATGAGAACGATTTAAATACGCCATCATTTTACGTAAATTCATATTATTTCAAATTTTTTGGAATAAAAATTAACGAGAATCTTCATTTTACTAAATATATAGATAAATTTTTATCAATAAGACCTCCTATATCGGTAATAAATCTTTGGAGACGTAATAAAGGATCCTTTCTAAGACTATTTAATCCAACTAATAAAGAGCTTACAATTGAAATAAACGGGAAATCGATAAAAAATCAACTAGAAGAGATTAATTTCAAATATAATGTAATATCCTCAATAGATTCTGATAAAGTAAATCTTGAGCCATGGAAAATAAAAACTTTAAAATTATAGTATAAAAAATCGTTTTATTTGATTTTCATCTTATCAAAAGTATATGTAACTAATCTATTTACAGCTATCATACTTTTTGACTTTTCATTAATAGATATTATAGGTTTACCTTTTAACTCAAATTCAGTTATAGCCTCATCTTCAGGAATTTCAATCCATAAAGGTAAATTCAAGTCTTTAATTTTTTTTTTAATTTGATTAGTATTCCCTTTAACTCTATTTAAGATTATACCCAACTCTCTGAATCTAGTGAACTTTTTTGCGCTATCTCGTATAGCAGCAGCCGTTTCAATGCTTCTTATTGAAATATCAGACACAATTAAAAGAATATCAACAGTTTCTATTACCATTCTATTGATCTGTTCAAGTCCTGCTTCACAATCAATTAGAACTATATCAAAGTCTTTAGAAATGGATCCAATAACTTTCCTTAAAAGAGTATTTGAAGGACAAAAACATCCGGGTCCCTCAGGTTGTCCTATAGAGAATAAACTAAAACTTTTACTTTCGGTTATAGCATTATATACTTCAAAATCAATATTTTTTGCTACAGCTTCGAAATCTTTTGCTCTAGATAAAATTTCCTCTATAACTTCTGTTCTTAATTTTTCTAAACTTTTTTCTGGAACCAAATTTACCATATGACTCAAGTGAGGATGTGTAGGATCTGCATCAATTAATAACAATTTATATTTATAATTTTTTGAAATAATTTTTGCTAGAAGAGTAGTTATTACTGTTTTACCAGAACCACCTTTTCCTGCAATAGATATCACTAGAGGCTTATTTTCCAATTTTCTTTCTCTCCACTAACACTTGTTTAATATTATAACATTCATCTTGATAAGGACATATTTCACAACCCCAATCATATTCACAATCAATTCTTTTCTTCCAGTTTTCTATTTTATTTAACCATTTTTCATTTATAACCCTATTAATATTTGAAGTAATTTCAATAAAGCTATCAATTACATCTGTATAAGTATTGACAAAAAATATTTCCATTGATTCAATTAAATTATCAAAAAATTTTTTATATAAATAAAAGATAGCATTTCCTAGAAATTCAAATGTGAAATTATTAATAATCTTCTCACTAATTCTACACCAAAATTTTCTGGGAATTGTTCTTATTGAAAAGCCTTCAATTCCATCAGATACAAAATTAAATTGTCTTAAGGACTCCCATTCTTTTTCGGTAAGATTTTTGCCACCAATTAGGACTATCATTCCGAAATCAACAGATAATTCAGTTATATCCTCCCTTTCTAATCCTATTAGAGTTATTCTTCCACTTTTTAATTGTCTTAAAAAATTAAAATCAGAGAAAGGATAAATCAAAGAAAATGACTTTTTATTGTTCCCTCCTAGTTCCAATTTAGTTTCATCTTGAAGTATTAATTCCTTATACTTATCTAACTCAACTTTAATATTCAAATCATAAAATAAATCAGGAGGATTTGAATATTTTTCATAAATTATTACATTTTTACCCTTTTGGAACTCAGAATTGATATAATTCCTCAAATTACTAAGGAATTTTTCAAATATTTCAATTTTCATTCTAACGCAATTATAATTCTATAAAAATAATAGAAAAAAGGATTAAAAATTTTGGTGCTCAATAGTTTTATTAATTATTTCTGATAAATCAAGAGCTTTAATTTCATTATTTTTGATATTTGCCTTGAATTGATTTAAACAGAATGGACAACAAGAAACAATAGCATCAGAATTAGTCTCTTTTGCTTCCTCTATTCTTTCATTAGCAGCAAAACTCGACAAATCTTTAAATGAAGACCTTACACCACCCCCAGAACCACAACACCATGCATTTTGTCTATTTCTTGGCATTTCAATCAATTCAATTCCAGGAATATTATTCAATATATCTCGAGGTGGTTCATAAATTCCCATATGACGACCAATGTGACAAGGGTCATGGTAAGTTAGTTTCATTTTAATATTATTCCGAAATTTTATCTCATTATTATTCATTTTATCTTGAATAAATTCGGGTAAATGAAGTATTTCTATTCCATGGTCAAGTCTAAATTTCTTGGGATAGGTATCTTTTAATGTACGATAACAACCAGCACAAGAGGTTATAATTTTTTCAATCCCTTCACTTTTAAAGATATCTATGTTAGCTTCAGCAATCTCTTTTGCTTTTTCAGTTTGCCCCGTCATATATACAGGAGATCCACAACAATGTTCATCTTTAAGTATTTTAAAATCAACTTCTAAGGAATTCAATATTTCTGCTGTATTAATTGCAATATTTTGTTCTCTATAACTAGTCGTACATCCAACAAAATAGGCTAATTTTGCATCTTGAGATTGTTTTACATGAGAAGGTAACCAGTTTGTTCTATCTTTATGATTCTCCATATATGGATTGTATTCCAAAGCAACATGTTCAGAATACTTCTTTTGTTCTGACATTGGTCCTAAACCTTTCTCAACAGCTTTTTCTCTCATTGTCATTAACCATTCTCCCGCATAATTGTGGATTTCAGGAATTTGACACTGTTGTGTACATGCTAAGCAAACAGAGCATTGATAAAAGATTTTTGCTAAATTTTCCGTCCATTTAAGTCTGTTAGAACTCACTGCCCATGCTAAAAGATTCTTGCCCCCAAGATAATATGCTTCAAACTTTCCGAATTCTCCCGAAGGACAAATACGAGGCCACCCATTTTCGTGAAATGCAGTTCTACACGTACCACATTTTCCACATTGATAAAGAAAATCCTTATAATAATCTAAACTTTTATTTCGATCGAGTTTTTCTATATCTGGTATATTTGTAAGTTGAGATATACCTTTATCTTCTATAAATTTCATTTCTTTTTTTTCTGAAATATTAATCACCTTCAATCCCTTGACCTGGATTCATGATATTGTTTGGATCAAGGAGTTTTTTTATCTTTGTAATCAATTTGGTAGTGCTTGAAAGAGTTTTGCTTTTATGGTGTTCTACTACCCATAAAGGAGGTTTATACATAATAACGCCATCTAATTGATGAACAGCATCAAAAATTTCTTTTAAAATTATTCTTGTTCTTTCAATATCTTCTGGATCGTTCTTATCAAAGCATATATTAGCCCGAGCAACACAATAATGACCGCCAAACATAATTCTGCTATAAAATTGAGGTGGTTTATTGTGTTTGAGGGTTATTTCTCTTGCTATATTATAATACTTTGCAATATCACTTGTAGAGCAATAGGATCCTATCCATTCGCCACCGCCACCCCTAGAGAAATTCCAACAACCCCATGCTTGAAACGGGGTATAACCCCCAAAACCAGGAAAAATATCAACAAAACCACCCCTCATTTCACTTGGAAAGGATTCTAAAAACGATTTTGCGCTTTGAGGTTTGATCTTAAATTCCTTACAAATTTCTTCTATCGCTTTACATTGTGCTTTATGTTGATCTTCTGTATAAGCTTGTGTCGTTACTAATCCAACAAAATCTGGGATTCCAAGTTCTACAGGATTCATTGCAACACTTTTCTCTTTAAATCCTTGAATTGCTTGACACCATCCCATATTTACAAATATAATATCTACTATACCTAATCCTGCTTTCGAAAGTTTAAGTAGCAACGGCACTCCTTGATCAACAGTTTGCGCTAAAATTGCAATATCCTCACGATAGGGTAATTTTGGCCATAATTTTATTGCAACTTTAGTTGCGATTCCTGTCGTTCCCTCCCAACCAATAAATAATCCCGCAAGATCAGGTAATGGCTGTCTACCATACCATTTATTTGAAATGCTACAAGATCCCACTCTAACTAATTCTCCAGTTCCTAAAACGACTTCTAATCCATTAAGAAATTCTGCCCCGGTACCTCCAATCATCCCTAGATCAAACATTCCATAACATAGGCAAGAAGGAACAACACCTGTACCTGGAGGTGAAAAAGTTATTCCTGCTCTAAAATTTGGATGATATTTATCAAGATATCCTTTTAAATCTGCCCAAGCTGTTCCTCCCTCGATCACTGCATACATATCATCTTCATTTACCTCAAGTATTCGATTCATGCGCCGTAAATCTACAACAATACCTCCTTTTCGAGGTGTGGCAATAGAGCCAAAATTTATCCCTGATACCCAAGGAACAATTG
>Ga0209427_10006954_pt1 | contig 12844 bp, 13 predicted proteins | sample DeeMarSWOR136_30_FD_187465 | JGI IMG/M metagenome (GOLD analysis project Ga0209427, IMG submission 187465) | Marine sediment microbial communities from White Oak River estuary, North Carolina - WOR-1-36_30 (SPAdes) (version 2) | ecosystem: Environmental > Aquatic > Marine > Intertidal zone >... | reverse complement strand
CGGCTGGGGCCATCGAATTTTAACCGAGCTTGGCGTAACCCTTGAAAAGGTGCGCCAAGAAACCGCAAAACTGGTTGTTACCCGCCCTCCAGAGAAATAATGATATATAAGAACGGCACGTTAAATTAAAACTTAAAAATATATCGTGGAAAGGAAAAAGAAATGATTAGCTTTATTTTACCTCAAACGGCTGGAACTTTATTAACTTTAATCGCTTTCGCTGCTTATGTATTCATATTTGCTTTGATAATCATATGCTTAATCAGAGTGTCTCGATACTTTATGAGCGCGGGCAAGGAACAAAAGCTTATGCGAATTGAACTCGGCAAACTCGCCGAAGAAGTTCACGCTATCCGTCAAAAGCTGGATAATTACACAGAAAGTAAGGAGACTGTCGACTCACAGCAAAGTTAATTGAGATCGAAGGGAAAGGGATAAAGATGATTAGTAACCTTTTCATCCTGGCAGAAGGCACAAAAGACACGTTGTTTTCAGACAGCCCTACATTGTTACTTTTTGTCTACGCATTCGTCATAGTTCTAATCATCATAGCGGTAGTTATATTTATACGATTTCTGAAGGGGGGAATGAAGGAAATGAAGCTGATGCGTATGGAAGTAGGGAAACTGGCCGAGGAGCTTCGTCTGCTGCGTAATGATTTGAAAGACGGAAAGAAAAACAGACCCTCAACAAAGTAAAGGCAGTTCTCTTTTGTGTAAATTTATTAAGAATATAGATAATAAAATACAGGAAAGGAAAAGAAAATGGGAATTGGAGTTGTCTTTATAATCTTATTTGGATTATTAGTAACAGTTGTCAAGTGGGGTTTGATTATCTGGGGTATTGTCTGGCTCGTTCGCTATCTCAAACGCAGCAGGGAGGAAAGACAGCGTATTCGATTAGAACTCGGCAAGCTCGCCGAAGAGGTCCATCTCATCCGGCAGGAATTGGAAGGCAGGAAAAAACAGGAATCTTCGACTGAACCGAAATAACATTTTTCCGTTGTGTGCAAAACAGCTCACATAAAGGAAAATACGGGAAAGGGAAAACAAAATGACAAGTGATATATTAGCTTTTTGGGCTCCGGGGCCATTTGAATTGCTCATTATTTTAATCATGATGGCCATCCCGGTTGCTTTGGTTGTTCTTGTGGTTATTTTTGTGATGAAAGGAAGCCAGGAGAGACAGAAACTTCATCAAAAGATGGACGAGCTGACCGATGAGCTTAAGCAAACTCAGGAACAGCTTCAAAAGCAAAAGAAAAGCGAATCATAGGCCAAGTTATGATGACGTCCTTAATGCGGTTGCGATGCGGTCATTATCGTTGAAATCCTTCTCGATTTTGACCTGTGCGAAAGCCCCGGTTTGTTCGAGTAGCTCTTTAACCGCCAAACCTTGTGCGTATCCTATTTCCAGCATAAGCGCGGCATCGGATTTCAAGAATCGGCCGGTATCTTCAATAATTCTTCTATATACATCGAGGCCGTCAACCCCGGCAAAAAGGGCAAGCTTCGGCTCATAATCCTTCACGTTCTTTTCCAGCTTTTCATATTCCGAGGCACTTACATAAGGAGGATTGCAAACAATCAAATCAAATTTATCGACATCCAACTGAGGGATAATCGGTTCGAATAAATCGCCGGATAAAAGGGTGATTCGATCTTTTAGCTTGTGCTTTTCGATGTTTTTAGCAGCTACATTCAGGGCGGCATCGCAAATATCCGTTGCAATTATCGTGGCATCGGGGAAGTTTTTGGCGATTGCGACGGCGATACAACCGCAGCCGGTGCACAAATCGCAGACGAATTGTGGCCCACTACGTGACCGCAAAAATTCGATAGCACGTTCAACAAGCAATTCCGTTTCCGGCCGGGGGATCATACAGTCGGAGCAGACTTCCAATTGAAGAGAATAGAATTCGGTCCTGCCGGTAAGATAGGCGATCGGTTCATGTTGGCCAGCCCGTTTTACCAAATCGTGTAATACATCCAGTTGGTCTTTTGCTACGAGCTTATCGAATTGCGTATATAATTCGATGCGCTGCATTGTCAGGACATGGCTGAGCAGCAATTCGGCACTAAGGCGGGGTGAATCGATGCCCTTATCAGTGAAGTATTCGGTCATCCAGTTCAAGAGCTTTTGTATGGTCCAGTTCTGCATGGCCAGATTATATCAAAGTTGATCCCGAAAAATAAATTAAGATATGTATAAATAAGGGCTTGTGTGCTCTAAATAAATACACTAAATTGTAAAAAGATGGAATTGAGCCAATTCCTCACAAAATGAGGAGACTTAAAATGAGCGGGCGCAGGTTTATAATAATCGTTTTGATTCCGGTGTTTTTTTCTGTTAGCACGAGAATTCCGGCAGCGGACACATCACAGCGACTCGAAGATTGGGTCGAACGGCTGAAAGGATTAGAAGGCCATAAATCGGCGGCTTTCAAGGTCGGTCCTGAACTGGTGAAGTTAGAGCCGGACTTTGGTTTAAGAGTGATTGAGACTGCCTGGCCGGATTTGAATGATATCGAGGTCAAACGCGGTCTGCTCAAAGCATTCCATTTCGCCAAGCATCCAAAGATAATCAAGGTCCTTCATTTAGGTGTAACCGATTCCCCAAAAAAAGTTAGAGAAACGGCTTTGCATTATTTGTCTGAATATTCTATTCAAAAGTTCTCTGACAATACACCGGCCTATCGGCGGTGGTACGCGGAATTTAGTGATAAGTCTCTGGAAGAGATTCGGGAAGCAGGCCAAAAGCGAAACAGGCCCATATTGAAAAAGAAACTGCAGGAGATTGTCAGCGCATTGGAAGCCGGCAATCGACGCCAGCTCTGGGATACAGCCCACGAGGTTTCAAAATATGAAGACCCCTTAGCAATTCCAACTTTGATAGGGGTAATAGATGCCGACAATTCGTATGACACAATCTATGGCGTTGGTTATTTTGGCTTAGGGAAAATAACTGGAGTTGAATACAGTCCATATCACGATGGGGCGTGGTGGCGTCGCTGGTGGGAAAAGAACAAGTCCAGCTATCCTGAAGAAGTCCAAAATATTCCAATCCCTGAACTACCTAAAACCAAATCCGGCAAGGCCCATAAACCATATCCAGAGGAACTGGACAGCCCGGAAGGCAAGATTAAATGGCTTTTGAAGGAGTTCAGCGAGGGCCACATTTCCGGTCTTGGCCTTAGCGATATTGCAAGAGAAATTGCGAAGGAAAATGATCCTCGTGCGATCCCAATAATGATAGGTGTCATAGATGCAGACAATACCTACGATACAATATACGGAATCGGATACTTTGGCCTGGGAAAGATAACAAAAGTCAGATATAGCAAGGAACACAATGGAGCATGGTGGCGTCAATGGTGGGAGAAAAACAAGGGACGGTACCCTAAGCATATTCAGGAGATGGAAATTCCGAATTTACGTAAGAAAACAGATCATAAACCACTTACTATAGAATTACCTCCTCTTCATCAGGACATTGCGGATATTCCTTCAAAAGAACTGCATGCCGAGGGTGATCTTAATAAACGCTATTTTCTAATCGGAGCAGGAAAAGACGACAAGCCACCGAGAGAAGGATACAACCTGATAGTAATCATGCCCGGGGGCGCTGGCGGTGAGAATTTCAATCCATTTGTTCGACGGATTTATAAGAATGCCTTAGGTGACAAATTTCTTGTCGCCCAGCCTGTGGCTTTCAAATGGCACGGGTCGCAGAGGATTGTGTGGCCGACGAAAGTGAACCCTACCGGCAACCAAAAATTCGCAACGGAGGATTTTATCGAGGCAGTCATCCAAGACGTGAAGAAACAACATAAAATCAACAAGCGTAATATTTTCACGCTTTCCTGGTCTTCGAGCGGCCCAGCCGCCTATGCTATCTCATTGCAGAAGAGCACACAGGTCAAAGGTTCGTTTATCGCAATGTCGGTTTTCCGCCGTAAGTGGCTACCGCCTCTTGATACCGCCAAAGGCCATTTCTATTACCTTCTACATTCTCCTGAGGACAAAATCTGTCCTTTCAGCCACGCAGAACAGGCAAAAGCAGAGTTAATAGAAGCCGGGGCTATAGTGCAACTGGACACATATAAAGGAGGCCACGGCTGGCATGGTGATGTCTATGGTAATATTAAACGTGGCATCAACTGGTTGACCGAAGAGGTTAACCACGAAATGTCTCCAACAAAAAAATAAGCTGTGCTGCGATGTAAACCTTCTCCAAATATCAACATCCGAAGAATGTGAAGAGCTTTATTAGTTCTTCGGATGATGGTCTTCGGCCGCATTCAAACAGCTCGAATGCCTCTGCGTACTTTATGCTTTTACCTTTCTGTTGGTCGTAAAACTTAATCAATTTCGGCAGGCATAAAGTAAAAAGCCGTGGCGGTGACAGAATCTGATGTCCATATAACCTCCGCACCCAGTTTTTCCAGCTCCGCTGTAACTTTGGCCCACAATGGCGAAGGAGGACCATTTTGAGCCATCACCGACTGGGGGCAGCAATATGGGTTCTGAATATATCGAGCGGCGTCATCAATAATCAAGCAACCGGCGGGCTTTATAAGCTGCAAAGCAAGCTCGGTACACTGGTCTCTGATCCGGCCATCAATGAGAATAAAGTCAAGGCTTGCTTTCGGCAGTTCGGTGGCTACTCGAATATACTGTGACTGTACTCCATCCTTTGTCTCTAAAGGAGCAAAAAGCAATTCAACGTTCTCGATATCCTTTTCACGTAATAGATTTTTAATGCGGTTGTACCAATGGTCGTTGTGCTCGATGCTGGTCAGGTGTGAGATTCTTTGGGCGAACCAGAGCGTACTTCTGCCGGAGCCCCATTCGAGACCGACGTCGGTCGGCTTTAGTCTATCTTCAAGTATTTCCACGGCCTGCCTTGTGAGCCAGGGGACATCGGGATGCGTTCTTATCCAGATTTGTCGCCGCAGGAGGCCATAGAGACATCGAGGTCTTAAATAACCTAATATGAGCTTGAAAGTTACCTTCACTAAAAGGGCCTCGCTTATGCCGGTCGCTTGTACTGCGGGATTTTTAGTTGCTCGCCCTTCTTCAGCGCCGACTCGTGGGCGACGATACCGGGCACGGTGTAGGCAAGAGATTCGTATACGTCGATTGCAGGCCGGCGATTGTGAACCAGGGCATCAACAAATTCGTGGGTAAGGAAGGTGTGCGAGCCTTCGTGACCGCTGTTGTGACGCAGCGGCTCGGGCAGCATATCCGTTTGCCAGTAGTGAGGCTGCTTGTACTGCTCGAAGTTCGGGGCCTTGCGAAGGAAGCCGGCGTCGTCCTTTTCCATCTGCTCGCCGGAGCGAACAATGACCGGGCCCAGTCCGTTGGGATGGGACGCATAGAAGCTCATCTTGTCGCCTATCCACTGAGCGCGCTCGCAGCCCCGATGGGCGCCCTTCCACCAGATATTGACGCGAAAAGCGTTACCACGATTTGTCCTGAACATAGCGGATTCGTTCCAGAAAGGATTTGCGTACGCATTGTCCTTGAGGATGGGATCGTCGTCACCCCAGCCGTGACACACGACCTCGGTCAGACGCTCGCCGGTGACACCGACAAGCTGGCTTGTGCAGTGGGTCGGGTAGTGCATGGGCGCGAGGCCGTGACGCCAGGTTCTTTTGCCATTCCAGAAATAGAGGCCTTCCAGGCCGGGGTGCTGGTACTCGGCTTCGCTGTAATAGAGGGCGCCGAATTTGCCCTGCTCGTAGAACTTGCGGGCTGATATTGTGGACTGCTGGTAATGGCCGGTCTCAGCCATCATATAGGTCAAGCCGTATTTTTTGACCGTGTTCAGCAAAAGTTCCGCCTGCTCGATTGTCCCCCAGGCGGCGGGTACGGCGGATATTACATGCTTGCCGTTCTTCATCGCCTCTATTGTATGCTGGACGTGAAGAGGGCCATCGGTGAAGATGGCGATGGCGTCGATATCCTTTGCGAGAACTAATTCCTCAAGAGAATTGTATGCCTTGCCGCATTTGTAAACATTCATCAACAGCTTGCGGCGGTCCTCGCGGAGGTCGCTGACCGCCTGTACGATACAATCGGGATGCTCGTGCCATTGAAAGGAACAGCCAAAGCCACCACCAACGACGCCTATGCGGATTTTGCGGGATGCTGTATTTACGGCAATGGAGGCACGTGAAGCAAATAGTGTCCCAGCAATGGCAAAGCCACCGTGTTTCATAAAATCACGGCGAGAGACACCCTTAGATTTTTTGCTGTATCTGGAAGTATCTGTATTTGATTTCTTTTTATGATTTCCTGTCATCATTACTCTCCTTTAAATATTTATATATAGACCTTGTCCATCATTCTTGGGAACGGGATGCACTGTCGGATGTGCCTTTCGCCGGTAATCCAGGCAACGGTACGTTCGACGCCGAGCCCGAAACCGCCGTGCGGGACCGAGCCATACTTTCGCAAATCAAGGTACCAACTGTAGTCCTCGACACTCAGGCCGAACTCGACAATACGCTTGGCTAGCAGGTCGTAATCGTCTTCTCTGGCCGAGCCGCCTATGATTTCGCCGAAGCCGGCGGGGGCAAGCAAATCAAAATTCAAGACGACCTTGTCATTGGTTCTATCCGCCTTCATATAAAAGGCCTTGGCCTCCTTGGGATAGTGCGTGACGAATATGGGTTTATCGTGCATTTGTGAAATAATGGTCTCGTCCGAGCCGCCGAGGTCTTTGCCCCAGACGAATTCGGCAGCGAGCTGGGCGTGTTTGGGATTGTTTTCTATTTTGGTATCTACTTCACTCAACTCGGAACGAAGCTCGATAAGCTCGGCGGCGTTTTTATCGCGCTTCCACTGCTTAATTTGGCCTTTCTGCTCTTCTTCCAGCTCGGCGATTCTGGTCTCTATTTGCTGTTTGCGGTTTTTGAGGTCTTCCAACCGGCCAGCAAGGAAGCTCTTTGCTTTTTCGCCGGTGAGGATATCTACGGCGTCTGTATAGGTGAGCCGGTAGAAAGGCGGCCTGATTTTTTTGAGGGCCTCCATATCGGCGTCGAGAGTTTCAAGCTCGCTTCTGTTATTTCGCAGGACAGAATCGACTATAAAGAACACGAAATTTTCAGCCAATTCGAGCAGGCCGTCGAGGTCGATGAATGCGACTTCCGGCTCGACCATCCAGAACTCGGTGAGGTGGCGGCGGGTCTTGCTTCTTTCGGCCCTGAAAGTCGGGCCGAAGCAATATACCCTGCCGAAGCTCATCGCGGCCGATTCGACGTGCAACTGGCCGGTCTGTGTAAGGTGCAGGGGAGAGCCGAAATAATCCACTTCGAAAAGGGTCTGTGTGTCCTCGCCGACCATTGACGTCAAAATCGGAGTGTCGATTAGAATAAAGCCGTTGTCGTTGAAAAAGGTACGGATGGCGTCGATGACGGTGTGACGAATTTTGCCGATGCACCACTGCCGCTGTGAGCGAAAGTGCAGGTGGCGGTTTTTGAGGAGGAAATCGACGCCGTGCGACTTGGGTGTTATCGGATAATCGGCTGCGGGTGAGATTATTTGTGCACCGGTTACCGCCAGCTCGAAGCCACCGACGCTTCGGGCCTCTTCGCGGACCATGCCGGTTATTTTCAATGATGATTCCTGACCGAGGTGTTTTAACTCTTCAAAAAGTTCATCGCTTACTTTGCTTTTTTCAACGATGCACTGGCAAAGGCCGGTGCCATCGCGGATGATTAGAAACTGAATCTTTCCGCTTGCCCGGCTGTTATAGAGCCAGCCTTCAAGAGCAATCTCTTTTCCAACGTTGTCTTTCAATTGCGATATGTAGACTTTACTGTTGTTCGTCATTGGCTTTTTCCTCTTTAGTAGTTTTGCGGATTTTAGGCGGCCAGATTAGCCAGTCATCTGCACCAGAGTCACTACTGCGCTCGCCGCCTTCGTCGATATTATTTTTGCCTTTGCTATAGATGGTGAAATTATCTTCGGTCAACTTGTAAACAAAAGAACCGCCGTTAATCGGGTCAACAAGGATTTCTTCGGGGACAAGGTCTTTGATACCATCAAGAGTCTCAGGCCAGCGGCCATGTTCATTTTTATAGCGCCTTAATGTGACTATAAGGCGACTTACATTATTATCGGCGGTGCATCGAAGATATATATCGTGAAACCGGTAATAAGAAACAGTGGGAGAATCTACCAAATGCTCAATAAGATAGGCGAAGTTAAGTATAAATCCTGGTGAGATTTCCCCCGGTTCTTTTTTCCAGTTGAAATCAGCATCGGCCATCTTGTAATATTTTTCGTACTGCGAATCAATAATCTCAGCGCCTTTTTTCGGATTGGATGGCAGATAAAACCAATAAAGGATAGTTTTTGCCCTTATGAGCTTGCTTTGCCAATAGTTTGGATTTGGCCAGAGTATTGGGAAAAAGGGTTTTGGCCCATTAGGAAATTTCTCCAAAGCATCTCTCACCGATTTCCTAATCCTTGCCTTTGGGTCACGACTTAGTCTTATTCTTCCAGTCATATCCCTTTCATAATACTCGCCGAACTTATTCTTGACCTCCAGCTTTTCATATTCAAGAATTTCCGGCCAGATAGAACTCCAGTCAAGTTTGATACCCGCGACAGCTTGTTCGATTGCACCTAATTGTTGATCAGCGGCGTCTACGGCGATTATGAACATCTTAAATTCTCGAAGTGCTACAGATTCGAGCGCTATTCCCACGAGCATGTCTATCAATGTTGGTTGTTGACACAAGTGCCTTCCCATCCGAAGTAGTGTCAAGGATTTTTCCAAGGCTTGGTCTGTTCGTCTTTCGGCAAGGTCATTATTTGCAGCCTGGCTAAGTAAAAAAACCCAACGTCTCATCGTATTCAATCTGTTTGCAGGAGACTCGATATCTCCGTAATTGAATTTTCTTGGAAAGTAGCACTTTTCTTTTTTACCTACTTCTATTAAGTCTGCAATTACACTCTTATGACCGTCTATCCATTTGGCAAGTTCAGGATACTCATTGTATGACCAAGGCATCTGACGGGTGAATCGCATACTATCGAAATCCAAGAAGTCCGGCCAAAACTCATTAGGATCATGGTCCTTGAGAAGCCTATTGTAGATTATAGCGGCGTTTTCGGAGTCGGGGATTGCGTATTTGGCTTCGAGGGCGGCCAGTTCTTCTTCGAATGTATACGGCCGCCAGCCTTCGTTGTCATCAGGCAAAAAAACCCAGATAATCAGAACCAAGACGACAGCAGCAACAGAGAGCCAGAACCATTTTCTGTAAGGTCTCGGCAAAATGGTACAGGCCGCAAGAATGATGAGCAAAGAAGAGATTACTTTCCATGTAGCATGAAATAAAAGTGCCAAAATTATCAATATGGCAAGCAAAGCCAAACCACTACACTTATAAATTCCCGGCTTTTTGTTTTTGTCTTTTTGCACAGCCATTATTTTACACCATCCTTTTGCGTATTCGATTGTGCGGTATCAGTGTTTTCCTTTTTAGATTTGCGACTACTTGTCGGCCAGATGAGCCAGTCATCTGCACCAGAGTCACTACTGCGCTCGCCGCCTTCGTCGATATTATTTTTATCCTTGCTGTAGAGGGTGAAATTTTCTTCGGTCAATTTGTAAACGAAAGAACTGCCGTTAATCGGGTCAACAAAAATTTCTGCTGGTGCCAGGGACTTTACATCATCAAGGCTTTCCGGCCACCGGCCGCTTGTGTTTCTGTAGCGCCTCAGAGCAATAAGGATTCGACTTCCACGGCGGTTAGCAAGTTGTTGCAGATAGTGTTCTTGTGTTCGCTCTACAGTGTCTTCGGTTCCCATACCCTGCCATGCGAATTCCAAGCGGTAAAAGAGACCCAGGTTTTTTCTTTCGTACAGCGTTTCGAATTCGATAATCTTAGATGATACATCGGCCCAATTGTCTTTTGTCTGAGGAATGGCTGCCTCAAGAGTCTTTAGATGTTTTTCTGAAACGTCGCCTTCCAAAATAAAAGTTTTCATATTTCTCAGAGCAAGAGCCTCAATAGCAATACCTACTAGATAGTTGATCAATGACAGTTGCTGACACAGGTGCTTTCCCATTTGAACAAGGCAGTTGCATTTTTGTATGCCGGTATCAATTTGACCTTCTGCAATGTCATTATTGGCTGCGCGGACGAGCAAAAAAGCCCATCTGCGCATTGCACTTAGATGTTCCATCTGGCCGGTCATTTGTCGTTCATCGGTGATCATTGGAAATCGGCATTTTTCTTTTTGAGAGGCCAGTATCAACGTGAATATTATATCCTGCCGGTCTTCGAGCCACTCTGCAAGCTCAGGATAATCCTTGCCCAACCAAGGTTCACGTAAGGTCAGGTATTCAAGGTCCTCATCCATGAAGTCAGTTGAAAGTAAGCTCTCATCGTAATCTTCCAGCAATTGATAGTAGATAATCGCAGCGTTTTCGGCGTCGGGTATTGCGCGGGCAGCTTCGATTGCGGCAAGTTGTTCATCCACGCTTTGGAAATCCAACAGGCCGGTCTTCAGCAAAACATAGCAGCCAATCACCAAAGCTAATATAGCAATCGCAACAGACCAAATACTCTTCCTGATACGTTGTCCACTTTCCGGCTCTTTCTTCTTAGCTTTATTTTCAGCCACTTCGCCCTCTGCTTTTGTTAATCCCCTTTAATTGGCATTAAGGCCCGGCTTCGATTGGTTATTCTGCGGCTTTTTCCGGTATAAATAACCAGCCTGCGGTAGCGCCTGGCGATTAAGCCAAAGAAAGTAACCATATTGGGTTTCCAAAGGCGATTGTCTCTCGTTTAATTCGCCGATTCAGGGGGTAGTATCCTCCTGCTCGGGCAGTTCCAGGAGGCGGACATCTTCCAGGTCAACTTTCCGCCCGGAGGCCCGCTTGTTGACGATGAGGTCTTCTCTGGACAGAACAAAGAAGTCCTGCCCCTGGTAGTTCAAGGTCTTACGTCTGCGCCAGGCATCCTGAAATGAAACGCCGGGAGTGGAGGTCTGGACGTCAATTCTTACCCTATCATTGAAAACCGTGATTTCATGCTTTACGATGTCGGCGGCAGTGGTCATGGTAGCTGTGCCGAATCCCGCCTCCATCAAAGCCGCCAGTAGCCGCTGAGCATTCTCGGTAGTAGCCTCAATCAGGATATCAAGGTCAAAGGTGGCACGGGGGACACCATACAGTACCGAGGCAACACCCCCGATAACCATGTATCTGACCTCATGTTGCTGAAAGAACTTGAACACGTCCTGCAATCGGTTCAGCATGGTTTCGATCCTTGAGTTTGGGATTAACCGACAAGGCCAAGTCGGTGAAACTACAGAACACATCCATGCGTTCGTCCACGGAAAGAGACCGAAACCAGCGTGTCTTGGCCTCCATTGATTCCTGACTTCTGTCGTGCTCAATAGTTTTTGTCATAACTCATATCTTAACAGAATATTACGCGACACGCAAAGCAAAAATATTAATCGCTGCGTCCAGGTTTCCTTCGTTGCTTACACCTCCAGTTTTTCCCGCAGATGGCTGAGCAATTGATCGGTTGAGACCCGTACCTGCTCCATAGAGTCGCGCTGGCGGACGGTGACGGTGCTGTCCTCTTTAGTCTGGCCGTCAACGGTTATACAGAACGGGGTGCCGGCCTCGTCCTGCCTGCGATAACGCCTGCCGACCGCGCCTTTCTCGTCGTAAAAGCAATTGAAATATTTTTTCAGGTCGCTGCAGATATTTTTTGCTATTTCGGGCATACCCTCTTTCTTGACCAGCGGAAAGACGGCGACCTTTACCGGTGCAAGTGCGGGGTGGAAGCGCAAAAGGTTTCTCTTTTCACCGCGGACTTCGTCCTCGTCATAGGCATCGACCAAAAAGGCGAGGGCGCTTCTGTCGATGCCGGCACTGGGCTCAATCACGTAAGGGATGTAGCGTTTCTTTTGCTCATCGTCGAAGTAAGAAAGCGGGCCCGACTGGTAGTCTTCGGCCTCGCCGGAAAGATCGATTTTTGTCAGGTCGCGGTCGTTTTCAAACCATTTGTTGAGCGTCCTAATTCCTCGCTGGTGCTGTCTGAGGTCGAAATCGGTGCGGTTGGCAATGCCTTCCAACTCCTGCCAGTCGCCGGAGCCGAACGGGAACCTGTATTCAACATCAACACAGGCCTTGGCGTAGTGTGCAAGCTCATCGGGTTCGTGCTCGCGGAAGCGAAGGTTTTCTTTCTTAAGGCCCAAATCCGTGTACCAGTTAAACCGTGCCTCTTTCCAGTGTTCGTACCAGTGCTCATCGGTGCCCGGTTCGCAGAAGAACTCTAATTCAGCCTGTTCAAATTCGCGCGTCCGGAAGATAAAGGCCTTTGTGGTAATTTCGTTGCGGAAGCTTTTGCCGATTTGAGCGATTCCGAACGGAATCCTGACCCTAGTGGTATCGAGGACGTTCCTGAAATTGGCAAAGATTCCCTGAGCGGTTTCCGGGCGTAGGAAGAGAGTCATCGAGTCATCGACGTTGGCGCCCATCTGTGTCTCAAACATCAGTTTGAAAGGCATCGGCTCTGTAAATTGGCCAACCGTGTTGCAGTTGGGACAGACCTTGTTGCTCAGGTCGTGGGCCTTTGCCATCGCCGCATCAATTGCAATATGCTCGGTGTGCTCTTCGGCCTGCTCGGTGACCTTTTCCTTCAGGTGGTCAACCCGTGTTCTGGTGTTGCACTTTTTGCACTCGGCGACAAGGTCGGCGAACTGGTCGGCATGGCCGGAGGCCTTCCAGACCAGAGGGTGCATGAGGATGCTGCAATCGAGGCCGACGATGTCATCCCGCATCTGTACGACCGCCTTCCACCAGGCCT
>Ga0209427_10006953_pt1 | contig 12845 bp, 10 predicted proteins | sample DeeMarSWOR136_30_FD_187465 | JGI IMG/M metagenome (GOLD analysis project Ga0209427, IMG submission 187465) | Marine sediment microbial communities from White Oak River estuary, North Carolina - WOR-1-36_30 (SPAdes) (version 2) | ecosystem: Environmental > Aquatic > Marine > Intertidal zone >... | reverse complement strand
ATTAAAAATCAGAAAAAAGAAAAAACTTGAATGTAAAAAAAAAGATTTTTGATTTCAATAAAACCAATAATTCTTATCCTTTTGCTAGTGCTTTTTTCTCTTGGATTTCTTTTTTAATCCATGTTTCAAACTCTGGTCCTATTTTCATTAGCTTGCTAAGATCTGTGTTTAGGTTACTAGGAGTGATTTTAATTATCCATCCTTTACCATAAGGGTCCTCATTACAAATTTTAGGGTTGTCCTCAACATCCTCGTTTATCTCAGCAATCTCTCCACTTACAGGAGAATATAGTTTACCCGTCCATTTTCCACTGCTCATTGTTCCAAATGGTTTGTCCTGTCGAACTTCATCATCCTCCTCAAGTGTAACAATTCGTTTTATTGTACCAGCCATTTTTTGTGTAAAATCAGTCATCCCAACAACTACAAGACTATTTTCTACTCGTGCATAAAGATGTTCTTTATGATAATAAAATCCATCAGGAAATTCGTACTCATCTACTTTCATACAGAACTCTCCAGTTGAGAACTATATATAAAATAAGTGATATAAACTTTTTTTGTTAAATTTTTAAAAAATTAAATTTATGAATTTTATCTTTAAAAAGTAACAGAAAAGCAACTTTTAAATAATTTTTTGATATATTATAAATACCTAAAAAATGAATATATTTAAAAGTTCATTTTTATCTAAAAATTAAAAAATAATAGTCTGATATATGATATAATAAAAAATGTGAGATGTGTTACATGGACCTCTTATACTCCGTATTAGTGCTATTTTCTATTGCACTAATATGGACTGGAGCCATTTTTCTTTTATTTCGAAAAATTATGGGTCATCAAATTAAAAGAGATAAAAGTATGCTTTTGGGTGGTCTATTTCTATTTATAGCAATGATTGCTATAGTATTTGCCGGGACCGCCGCTTTTGAATATATTGAGAGTCCAGAGTTCTGCGGTACCTTCTGCCATATTATGGAGCCGTACTATAAATCCTATATTGATCCAGAAATTAATTCTATAATGACTATGCATGTATCTTATGATCAAAGTTGTTCGAACTGTCATGAGGGACCTGGTTTCGTTGGAAAGATTGGAGGGCTTCTTAGATCTATTCCAGAAGTATATTACTATTATACAAATACTTACAATCCAGATGATCTAGGTGGAGAAATAACCCGTGAAATGTGTCTAAAATGCCATGACGATAGCATTTCAACTGCCCCAGGATATGTTGAAACAGTTGCTGACACAATTGTTAATCCGCATAGTGATGAAGAAATGTGTACAGAATGTCACTATATGCATTATGAAGGATTCGGTTTGAATGAAAATACCTGTTCACTATGTCATGGGACTAATATGGATAATTTTGAGTCGATGCTTTCAAAACATGCTGAAAGAACTGAAAAAGATTGTATGGAGTGTCATAATAGGAATCACCCAGATGATGCACTTATATCTTTTCTTGAACATCCTGAGCTAATAAATACGGATTTTTGCTCTGACTGTCATAGAGATGATATTGAACGGCTTAGGTTAGGGGAACACGAATCAGATGATTGTTTAGAATGTCACATTGAACATAATATTTTAAGCATAAAATTTAATAATTGTTTAGATTCTTGTCATATTTTGGCAACTGGACATGATGAAGCAACCTCTAATTGTTCAGTTTGTCATGACACAACGACAATACATTTACAACCTGGTTTTGATTCAGGTATTTTGTTTTCTGAAATTGTTTGTGCTAATTGCCATATTGCAGAATCTACAGCTTATGATTTAAGTTTCACACCAGAGGCATTAGAAATCTATGGAAGCAATGGATGCATCGATTGTCACTCCGAACATAAGGTAATAATAGATCCTCATCAAATAACCTCACCTTTTGATGATTGTGGTAGTTGTCACAACACTTATAATAAAGAAGCAACTATTCATGATCGTAGAGAGGTATCATATATTGATTTCTTAGGTATCACAAAAGACTTTTGCTCCTACTGTCATATTGATGAATTCACAAGACTTAATCGTGAATTACATAATTCACTTCAATGTATTGAATGCCATACTGAGCATGAAATTTTAATGATCGATTTTAGCAAATGCGAATCTTGCCATGATAGTCCATCTGATCATGATTCATATCTGACTACTTGTTCGGACTCGGGATGCCATGATGATTTAAGATCTGTTCACTCATTAAATTAAAATATAAAAAGGAGTAAAAAATTTGAAATGAATTTAACATACAAAATTCCAAAATATTGGGAAATACTATCTATCGATAACAAAACAAATTGAGAGTAATATATGTCTAAGCGTAAAAAATCTAAGATAAAAAACTTGGAAAAATTACACAAAATCATAGATGATCTTTATGATTCTAAGATTAAAGAATCAAAACGTAGAAGATTATCAAGTGAATCACCTAGAAGTGAATCTTATACACCGTCTTCAGAGTCTTTAACTAAAAAACCTGATAGCATTGAAACAAAATTTATCATTCATAAAAAAGATGAGAAAATAACCAAACCTAAAACAAAACAATATGATGATGATTATTCTAGCACTAATGATCTTTATGAGGTTGAAAAGCCCGATATTTCGAAACCTGAGTTTTTAAAGGTTAAACCAAAGGAAGCATCTACAGAAGTTGAAATAAAAAAGAAAGAAGAAAGAATTATTGAGGAAACTCCAGTATATAAAAAAATTGATAAAAAGATTAAAACTAAACCTTTTTTAGAAAAAAGTATCAGTGAAATCCCATTTCATAAAGTTGGAAAAGATAAGATAGTGTTTTTTAAAGAACCAGATATCGATGAAATTTTTAGGAAAACAAAAAGAGGATTATTATCTTCAAATAAAATTCAGATGTATAAGCCAATAACAATCTTTGAGATGTGGGCTTTCACATTAATTCTTGGCGTTGTTGCTGTTTCAGGTTTGTTTCTCATGAGAGATTGGCTTTTTTTAAATTTTAGAATTTATGGCAACAAACTGATTCCTACTTTTGAAGGAACTCAAAACATCCATATATGGTTCGGTTTTGCATTTGCTGTTCTTGGGCTGTTTCATCTGATAATTCACATCTTTTCAAAGAAAAAAGATATATTGCCTAAACAAACACTTCGGGATTTTAAGGCATTCTTACACTCTGGAATGTACCTTATTGGATTGGCTCGTAGAGAAAGCTTTGGTAATTCTGGAAAATTTTTTGGAAGACAGAGGATTGTATATTTAGCGATTGTTTACATACTTGGTTTGACCACTTTAACTGGAGTTTTATACTATTTGAACTTTTTATCAAGTGATCTTGCACTTGTTCATGTTATTCCAGCAGGGTTAAGTGTTTTGGTACTTCTTTTTCATTTTTTGATAACTATAAGAAAGCACGACATATTAGCTTTAAGATGTGCTTTTTTCACAGGAAAACTCCCACGTGAGTATGTAAGAAAGAACTATCCAGTGTGGTACAAAGATATGAGAACAGAGAGAGAATTACTGCTTGAAAGAATGTCTGGTTCCACAACCAATTTACAAAATAAAAATTTTATCGAAGGAAAAAATAATATTACTAATGCTTTGTTTAAATTTGCACGCCTCGTTGATGAATCTTTAGATACAGAAGATATAAAAGCTTTTGCTGAGGAATTAAATGCTACTATACCTCCAGATAAACTGCAAAGAATCATTGAGCTCTCTAATGAATTAGAAGATGGATTTGAGGAAGAAATTAATCAAGAATCAATAGATTTACCTCAACAAAGTAAAGAAGGGTAAACATAGTTTGAAAAATCCTTTTATTTATAGTTTCTATTTTTTCAGTTCCTCCTCAAGAAGATTTTCGTAATATTTTTCACTTTTAATCTTTTTTTCATCCTCATCTATCTTTTTTTCTATGTCTATTTGCTTTAGCATTTTCTTTTCAGAGGCGATTCTAAGAACCATTCCAATAATCATTAGCCACATTCCGCCCCATAATAAATTCATGAGAGGTAGAATTTTTACATCTATCTCAACACTCTCAATCTTGCCTTCATTATCTTTATTTGCTTGCTTATATGTTAGATATATATCTTCAATAAGAGTGCCTAAAACCTTTATTTCATTCCTTAATAATTTATTTTCACCGTTTATTAGAGAAGTTGAGATTATCATTATAAGCCTCTCATTTCCAATGATGTTACCTTCTTTTGAGATTTTGACATCAACATATTCTGTTTGATAGACATAATTGCGGTGGTCAACATCAATTTCAACATAATTAATACCATCAACTTTACCAAAATCTGTGACATAAAAGGTATATCCATTTATTCCCTCTTCAGTACCTTCAAGAGACAAAGTAATATTATTTTCTGTAAGTAAAAAGTTGCTTCCTACATAACCCAACAATATGAGGATAACTCCAAGGTGAATAAACTGGGCAGATACTATTGTTATTGATTTCCGTAATTGTCTGATATTGAAACTTCTGATTACCTTATAACCTGCTCCTACTAGCGCAACAACAAGTATAGGAAAGGATAAAGCGACAATTCTATTATTTGGAAATAAAACGAAGCTTAAAACTGATGCAATGAATGTTAATCCCCCAATTATTGTTATCCATCTTCGCCCGGTATATTTCCACAGCAAACAGAATATCAATACCAATGACATTATGAGACTCAATATCCCTACCTTAATATCGAAATCTCTTGGATTCAACCCGTTTACACCCATAGTTAAAATTAAAAAGGTAACAATTGTAATTATAATAAATAAAAAAACGGAAACTAACATGAGTATATCATCGCTTATTAATTCAGAAACAGTAAAATATTGCTCTTTAATGCTTTTTTTAATCTTCTTATAACGATAAATAATAAGAAAAACAGTAATTATCAAGCTGATGATTATAAATATCATATAAATTAAAACAGTTTTACTTTCACCAAGTATACTCATAAAACGCTGGAATGGATCTATCTGGACATTTGCCTGTCCAAATGTATGTACAGAGACCCATAATCCACCTGCCCGTGTGACAAAGGTTGCAAAGATTATAAGAATAAATGAAAATACTCCTAAAACTGGGGCTAAAATTGAATAGTCTTTTTTTCTTTTATACATCAGCTGGGTATGAAGAAAACCAGTAAGTATTATCCAAGGTAAAAGAGAAGAGGTCTCTACAGGGTCCCAGGCCCAATATCCTCCCCAACCTAGAACAACATAAGCCCAAAGAGCGCCAAGACCTATACCAAGTGTTAGTAAAACCCATCCGATCCTACTCCATTTAAGAGAATAAGAAATCCACTCTTTATGCCCTGTGATTAGATAGGCAAGTGCTGCTGAAAAGGGTAAAGCAAGAATCCCATATGCCAGGAATACAATGAAGGGATGTATCACCATGAGTTCTGTTTGTAATAATGGATTCAAGCTCTGACCATTGGGATATAAAATGAGGAGGTTGGCAGCAGTCGGTTTAAAGAGGTCATATAGAATTAGAATGAAAATCAGAATCGTTATAACTATAAATAGAACAATCCTCATCCAATCTCTATTGTCTTCATTTACAGGCTTCTTTATTGTTCTTAATTCCTCATAAAACCAGGGAGTAATTACTGCCCAAATCCAAAAAAGAAGGGAGCCTGCCATGCCTGCTAGTACCCCTGCAAATTTGTAATGAAGTGGATGAGTGACACTAGTGTATTGCCAGACATAATTAATGCTTACATCAGCTGTAATGAATAGTATGTAAAGATATGCAAGAACAATAGAAACCGTGGTAAATAAAAATATTGTAACAATTCTTGAATATATGAGAAATTTATCTTCTTTTGTTTTCAAACGAAGAAAAGAAGTAATAATTCCTACAATAGCTAAAAGGAGACTAAGATATATTAAAAGATTTCCAGTTGCCATATATGAACTTGTAAAACTAGCTCTTATATTTATATTTGTATTAAATGATTAGAATCAGAGATAGTCTATTATTATATTACTTAATTAGATAATATTTAATTAATCCATATATTGCAATTAGCTTTGCAATAAATATCTAAAAATTGAATATATTTGACTAAAAAGGGCTTTAAAATATCCCCCGCTACAAAACTTTTAAATATTAATTAAAGTTTATAAATATATTATCGTTTATTAAATGTGATAATATGAACAAAAATAAAGATTTTTATAAAAATCATAAAGCAACTAAGGCAACTTTTAAAAGAAATCAATTTGTAATTTTCATATATATCTGCTTAATTGCTATAGTAACTTTTACAATTATTACTATTAATTCAACCTCGGCAGAAACTAATAATAGAATATTGTTATATAAAACACCTGAATATCCTTTTGCCCCAACAAATGTTACGGAAATACAGTATTGTGATAATTGTCATACAAATGAAATGCCAGATACTTGGGTAACTGTCGAAGTGGACAGTCAGACAAATGATGAAATAACATATTTCATCACAGGTTCAGATATTTTTGATGGTGAAGAAGGATGGGGAGTTTTTGACCCATTAGAAAATAATATAGAAAATGGATTCAATTCTGGCTATTTTACTCTTCAAAAGGATGGTAGGACTTATAGAGCATATTGGGTTGACAATGGTACCGGTGGAACAGGGGAAGGTGGGGGAGGATCAGCATTTATAGATGTTAAAACACCTAATGATCCACCATCTGATCCAATAATTGATGGGCCAACAAGTGGCAGTGTTGGGGAAACCTTAACCTACACTTTTTTCTCAATTGATAAAGAAGGGAATACTATAAGATATTACGTAGATTGGGGAGATGGCACATATGAAGATTGGTCTATACCATACGAATCAGGTAAAGTTGTAACTAAATCACATTCCTGGTTAGATACAGGAACGTATACAATTAAAATACAAGCTCAAGATACTCATCAATCAAAAAGTAATTGGAGCTCTTTTGACGTAGATATTATTTCTGAAGCTAAGCTCAAAATAAGATTAAAAGCTTTTAGTATAGGTAAAGTATGTGCAACTATTAAAAACGCTGGAGCAGGAAATATATCAAATATAAAATGGAATATAACAGTAAACGGAGGAATATTTAGATTATTATTTAAGAGAATAAATGCTAATGCAAGTGGAATAATTGAAAACCTTGGAGAAGGTGATAAACAGGTAGTATGTACACCTGGAAAATCAATTATACTTAGATTTGGCCTAGCAAAAGTTACAGTTACAGCAACTATCGGTGAAAAAGAGTTTACCCATAAGCAACTAGTACTTGTAATAGGAAGACTTATATTTGCAAGACCACGATTGCTTGGAATATAAAACGCCTTATTATTATATCCTACGTATTATGTTAACAAGTTTAGTTTAAAAATAAGGTTTGCAAGCGCCCAAATTTATTTTCCTTTTATACACATTAAAAAGATTTTTTTTATCTTAAATGTTCCAATCAGAAGATTGAGCATTCATCCTATTTTATTACTACATAAAAATGAAATTATAATATTTAACTTATATTTACGATGTCTTTTTTTAACAATAATTTTAAATATGATTTATATAATTACATTAAATAGATAAAATAAGGGAGGTACAATAAAATGAGAAAAATATTATTAAAAAGAAGCTTGGTCTTTACATTAGTCTTATTTTTCATCGGACTAAGTGTATCGTCAAGTATGGGTGGATATGCAAGCAATCAAATGACTAATAGTAACTCTACCAGCTTTCCCTTGAAAGATGGATTATTGGGTTATTGGGCTTTTGATGAATGCAGCGGTTCTACTGCAGGTGATTCTTCAGGTCATGACTATGATGGAACAATTAGTGGAGCTACATGGACAACTAATGGCTATTCAGGTTGTGCACTAGTTTTTGATGGTTCAGACGACTATGTTAATTTGGATGCTCATGCACAAAAGCTTGGTATAAATAAAACCGATGATTATACAATTGAAGCATACTTCAAATCGACATCATCATCTACAGGTTCAATATATAGTATGAGTCATACTAATGTTGCTAGAGCATTTGCCTACCTGGATTTAAATGCTGATGGTACAATATCATATAAGACTGGAGATGAAACCTGTTTATTTGAGTTATACACACCTGATTCATACAATGATGGCAGTTGGCATAAAGTTGAGATGAAATTCACAGGTGAAACAGTAAATCCAACTTGTAAGATTTACGTTGATGGAGACCTTAAAGCTGAAACAACAGAATGGCTGTGCCCATATCTAGCTGAAGATTTTATAACAGCTAAAATTGGTCGAAGGAGCGCTTCAGCAACTAATGCTTTCGATGGAACTATTGATGAAGTTAAGATATACAAATCTACTCATGGTCCTGAGCCTCCAAGTAAACCAGAGATAACTGGTCCATCAAAAGGATCGGCCGGTCAATCATTAACTTTTACATTTACTTCAGAAGATCCACAGGGGTATGAACTAATCTACTACGTCGATTGGGGCGATGGAGACAAAACAGAATCTGACCAAATGCCATCTGGTGAAACTTTCGAAGCTTCACATGCATGGGATGAAGATGGTACATATATAATAAAGGCAACAGCAAAAAATACTGGTGGTGCAACAAGTGGCTCGACAACAAAAACTATAGAAATTCCACGAGCTAGAGCAGTCAATAACAACTATCTATTACTAAGATTCTTTGAGCAACATTCAAACCTTTTCCCAATAATAAGATATTTATTGGGACTATAAGAGAGTAACCAGATAAACAAACTCTCTTTCCTTTATTTTTTTTATTTTTTATTTAATAAGAGAAATCAATGTACTACCATTGATTTTAATAAATATAATTAACTTTAGTTGATAACCGAAGAGTTTATATTATACTAAATTCATAAAAATATTATATTATAAAAATAAAAGGTCGATATAATATGAAGAAAATTATCATGATAATTTGTGTAATTGGTTTTATGATAATACCCTCAGTATTATCTGTCAATATTACTTATAATACAAAAATATCCATGGTACCAACTGAAGATAGCTATAATACACTAATAACAGAGTTTGGTGCAAATGATTCATTTAGTCGTGTAATCGAAGTTGATATGGATGGAAATATAGTATGGCAAAAGAAAGGATTGGTTGCGCCTCACGATGCAGAAAGACTTCCTAATGGTAATACTCTAATAACAGAGTATGGTGCCGGTGCTGTAATCGAGGTTGATTACTACGGAAATATTGTATGGAATAAGACTGATTTGCAAATGCCGATGGATGCTGAAAGACTATCAAATGGTAATACATTGATATCGGAGTACAATCGTGGAACTGTAATTGAGGTTAACAGTTCTGGCAATGAAGTATGGATTAAGTCTGGACTGAGTAGACCTTTTGATGCCGAAAGGCTTCCCAACGGAAATACGCTTATTGCAGAAGTAGATTTATATCCTGATGGTCGTATAATCGAGGTTGACAGTGCTGGTAATATAGTCTGGTCTATGACAGATTTGGACGCTCCTGTAGATATAGAAATGCTTGTTAATGAATCTACTGGAAAAATAACGTATCTTATTACAGAGCATGTTGGTAAAAGAGTATACGAAATTGACAAAGAGGGTACAATAATTTGGCAAAAAACCGGGTTACTTATGCCTGATGATGCTGAAAGACTCGAGAATGGTAACACGCTTATAGCAGAGGTTGGTGCAAATCGAGTAATTGAGGTTGACCAAAGTGGTACTATTGTATGGGTAATGAGCGGATTGAAATATCCTGTGGATGCGGAAAGAATTCCTGCCTGGGGGATGCGATCATATTCCAGCTTCTTAAGGCCGATACCGGTCCCTACAGCAGCAAGCGCGATTCCTGCTGCCAAGACTTGACCAGACACCACTCCTTCAGATATATGCATTCAAAACTCGTTCTTGCTGGTTTCTGTTGTTAGAATCGGGTCTGAAAAACTCGCAGGTACAACCTGCCATTAAACAAGAAAGGCCACAAGGTTGTATTATACTTCCAAAATTGAACCTTCATGGCCACAAACCGAACTTGATTCCCATCAAATCGGAAGGCTTCTTGCCTTGTTTTGAATATAATGTTTCAATACTTTTGTGTCAATTCATTTGGGCTTGCAAATAAGAAGGGTATTGACTTATGGCCAGCTGGAGGATAGAAAGCATTTGGAATCCGGGCATGAAGCCTTGAGGTCCAATCAGGAGCAATTTTGAGCTACGGCCACGAAGGCCTGGGGGTTTTGAAAAACCTTCTAGGTCCGCGTGGCCTTTTTGTCTCCGAGGAATTCTTAAGAAGGAGGGAGAAAAGATGAACAAGGTAGCCATTTTCTGCGTATTGCCTTTATTTGTTTTGAGTGTTCGGGCAACAAGCCATGCCCACTTCGGAATGGTTATTCCATCTGACAGTATGGTGATGCAGGGAGAGAGCAAGAACGTCAAGGTTACCCTCTCCTTTTCACATCCATTCGAAGGTGAGGGCATGGAATTAGCGAAGCCCAGAGTTTTTGGTGTCATGGCCAGCAGCAAGAAGCAGAATCTACTTGATAAACTAGCGAAGACAAAGGTCATGGGGCATCGCGCATGGGAAATCAACTATCTGATCAAGAAGCCTGGTGTGTACATGTTCTACATGGAGCCTGAACCTTACTGGGAACCCGCTGAGGACTGCTTCATCATCCACTACACCAAAACGGTGACCACGGCCTTTGGTGACGATGAAGGATGGGATGAGGAAATCGGATTTAGAACCGAGATCGTTCCGCTTTCGAAACCCTTTGGCCTTTATGCTGGTAACGTTTTTCAGGGGATTGTCAAGCTCGACGGAAAGCCAGTCCCATACGCTGAAGTGGAAGTGGAATACTATAACCAGGATGGAAGGGCAGAAGCACCGACGGAGTATATGGTGACACAGACAATTAAGGCGGATGCCAATGGCGTCTTCACATACGCTGTTCCTAGATCAGGTTGGTGGGGATTCGCGGCCTTAAACACAGCGGATGAGAAACTCAAGCATGACGGTGAAGAAAAAGAAATCGAAATTGGCGCTGTGATTTGGGTTAAATTTCATGATTGGATAGAGAAGTAAGGCTGGCTTTTTAACCAGCAAGCTTTTGGGATTCTATGGGAGAGAGTTTGCCATGTCCACTCAGGTAGCGGCCTTTGTCCGCAAAACCCGGACTGGGGAGTCAAGATACGCTAACCGGCTGTGTCCAGATCGAATATAACCGCTTTTTAACGATACCAGCACAATTGGTATTGAGCAATTTTCAAGGGAAAAAATGGTACATTCCTGTGCAAATTTTGTGATTGGAACGTGTATCGGTCAGGATATGTCTATTTAATCAGCATTCATATCAATAAGTTAGATACTTGGCACGTATGTTGCTCGAGCTCCATAAATATAGCCGGAATGCCCTGACGCAAAGGTACTTGAATTGCAAAAGGATTTGGTGCTCCTTTTCGGTTAAGAACGAAGGCAAGAGGATGCTGTTGGCGATTATGATCGGGGTTGCTATTGCTTACCTATTGTTTTTGACGGCGCTCTACGTACTGTTTCGAGCCGATGCATGGAATAAATTGTTCTTGAGGCAGCTGAAACTACCAGGCACAGGGGCCACGGAAGGGACCGCATTTGAGCGGTTTGAGCGGGACGATTTGTCAGATGAAGACAGTTCGCTCAATGCAAATAGTTTTGCCCTACCCATGGAAATAAGTGATAACGGGGGCAGACGTTCAGGTGTCGATAGAAGGGAGTGTTCACACGTATACCAACTTCCCAAAACATGGTACGGCCCGGAGCGAAGGAGTGGGTTAGAACGCAGAAGTGGTCTGGATCGTAGGCACAGGATTACATTCATGCGTGAGGGCATAGAACGAAGAGCTGCGTTTAAGTAACGACATGCATCAGGTGGATAGCCATATATAGAAGTGCGTATCGAGTCCACATTTCTAAGTTAGACTGGACACATCCTGTTGCTCGTTAATTCGCCACAGTACTCAGTAGTTTTCAAAACTTGAGGATACGATACTCGGCTATATTTAGCATAGTGCAATCAAATGGGGGTGAGATCATGAGAAAGGTATTGTGGTTGCTTTTCCTATGTGTAACCGCGTGTGCCACATCGAATCAATTTGGAGGCTTGTCTGGATCGCAGAATTTTTCCATTGATATCCCTGAGCGCTGGATGAAACTAAATACCGCTAAATACCTAATCATAACGAGAGATGGACCTTTCTCACAATACATCCTTGTTCAGCAGCGCCATGTGAATAAGCCTTTCAGGCACACAAAAAGGAAGTTCAACAGGCACATGCTTCCACAGCAGGCTGCGCAAGTTGTATTAGATGAAATCACTTCAGACCAATCCATTTCGAATCTCCAAGTTATTGAGAGCCTTCCCGCTAATGTGAATGAGTATGAAGGGTTTAAAATAGTATTCAAATATGAAATTAAGGATGGCTTGAAGTTTAGGACCTTGTATTACGGCTTTCTGCGGGATGAGTGGTTTTACAGCCTGCGGTACAATGCGACTGAAAAGCATTATTCTGAGAACGATGTTGAAACCTTCAAGAGAGTTATAACCAGCTTTAGGATTATGGCGTCGGGAGCAGCGTGAATTTGACTGAGTTTTCTCGGTGCGGCTTAATTCTCCTGTCACGCTGATAGGGTTTTCGCCATTATCAATTCTTCTGGCACGAAGCTGTTTTTTTTGAATTCAGTGCGATTTCAAGGACCTCATCCATCTTGCTGACCAGGTTGAAGGTCAACTGTTTCTTAATTTTCTCCGGAATGTCATCCAGATCATTTTCGTTTCCTTTGGGAAGAATGATCTGCCTTATACCGCTGCGACTCGCCG
>Ga0209427_10006952_pt1 | contig 12847 bp, 10 predicted proteins | sample DeeMarSWOR136_30_FD_187465 | JGI IMG/M metagenome (GOLD analysis project Ga0209427, IMG submission 187465) | Marine sediment microbial communities from White Oak River estuary, North Carolina - WOR-1-36_30 (SPAdes) (version 2) | ecosystem: Environmental > Aquatic > Marine > Intertidal zone >... | reverse complement strand
ATTTTAATTCTTAAAAATAGAAAGAAAATAACTAAAGAAGATTCTACAATTATATAAACACTCTTTATATCAACTATCATATAGATTTAAGTTTTCCAATATATCATTGACCTTAGAGAATAGTCCTATCATTAAGCTTAATTCTCTTTTTGACATGAAACTGCGGCCAAATATGTTTTTAAATGCAAAAAATACATTATCTTTTTTATATGCCCTAATCTTTAACTTCTCTATTATACTATTAACCATGTTGTATAAAATCAAACGATCTTCTCTGTCTGCAATTAGAACCGGATTTTCTCCACGACCGATATTAACTATATTTATTTTTTTAAATAGTTCATATAAAATAATTCCACATGCATGAGATATATTTAAGGCAGAATAATTAATACTTGTAGGAATTCTTAAAATAGTATCAGCATGACTGATCTCTTCATTTGTCAGTCCTCGAGACTCTTTACCAAATAAAATAGCAATTTTTATAGGATTGAAAGAAATTGGGAGCGTTAAATCGTTAGGAAAAATAGCTAGTCTTCTAATATTAGTATATCTCTTACCCTTGGCTGTTGTAGCAATTATATAATCAAATCTCTTAAGAAAATTTTGGTATTCGCGTAATTGATCTCCTGTGTTTTTTAATTCTATTATTTCGGCATTAAGAAGAATATCCTTTCCATGCATAGCGAAACCTTGAGTCTCATAGCTTAAAATATTTTCAATACTCTCCTTTGGGTTAAAAATCACCAAATTCTTGAAATTGAAATTTTCCATAACACGCGCTATTGAACCAATATTTCCCGCACTTTCAGGTTCTACTAAAACTATGGTAAATGTTATATTTTTATATTCCTTGGCCATTTGAGTTTCTTGGAAAGAATCAATCTCTCGTTTTGTTTTTTTCTTATTCAAATTAATTTAACTCCTCAATTAATTAGAGAGTTTATATGATAAATTGATTATTGAATAAAATGCTTTCCACTCTAATTTCTATATAAGTATTACCCAAATTAAAAGAAATCAAATCCTGCATTTCTTAATTCTTCGATCTGTGGCTTATTTGATTTAACCATTGCCTTTGAAGGGTAACGAAGTTTGAATAAAAATTGAGCATGATTTTCTATTTTAAGCTTTTTCATTCGCTTCTTAACTAATTCCATCCAATTACCTGCTTGTTGCTTACTTGCCTCTAGAACTTCTATATATGCTTTTTTAAGATATTTATTGATATCTTCATCGAAATCTCCATATTTTTCATAATATGCTTGGATAATATCTTGGTCATCTAATGTTTCATACTTTTCATTATGGACGATAATATCTTGTTTCAATTTTGGCATCGATTCTGGGATTGATTCTGGATAGCCTATTGAAAGAAGCATTAAAGGTAATACATATTTTGGGATGGCAAAATAATCTCTAAATTTACCGATAAATGCTTGGATTGTACCGATATAAACAGAACCGAGACCATAGCTCTCAGCTGTAATAACAACATTTTGAGCAGCGCACATGATATCAGCATAAGCAATTAAGAAATGTGATAATGCTTTTTCCCCTTCAAAATTAACATTTGATAATTCTGCCCATCTTTTAACTCGATTAAAATCAAGGCAAAAAATCAATGATAACGGAGCATTCTTCACCCAAGGTTGGGATGGTATTAATTCATAAAGTTTATTTCTTGTTTCAGTGTTCCTCACCGTAATGATGGAAATGGGTTGGATATTCCCTCCAGAAGGCGCATTATTTGCAACATCCAGTAGTTTTTCAACTATTTCTTCCGGAATTGTTTTATCTAAGAAGACTCTAACTGATCTTCGTTTCATCATTAAATTGTATACACTCATATTATAGGATTGGTTTTAAGACTTATTAAATTTGGTCATTTATACCTTACTGCTGTTTTTTGATTTAATCCACTTTCAAATGGAAGTTTAAGAGCTATAGCTGCAATACAATTTAACTCTCCTCATAAACTATTTATATTTTAGGCTAAAGTTTATTTTAGTCAGTTGCGTAAACTTAAAAATGAGGTTGATCTTAAAGGCTCAAAACTCCTTTATCGTTTTCAAAAGGCATTGATATTAAAATCAAGTTTACGGGCAAGAGATCGTATTAAATCAGAAGACTTATTTAAAGACTTGGCTTTTGATGATACTACAGCTATTGATCACCAGATTCGAGCAATTATAAACTTGTGTGATTTATTATTGACTGAACTACGAATAACTAACGATACAGAGTTAATAGATGAGATACAGCCATATATTCAAAAATTATTGGTTATTGCTGAACATGAGCATATGTATTTACTTCTAGCCGAGACCTACCTTTTACAAGCGAAACTTTCTTTATTAACTTCTAATATAAAGAAAGCTCAAAGATTCTTAACTCAAGCTCAAAAAATATCTGAAAGATTTGGATATAAAGAATTAGCAGAGAAAATTTCAAATGAGAAATCTAAATTACTTAATCAATCAGAAATATGGGAAAAATTAAAGAAGATGGGGGTACCTATGGTTGAACGTATAAAAATGGCTCAGTTAAAAGAACAAATAGAGGAAATTATTGAGAAACAGACTTTGCTCCCTACTTTTATTATCGAAGAAGAGGTAGCCATTCATGAGGAAAAGAAAATTTGCTTAGTATGTAGGGGTGAAGTGTTAAAATTCTCGTACATATGTAAATGTGGGGCGATTTATTGTGATAACTGTGCTCGAGCATTAATTGATTTGGAAAATGTCTGCTGGGCTTGTAATGTTCCAATTGATCATTCAAAGCCTATTAAACCGTATACAGAAAAAAAAATTGTAGAAATTGATAAAGAAACAAAAAGTAAGTAAGATCCGAATTAATTACTCCTTTAAATATGGGATTAAAAATAGAATACAATGGAGATTTTAGAAGTAATATAAGTTTAAATAAATTAAATATAGATAATTAAATAGTAATTTGCGATTAAGTTCTTGAAAGTTTAATTTTTTGCTGTTTTTCTTTATGAAGTTCTTCTACATCCTTCTTTAATTGTTCATACTTTTCTTTTGTTATAGGGAATTTAATAATAGCAATTATTCCAATCCCTAATGCTATTGCTGGAAATATCACCATTAAACTTCTCAAACCCAGTTCAATTTGGAGAGTCCCTGTAGGGTCAAAAACTTTCCAACCTGTACTACTAAAGACTAAATTAACAGTTAAAATTACCAAAATGGTAGATAATTTAGTGATTAATGCGTTAATACCGTAGTATCCTCCCTCTCGTCTTATTCCAGTAGATAATTCATCCTGATCAATAATTGCTGCAAGTACTATATCACCAAATAATAGCGATCCTGAAAGGCCAATTCCTACAATAAAAAAAGCCACAAATGCAATTTCAATGGTAGAAATGAACATTAGGGGGATCAATGTAATAATAAAAACTGTAAATGATAACATGTAGCCCCTCTTCATACCGACTTTAAGAGCAATATATCTCCAAAAGATCATAAATAGTGCTGCTGAAATAAATGTTATTCCAAGCAATAATCCTAATAACATTGACTCTCCTTCAGGAATATCTAAGACAAAACTTCCATAGAGTGGGACTATCATTGGGAGCATTCCTATAACGTACCAATAAGCAAGATTAGCTATTATAAAAAATCTAAACGATTCATTTTTTATTGAAAATTTCAATGAATTTACAAATGAAGGTGCAGCTTCATGATCTTTTGAGAACTCAACTCTTTCTTTTATTCCAAACATAATAAGAATTATCACGCCAATTATAACTATTATTGCCATAATTATTGCTGCTATACCGTAATTTGATAAGTATTGTGGATCATCAAGTTTTGGGATAAAAAGGGTTGGTAGTATTGATCCAAATATTAACCCAATTACAGTAAACACTTGTTTAATTGAATTTGCTTTTGCTCTATCTTGCAGATCTAAAAACATCTCAGGAAACAAGCTAGCATAATTAAGATCGTAAGCAGTGTATGTTATATCAAAAAGAATAACCATAATTAGAAAATAGATAAATGATAATACTTTAGAATAGGCAGGGGGTGTAAAAATTAAAATAATAACAAGGCATAGTGGCCCAATAGCAGAAATTATATAAGGCTTTCTTTTTCCAAATCTCGTTTTTGTTCGATCAGATAACGCTCCTAAGAGTGGATCATTAACTGCATTCCATAAAGACCAAAGAATGAATACGATTGTAATTAGATCAACATGGATTCCTACAACAGCAAAATAGAAAGTGAACACATACATATTAAACATTTGGATGGCTATTGTATCTGAAAATTGGCCAATTCCATATCCTAAGGCTTTTTTAATCGAAAAACTATCAGATTCTTCTTCATACATTTTTCAATAATTTTTTCGAAATTTATAATGATTATAAAGATGAATAAAGATCTATTTATAAATTTATATAAGATGAGAGAGAAAATATGATTAAATAGCTTAGGATTTTATCTTGATTATTAGATATTAATTTATATTTAAAATTAAAAACAAAGGATAAATATTGCCAGAAGATATATTTGAAAAATTAACAGAAGCAACATTTAAAGGAGATTATAAAATAGTAGGTCGTTTAGTTAGGAAAGCAAGGAGAGAAGGCTATTCAAATGAAGATATAATAAAAGCACTTTCAGCTGGATTAATTGATGTAAGTGAGAAATACAAAACTGAAGGTATGTATTTAGATGACATTATTAAGTCTGCAGGAACGTTTGAGGCTGGGTTTCAATCCCTTGGTATACAAGATGAATCGAAAGAACCAGAAAAAAAGGTTGTTTTAGGCGTTATGGGGGGACCTTGGACAATTGGTACAAATATAGTAGCAGCTAATTTGAAAGCGCATGGTTTTGAGGTTATTGATGCGGGATCAGATATTCTTCCTGAACAAATCGCTGAAACTGTTAAAAAATCTAAAGCAAGAATCGTTGCAACGGCGATATATTTAATGCAATCCATCAAAGATATAGAGAAATTGGAAATTGAACTGTGGAACAGTGGAGTACGACATAAAATCAGAACTATTATAAGTGGTCCAGCGAGTTCCCAACAAATCGCAGACAAATATAACTATGATGCTTTTGTAAAAGATGTGAATGAATTAATTCTTAAAGTTAAACAGTTTACACATGATCTCAAATCAGAAATGACCCCGTATGAAAGAGTAATGACTTCTGTTACACATAAAGAACCAGATCGGGTCCCATTTATACCTTTTGCTCAGACTTTCACTGCTAAATTTGCAGGGATTCCTTTTTCAGAATATGTAAGTAAAGCAGAAAAAATGGCAGAGGGGCAACTAAAAGCTTATCAAGCATTGGGGTGGGATGCTTTGTGTTTTTCGTCGGATGTTGGTATGTATGCTGGTGCTCTTGGCGCTAAAATTGAATTTCCCATAGATGATGTTCCAAGAATTGTGAAGCCCGCACTTAATCACACTTCAATGTATAAGGATTTCAAAAAGCTTCGGATTCCAGATTTGAGTAATTGCGGACGTTTAACTGAATCACTTAAGGCAATCGAGCTTGTCAAAAAACAGATAAAAGATGAGGCACCTCTAATAGGATGGACTGAAGGCCCATTTCAAGGTGTAACATTATTAGCTGGGGGGGAACCCATGCAATTTTTCTATGTATTGGAGCATCCTGACGAATTTAAGGAAATTTTAGATTGGTATGCAGATTTTCAAATAGAAGTTGCTAAAGCTATGTATGAAGCAGGTGCTGATATTATTGGAGTAGGAGAAACAGCAGCATATTTTATGTCTCCAAGATTTTTTGAAGAATATTGTCTAAAACCTGAAAAGAAAGCCTGTAGTGCCATAAAGAACATGGGAATGATCCCACTTATCCATTGTTGCGGATATGTTCCCCAATGCATTCACTTTGCTAAAGACACAAATTCTGGAGGTGCTATCCAATTTGATTACCAAGTTAATTTAGAGTGGGCAAAAAAAACCATTGGTGAGGAAATAACCATAATGGGAAATCTTGATTATAATAAATTACTTACTGCTAAATCTCAACGAGTTTATGAAGATTGTGCCCAACATATTAAATTAGCAGCCAAAGGAGGAGGATACTGGCTTGCTTTTGGTTGTGAAATCCCTCGTGATTTACCAATGGAAAATATTAAAACAATTTTGCGTGCAACTAAAACTGTAGGAAAATATCCCATCAAAATATAAATTTCATAATGTATAATTATATTTTTATGAAATAGCTAAGATGATAGATATAAATATTTAGAGTATTATTATCTGATTATAAATTTAATTTCTAAATTATTAAATAATTAGTAGTTTTCGATAACTAGATTACGTTTAACTATTAATAGATAAGGTTAGATTAAACACATGCCTGTATATAAAAATATTGGTGAATTTCTTGAATTCATCAATATCAGTAATGAAAAATTTACCCTTTTTGAATGGAAACCAAATAGATCTTTTAGGAGATTTGATTTAGATCTGAATATTATAAGAGAAAACAAGAATAATGATATATTCTTCCATAAAGATAAAGGTAATATGAAAATAGTGTATATAAGAAAAGATGACCTTTTATATGCTGTAGGGGCTAATATAAAAGTCCAATTTCAATTATTAGAAGCACTTTTAGAATATATCGATTTAAAGTTTAATGAAACTTATGATATTAAAGTAATCTTATCTTACGCCAATTTTTCCCCTAGTATTTTTAACAATTTTAAAGCAACTGTCGAAGATATTATTAGAAATTTCAGTGAATTGAATTTAGTAGAAAGAATTCATGTAGAATGCAAGGTATGTAATATGGTTCTTCCTTTATTTGTCAAAAAAAGTTTTATTCAAAATGCTGAATCTTATCCTGTTCCAATTGTATATAATCATGAAGGGCATGCCATTTTATGCTTTATAGACCAAGACTTTCATCATCGTGGGGTTGAACTTGTCAATATTACTGGATAATCAATTTGTACATCAAGTCTCAATTCTATTAGAACTTAATGATTTATGAGAAATAAATATAAAATCTAATATTCCTTTAATTTAATATGGTAGAGGAAGAGGATAAGAATTCTAAGAACGATCTCTTCTATGAAGAGATAGTGAAAAAAACAAAGACAGGGATCACCTTTCCTAAAAACTTAAGAGATGCTCTTTTTGAAGAAGACTCAGATGTTTTTTTTAGAATGATCGTTCCAGAATCAAAAGATAAAATAATTTTAGAAATTTTAACCGAAGAACAAATGAATCAAGTTCAGGAAAAATTAAAGACTAAAAAACTAACTCCTGAAAAAATAAGTGGAGAAAAAATGATAAGCAAAGTAATAAAAACAACAGATCTTAGTCCAGCTTGGGGAGAATATTTTGTATATAATTTCGACGCTCAAGATAAAGTTAAGCCTATCCTCGAATCAGCTTTTTATAAATTCGCTGAAACACCACCCAATTTAGAAGATGCTATGGGACGAGTTAAATATGCACTAATTTCTTTTCTTAGCTCTACTAAGACAGAAAATGCTAAACTTTATTTTTCAATAGAAAAATTCCTTATTGATGTAATTGATAAATATAATCAACCAAATCTTCTAGATTGGATCTTTGATAAAATAATTCCTAATATTGAATCTAAGTTTCTTTATGAACTTGCCTTATTAGAATTAGTAGAAGCATCTTTAAAGTTTAAGAGATATGAAAAATCTGAAACCTATATCTTTTATGTCCTAAAGAATATCGATGATTATTCCAAATCTGAAATGTATAATATAATGAATAGTTTTAAACAACTCGTTAAAAAAGTTAAATACGTGGAGCGATCAGATAAAATTGATATTTTATTGAAAGAGAAATTGATGGAGTATGGTCATGGTGTAGAAGATGTAGATTACAAGATACAAATTATCGAATTTTTAGAAGATCTCAAATATATAGAACTAGCATATAACTTAGCTAAAGAAATTCAAGTCAATTTACCTCCAGAAAGCATGAAAATTGAAGAAGTTAGAAAATTAGTACGAAGGTTGCATATTACTCCAATAGAGAGTAAACCTAAATCTAGTGTAGATCTTGAGATAGATGAAGATGATAACGGAGATTGAAGTTATTTTTGATTATTTTTGCTTTCGTCTGTACCTTTTAGCTTTTCTTCAACTCTTTTTGCTTCTTCTTCTAATATTTTTTGCTCTTTCTCTTTAATGAGTTTTTCTTTCAGCTCTAACTCAACTTTGGATAAGGCTTTTTCTTTTTCAATTAATTCTTCCTTGATTTTCAGAGCCTTTTCCTTTTCTAAAATTTCCTTTTCTTCTAATTCTTTTTCTTTTTCTTCTATTTCAAGTTTTTTCCGTTTGATTTCTAAATCTTTTTTCTTTAATTCTAGTTCTTTATCTATAATTTCAGATTCTTCCTTTTTTAACTTCTTTGGTAATTTTTTCTTAGGTATCTTTTCTACATCTACTCCATTTACTGATAATCTACTCTCTTCTTCAAGTAACCCTTCTTTTAATTTCAATACTTTTTCTTTTGCTATAATAGCTTTTTCTGCGATCTCTTTCTTTTTTTCTTCTAATTCTAGTTTTTTCTTTTTAATTTCTAGTTCTTTTCTTTTTAATTCAAGTTCCTTATCTTCTACTTTTAATTCTTCCTCTTCTATGCCTGTGTCTCGCTTCTCTTCTGTTGCTTCCACAATCTCCTCAATCTTTTCTACTGTAACAAATCCTTTTATGATATCATTTATAGAATCCTTTAGATCTTGGTTTTCAGGAATATCTGTAATCTCTTTAGCGTATTCAGTTAGAATTTTAGTAACTAAAGATGGTGATTTTTTTCCTATTGCTTTTAAAGTTTGAATCGCTTTTTCTACTACAAAATCTTTTTCATCTTTCAGTTTTGTAATTATCGTCTTTATTAATGATTCATCATCAATAAGAGTATCCCCGCCTGCCATATAGATCAAAAGTTGAAGATCTGCTTCTCGAACATTAGGATCATCAGAATTTAATAGTTGTTCACTATAAGGAAGAAAAAGATTACATTCATTTTCACAAATTGTTTTCAAAACTAAAAGGAAACTATATCGCAGTAAGCTGTCTCGCTTTGATAGATTTTCTAAAAGAGAAGGAACATCTATTATAAGATTTTCTAATAAGAATCGTAATACAGTGCGTCCTCCATGTAAGGTCAATAAGGTCTCTATTATTTCTTCAAGTCTATTCAAGTATTCATTTTCTGGAGCATCACCTAAAAATAGTGCAATAGTATTTACTGCGTCATCAAATCTTCCATCTTTTACAAAATCCTTAATTTGAGTGATTTCTATAACTTCTTTTTTAGATTCGTTCATAATTTTCACACTCTTCTTTATTATATAAATTATAACCAAAGTATGTAATAATCTTGATAGATTCTTGTTATAAAATTTAATATTAACCTTAAATCTCTAAATCTAAGTGGTATACGATTTCCTTCTTCATCATAATTCTTAGTTTCAGTATTGATATACAATAAAATCTCTAAATTTTCATTAACATCCATTTGCAAATGTATTTCATTACTGTATTGAGTTAATGCATTAAGATCTTCCCAAAAAGTATTCCAAAAGTAAGTATCTGCTTTAGAAGTATTATTTAAAGGTTCTTTTGATATAGTTGATAATACATCATAAGGAACTATAACAGAAAATTCTACATGTTTATACGGGATTAACTTTAATTTTACTTCAGGAAAATAAATTCCAGCATATAACTTACAAATACCGTTTAATAATTCAAGATCAGGAATATTTTCCCTATTTGCATTAATAAGGACATATTTTTTATCAATAAAAATAACATGAATTCGATCACCAAATTTGAAAATTAAATAATTATCTGTTAAAAGATATTTGAAATCTTCCTTCCGATTATTGATTCTATCATCCAAAATGGAGCGAGCTTCTTTCCAAACTTTAAGAGAAATAAATTTACTTAAACGGCGATAGTCTCCATGGAAGAAGACATCTAAGAAATCTATAAGATATAAATATGAGTCAAAAGGAGTATAAACCGTTGTTTTATTTCTGAAGTGCCGTTCTACTACTCCCTTATTAACACTATAACAAAATTTTGGTAAATCATCTATGGTTAATTCGTTTTTAATTCTAAGTTTAAGTAAAAACCTCCGTAAACATTTTGGCTGTAATGTACACGCTATACGATCAATTTGACATTCTTCAAAACAAAGCTTATCTATTGTAGATTTCAACAATTCAAGTAATTCTGATTTATACTTGGCGTCTGATTCATTCTCCAAGAATTTTAAGATGTGGTTTGGTTTTAAGGGCATCCTATGAATTTCTCAGTTTCAGCTTTTTTATATAACCTTATTTACTATTAAAATATTAAATTTTAATATTCTTTACTATTTTATTTTAAAATTATTTAAAATGAAAAAGAAAGTTTAATATTAAATTCTAAAGAATTATTAATTTGGCTTTCTTTTTTTTTAATAAAACTAATCAAATTCTAATAAACCATGGTTTTTATTTAACATGTTAAGACAAGTTCATATATTTTCGAAAGGAGACCTAATTTTTGTAAAAAATTATGCTTCAGCTCTTGGAATAGAAGGTTTGGATAATATAAAAAAATTGATTGGTAAATATATGGAAATGCCATTACCAAATAAAACTTTAACCTCAAATTTTCCAGACTATCAAATATTTCATAGAGGATTAGGTAATCTGTATGTTCTATTTTTAACTGATTTAGTTGATTCACTTCAATATATAGATCCTCTTATCCAGAAAACGATTAACAAATTTAAAGAGCTATTCCCTAATCCAGATAATATAAAAGAGGATAGTCCTTTGAAAATTGAATTTCTAAATTTCATGGATCAAATTCAAAAAGATATACATTCAAAAATTGCTATTATTGGACCAAATAATTCCGGGAGAACAACTCTTTATGATTTATTAAAAAGTAATGATGAAAGGCTAATAATGGATTTTTTTAAATCATCTCAGTTTTCTATTGACGAAATATCTTTCGATATTTGGGATTTCCAAATAAAAGATAATTTTTCACTATTATGGCCAAAATTTGTTAGTGGTTCTGATTTGGTTATATTAATATTCAACCTAGCAAATTACCATTTAAAATTAATGGATCATTTTTTAAGCCTTCAGAGAGTAGAAAGTCCACATTCTAAATTATTGGTATTAGGGAATAAAAGAGACCTTATTGAAGATGCTGATCTGAAAAGAATTAAAAATGAATTGAGTATTTCAGATTTTAAAGAAATTTCATTAATTTCTCCAGATGCAAAATCGATGATACTACAATATATACGAGAAGAATTAAGGTTAAAAGAAAAATTACCATCAGATTTTAGTAAATTAGTAGGAGAAGTAGATAATCTCGTATTCGAGGGAAAAACTGTCCAAGCATTAGCAAAATATAAAGAACTATTGAATATAAGTAAATCTTATCAAAATATAATATACACAAAAGCTTTAGAAAAAAAAATTGAAGTTTTAAATGAAAAAATTAAAGAGGATGCTAAAAAAAGGAAAGAAAGAGAAAGTAGAAGGCCTTTTGAAATCCAAATGCCACTTAAATTTAAGAAAAAAGTTAGTGTCAAACCATTACCAACCATAACTCCTCTTCCTCTACCTCCAGGTCAAGAACAAACTCCAGAAAAACCAAGCGTTATTCCTGAGAAATCAGAATCGAAATTAGTGTCATTCCAAAAACTTGAAAAATCTACAAGTATAAAGCCTATTAAAACTCCTGAAATAACTCCTGGAATTTCAAAAAAAACCATAATACCCAAACTCACACCTAATGATGTTGAGATTGAGCTCAAAGACAAGGTAAAAAAAGCAGTGCCAAAAATGCCAATTGAACTTTTTACTTCAGATGTAGAACTTACTAAAGAAACTGATAGAGCAACTATGGTTGATTACACTAGAGAATTACAAAGAATAATAACAGAGAAGGGAAGCGATTTAAGCTTACAATTGTGTAATCAAATGGTAATAGATTTAGAAAAATCTTTAGGAAGAGCTTTAACCATAGAAGACATACAAATGGCTGCAGATTTTTTTGTAAAACAAGAAAAATCACTATAATTCACTAAACTTGTTGTAGTTATTAGTTCAACAAAAGTTCAGAATATACTTCTTTTAAAATTATTCACTATTCAATTATGTATTAACAAAAGTATTTGTTAAAACAAGATCTTTTAAAATAAATTAAAAAAAATTCAAAGGTCTAAAAAATGAGTGCTATTAAAGAACTGCGTGAACATTTTGCCGAATTTATGAGATTACATTATATTCAAGCATTATTGGGATGGGATCAAGAAGTAAATATGCGAAATTATAAATCTTTAGAAAGCAGATCCAAACAAGTATCTCTTATAGAAAAATTAATGCACCAAAGAATTACTTCCGAAAAAGTAGGAAAGTTAATCAATGAAGCGAAAAAACTTACTGATCTTAATGAGATTGAAAGTGCTATGTTGCGAGAAATTAAAAGGGAATATGATCTCGCAACAAAATTACCTGAAAAATTAGTTACTGAAATAGCAGAAACTAGTATAAAAGCCTCTGGTATTTGGAGAGAAGCGTACACAAAAAGCGATTTTTCAATCTTTAAAGATATATTAGAAAAAACAGTTGAATTACAAAAAGAAAAAGCAAATAAATTAGCCACACACCCAGATATTTATTCTACTTTGATAGATTTATACGAACCTGGTGCTACATATAATTGGATTGCCAATATATTCAATCCAATAAAACCTAAAATCATTGATGTTGTAAAAAAATTGAATTCTTCTTCAGATACGCCCGATGATTCTATA
>Ga0209427_10006951_pt1 | contig 12847 bp, 14 predicted proteins | sample DeeMarSWOR136_30_FD_187465 | JGI IMG/M metagenome (GOLD analysis project Ga0209427, IMG submission 187465) | Marine sediment microbial communities from White Oak River estuary, North Carolina - WOR-1-36_30 (SPAdes) (version 2) | ecosystem: Environmental > Aquatic > Marine > Intertidal zone >... | reverse complement strand
CGATCCATACCCATTCCGCGTCATCTATCCTGATGCTATATCCCGCCACCCCTGCTAGGGCATCGGTTGCAGTGTCCCAGGAGAAGGAGGGGGTGTTGTCATTGTCTGGGGTGCTTCTATGGACATTGGTTGGCATCGTTGGGGGCTCACTGTCAATTACTGTCAAATCGAGCTCAGTGAACTCGCCCGCTTGCCATGGCCTAGTTTGCCCGGTGTCGATCCCTTGCACATAGAAGCGGATGGTGTCTCCTTGCTCTCCAGAAACATCCAGGGGGCCATACTCTCCATTCAGTATTTGGCAACTCTCCCTCTCCTCATCACCAATTCGGGCGGAGACGGTATACCCATCCGGGGCGGGGATGCTTCTGCTCTCATCGGAGTTGGTGATACTCACCGTGCCGTAGAACCGAGGTGGTGGTTGTTCTGGCGGCTTCGGCCCGCTGAAGCTCAGGTCATCAAAATAGACCGTGGTTGGCTGAGTTGAGTCTTGAAGCTGCACTACAGCCATCACCCTGGCTGAGTGAGCGTTAGGTGGCGCACTCAGATTGCCGGCGGTCAAACAGCGATAGCTGGGGTCATCGCTGGTTAACTGCTCTTCGGAGTCGATTTGCCCGATTTGGGTACCTGTTCCGTCTCCGCTCGTATACCAAGAGATTCGCAAAAGGACCGCCTCGATATTGGAGTTGTTTTTAATAGCACAGCCGCTGAAGGTATAGTTTTCCCCAGGCATCACCTGAACGACTTGATAGATCCAGCTCTCAAACCCAGTTGTCACGGTGAATTTGGCGGCGAAGCTTCCACTACGGACATAATCGGGGTATTGACAGGAGCAGATAATAGTGAAATCGCCGCTTTGTGCTTGCCAAGGGCTCTTCTCGCCGCTCTCGAAGCCGCGGTTTTCCAGGAGCTCATCATCTGATGCCGCAGCCGGGAGCGCATTGAGCGCCTGTGCCAGGGGCATAATTATCAGGGCGATAAGAAGCAAAGCCACTATGGTGGCTTTCACCGACGGCTTTCTATATCCCTCGCCCTCCCCGTTCATGCCCCCCCGATAGAAAGAAAGCCGACCTTTAATACCAAGGTCGGTTTCGCCACTGGCTCCGCAGCACCCAGGCGACCAGCTAAGGGAGCTGCTTCATCGCGCCCTTGGCAGGGAGCGATTATTCAGCTTTTATGCTATAACAATACTCCTCTTGGCGGCGATGTCAACCCCTCAGCCAGCGAACAGCCGTCCGATTTGATAGATGAGGGTGGCCACAATCCAGGCCAATACTGTGGTATAGCCCATAGCGAAGAGAGGCCACTTCCAGGAGGCAGTTTCCCTCTTGATCATGGCTATGGTGGCGATACAGGGGACATAGAGCAGGCAGAAGGCCATAAAGGCGTAGGCGATAAGCGGAGTCCAGCCGAGCTGCGCACCGATAGTGGTGCCCAGGGCCTCTTGCTCCACGCCAAAGAGGGTGCCAAAGCTTCCGATCACCACCTCCTTGGCCAGGAAGCCGAAGGTCAGGGCAACCGCTGCCTGCCACTGACCGAACCCGGCGGGGGAAAATATGGGCGCAAAGGCTCGGCCTATGGGCTCAAGGGCACCGGTATAGTTGAGGAGCCAGATAAGGACGACCACGGCGAAGATGATGGTTCCTGCTCTGATCAAGAATACTCTGCCCCGCTCCCACGTGTGGATCAGAGTCCCTTTTATTGTGGGCAGGCGATAGGGCGGGAGCTCCATAACGAAGTGACCGCTCGGTCCCCGTAGCAGCCACTTGCGGAAGACAAAGGCCATAGTGATAGCTATGACTATCCCAATGGCGTAGAAAGAGAACACCACCAGCGCCTGATAGGCGGCGAAGAAGGCTGCGGCGAAGAGGATATAGATGGGAAGGCGGCCGCCGCAGGTCATGAAGGGGTTTATGAGGATGGTGGTGAGCCTGTCCTTTGGGTTCTCTATGGTTCTGGTGGCCATAACCGCGGGGACATTGCAGCCAAAGCCGAGCATCATGGGGACAAAGGAGCGGCCATGAAGCCCGACCCTGTGCATCAGGCGGTCCATAATGAAGGCAGCGCGGGCCAGGTAGCCGCAGTCCTCGAGCACAGCCAAGGCCATGAAGAGGAGGAATATCGGGGGGATGAAGGCGAGCACGGTGCCAACGCCACCGATGATGCCATCGCCGAGAAGTGAGCCGCCCCAGCCACCGATAGCTAAGGCCTGCTCTCCCAGCCAGCCAAAGCCAGCATTTATCCAATCCATGAGGGGTGCGGATAGAGTGAAAGTGAATTGGAATACGCCATAAAGTAAAGCGAGGAATATGGGGATGCCCAGCCACCTGTGGAGCAGTATCTTATCGATTTTGTCAGAGGTGGTCAGCTTTTCGACGGCGGGCTTGCTCAGAGTCTCCTTCAAGAGCCCGCTGATGAAACCGTATCTGCGCTCGGCAAGCACCGTTTCGGCGTCATCGCCATAGATGGTTCTCAAATGGGCCAGGCTCTCATCCTTAGCGCGTAGGATCTCCTCCCTATCCATGCCCTTTTATCGCCCTGATGACGTCTTCGTCCTCCTCCAAGAGCTTTATCGCCAGCCACCTGGGACTATACTTGCGGCGTAACTCCTCATCTTTGGAGATCAAATCCTCCAGTTTGGCTATCTCCTCCTCCACCTCTGCGCCATAGTGGACCCTAAATCTCCTCCCCTCGGCTTGACCCTCAGCTGCCCTGACTACCTCCTTGAGCAGCTCCTTAGTGCCATCATTACGGCTGGCCACCATGCGTACCACCGGGAGGCCCAAAAGTGAGGAGAGTTGCTTGATATCGATCTGGTGCCCGCGAGACTCAGCGACATCGCTCATGTTCAAGGCAAGGACCAAATTGGCCCCCAGTTCCAATAGCTGAATGGTGAGATATAAGTTCCGCTCCAGGTTGGAGGCATCAATGATCTGGACTACCAGGTTCGGCTTACCCTCGACAATGAAGTTTCGGGCCACAACCTCATCTAAGGAATGGGCGGTGAGGCTGTAGACCCCAGGGAGGTCCACCACGTTGATGGTATAATCTTGATAGCGGCAAGTCCCTTCTTTCTTCTCCACGGTAACCCCGGGCCAGTTGCCCACATGCTGCCGTCCCCCGGTCAGGTTATTGAACACCGTGGTTTTGCCCGAATTGGGATTCCCGGTCAAAGCGATGGTTATCTCCTTTGCCATGTTCACATCGCCTTGACCAAAATCTTGTGCGCGATGCCATGCCCCAGGGCTAACTTCGAAGCTCCCAGTTGCAGCAGGAATGGACCGGGATGGCTTTGGACAACCCTGACACTGACTCCGGGATATAACCCCATATCGGCGAGCCTCCTGGTCAGCCCCCGGCCGGCATTTACTGCCACCAAGGTGACCTGCTCACCGGGTCTGACCATGGCCAAAGGCATAACAGAATTATCCATCTAATTCACCTCGACATAAATATTGGCGGCCTCTTCCTTACGCAGCGACAGATGATAACCTTTGATCTTTATCTCAATGGGGTCGCCCAGGGGGGCAACCCTTTCCACTTCGACCTCTGCCCCCGGAATCACCCCCATATCCAGGCTCCGCCTACGGAGTGCTCCGCCACCTCCTACTCTTACGATTTTGCCTTTCTCCTTCGCCTTGAGCTGATTTAAAGGTTTAATCGGCATAGCGCTTACCCCTTTGTTGGAAGTTCGCCTGATTGCCAGCCTTATTCCGTCCCACTTCTATCATCTTTGGCGATATATCGATGCCCCAAACCTTGCCGCTAAGGCATTTACTTGTTACCGCCTTTTCCCCGACACCTTGAGCAATAGCCTTGGAGGCGGATTTCGGCACCGGTGACCTCAAATCGATTTTCCCTCCTTATCTGGTTCTCTATCCGCTGGAGCAGCGGGCTCTCAAACTCGATAACTCGACCACAGCCAAGGCAGACCAGGTGGTAGTGTTCAGAAGGGCTTTTGATCTCATAGTGGTGATGATTTTCGCTGAGGTGGCGCTCATCCACTAAGCCAAGCTTCTTAAACAGCCGCAGGTTGCGATATACCGTGGACAGGCTTATCCTGGGCTCCCGCTCCTTAGCCCGGCGGAAGAGTTCATCGGCATCCAGATGCCCTCCAGCTTGGGAGATGAGGTCCAAAAGGAGCCTTCGCTGCCATGTCACCCGCTCCCCAATGCCCTCTGGATTTGCCACTTGCTTCAGTCCGCCGCTATTGGAAATGGTTTTCATTTGCAATAACAATATAACGCATCCTCTGCCATTTGTCAATGCCCTTTTACAACTGAGGACGGGAAAGTTATAATCCGGTTAAGGCTATCCCTTGTGGGAGGGAGAAGATACGGATTCAGCATCTAAGTCTGGCCCACTTTCGCAATTACATCCGCCTTGAACTCGACCTGCCACCGGATATAATGGTGCTTCTGGGGGGTAATGCCCAGGGCAAAAGCAACCTTCTTGAGGCCATTTACCTTTCGGCAACGACGAAATCGCCTCGTACTGCCAGTGATGTCGAGCTGATAAACTGGTCTGCCTTGAGAGAAGAGCACCCAGTTGCTCGCCTTGAGGTCCAGGCGCAGAGGGCTAGCGGGAGCCTGCGGGTGGAGATCGCCCTGAGGGGCAAAATCGTCGCTGCAGAAGCGGGAGCTAATTATGTGCAGAAGCGGATTCGAATAAATGGCGTTGATCGCCGCGCGATGGACCTCATCGGGCTAATCAACGTGGTTTTGTTCAGTCCCAGGGACATCGACCTCGTTGATGGCGAACCGGCGCTGCGTCGCCGCTATCTTGATATCACCAATTCCCAAGTTGACCACCGCTACCTGAGAGCGTTGCAGCGGTACCAGAGGGTGCTTCAGCAGCGGAATCATTTGCTGCGCCTGATCGCTGAGCACCGAGCTCGCCTCGAGGAGCTTGACTTTTGGGACCGGGAATTAGTGGCAGCGGGCTCTTATCTCATAGCCCTGCGCCGGCACACGGTGGCCGCGCTTGATGAGCTGGCCCGGCCGATCCATGATCAGCTCACTGGGGGAAAAGAGAGGCTGAACATGATCTATCAAAGCAGCGTCGATAAAGAGGCATTTCAGGAGGCGCTATCCGCCGCCCGAGATAAGGAGGTGGCTCAGGGGATGACCTTGATCGGACCTCACCGTGATGACCTCCGTTTCCTGGCCAATGAAAGAGACATGAACATTTATGGCTCTCGGGGGCAAAATCGAACTATAGCCCTATCCTTAAAGCTGGCCGAGGCCAAATTCATAGCGGTGAGGGCTGGCGACTCACCGGTTCTGCTTTTGGATGACGTCCTCTCCGAGCTCGATGCCCAGCGTCGCCATCATTTGCTCCAAGCCGCCTTAGGCTATCAGCAAGTGGTGATCACAGCCAGCGATGTCGACCGCTTTGAGTCCGCTTTCTTAGCTCGAGCTGCCAAGTTCGAGGTCAGGTCCGGGATGATCGAAGCCCTTTAGCCCTTGCCGAAGACGTCTTTGAACTTGTCGAAAAAGCCCCTCTCCGCTTCTTCCCTGGGCAAAGAGGCTGGGCCAAGCGTGTTAGCCAGCTCTCGGAAGAGCTTTTTCTGATGTTCATCTAAGGCCTGCGGGGTGACCACATGGATCCTGACTATTTGATCGCCGCGACCATGTCCCCGGAAATGGGGAGCCCCTTTCCCCTTAATGCGGAATAACCTGCCTGACTGCGTCCCTGCCGGGATCTTGAGCACGAAGTGGCCATCGACTGTGGGCACCTGGATCTCATCACCCAAAGCGGCCTGGGCAAAATTTAGCGCTAGATCATAGAGGATGTTATCGCCCCCTCGTTTGAAGAACTCGTGCTCCTGCATTGACAGGGTTACGTAGAGGTTTCCCGGGGCGCCGCCTCGGAAGCCTGAATTCCCCTCTCCGCTCAGCCTGATGGTGATGCCATCATCGACGCCGGCCGGGATGGTTATGACGATATTGCGGCTCCGCCGTTCCTTGCCCGTTCCTTTGCACTGAGGACACGGCTGGCTGATAATCCGCCCTTCACCGTGGCAGCGATTGCAGGGGGTCACATTGATGAACTGGCCAAAGATACTGCGTTGGGCGCGCCGTATTTCTCCACTGCCATTGCAGTTGGGACATCTTATTGGTTGGCTTCCTGGCTCGGAGCCGGTTCCGTGACAAAGCGAACAGCTCTCGGTGCGCACCACCTGCAGCTCCTTCTCACAGCCGAAGATCGCTTCCTCAAAGGAGATGGCGAGATTGTAGCGCAGGTCGGCGCCCTGCTGTGGGGCGGTGCGGCGCGCCCGCACTGTGCCGCCACCGAAGAAAGCGTCAAAGATGCTGCCCAGGTCGCCGAAGTCAAAACCCTCAAAGCCACGGCCGAACTCAGGAATGCCAGCAGCTCCAAAGCGGTCATAGCTCGCCCGCTGTCCCGGATTGCTCAGCACCTCATAAGCCTCATTGATCTCCTTAAACTTCTCCTCGGCGTCCTTATCTTTGTTGTGGTCGGGGTGATATTGAAAGGCCAACTTGCGATAAGCTCTCTTGATCTCCTCCGAAGAGGCATCTCGAGGCACGCCGAGCACCTCATAGTAATCGCGTTTAATAGCCATGGCATCGAACCCTAACTCTTAATTATAGCTCTTATTCCCTCTCGATACAAGAAGCCTTGACAACACCTCGCCTCGCCGCTTATAATGAGAACCGATTCGTGACCCCCAGCCAGCTATGAGGATCAACGTCGCCCAGCAGCTTAAACAACCCATAGGGCAAGTTCGACGCTATCAAATCAGCGAAATCAATGATCAAGATCTGCCCATCGAGGGTGAGGTGCAATTGCTGCGCACAAACCGAAGCATCTTGGTCACAGCGAGGCTGAAGACGACGGTGAAATGTATATGTAGCCGCTGCCTTGAGGAATTTGAATACCCACTGACTTTGGACATTGAGGAGGAATACTTCCCCACCGCGGACACGACCAGTGGCGCTTCTCTATCCCTGCCTGAGGGCGCCGAGGGCTTTGTCATCGATGAAAGCCATGTGCTCGACCTGAGTGAGGCTATCCGCCAGCATACGCTGTTAGCACTACCGATGAAGCCAATCTGTCAGGATGATTGCGCTGGGCTTTGCCCCGATTGTGGCCACAATCTCAATTATGGCCCTTGTCACTGCACTGGGGGAATCGTGAGCTCTCCCTGGGCTCAGCTTCGAAGCTGGCGCCCCGAGGGGGAGGAGAGGGAGAGGTAGCTGCCATGGCCGCTTTGCCCAAAAGAAAGACATCACGAGCTCGCCAGGGGAAAAGGCGTTCCCATCGTCAAGCCTCAGTTCCTCATTTGGTTCCCTGCCCTCAATGTCACGCCCTCAAGCCCTCACATCGTGTCTGCCCCAGCTGCGGGAGCTATCGGGGACGGGAAGTGGTGCCGATAGAGAGCAAGAAGGGCAAAGGACGATAGGTGGAGGAAGCCATGGCTCACATCGCTTTCGTCTTTCCTGGACAAGGGTCGCAAAAAGTGGGCATGGGGCTGGACCTGTATCAGAATTCCCCCGCAGCCCGGGAGGTCTTCGAGGAGTGCGACCGCGCTCTCGATTTCCCTCTCTCTCAGCTCTGTTTTCAGGGTCCAGAAGAGGAGCTTCGTCAAACCATCCATGCCCAACCGGCGATAGTGGCAACCAGCGTTGCCTGCCACAGGGCGGCCGCTGAGCTTCATAGTGGGTTTCAACCCTCATTGCTGGCTGGGCATAGCCTCGGCGAGTATAGTGCGTTAGTAGCCGCCGGGGTTCTCGAAATCGGCGATGGCATTCGCCTTGTCCGCGAGCGGGGGCGGTTGATGCATCAGGCGGGGGCAAGGCAACCTGGTGGTATGGCGGCGGTCATCGGGCTTGATGAACCATCGCTGGCTCAGCTTTGCCAGGAGGCTGGGGTCGAGATCGCCAACATCAACTCCCCGAATCAGATCGTGATCAGCGGGGCAAAGGAGGCACTGAATCAGGCTATGGAACTGGCCCGCAGCCAAGGGGCACGGGTAGTCCCCCTCGAGGTTAGTGGCGCCTTCCATTCGCAGCTGATGAAGCCGGCTGCGGATGAGCTAGCTCGCATCATCTCCGAGCTCCCCTTCCGCGACCCCGAGGTCCCCATTGTGGTCAACACCACCGCTCAGCCGGCGACTACTGCTCAGGAGATCAAGGAGGAGCTGGCACAACAACTCCTCCATTGTGTCCGCTGGCGACATTCGGTACAATATATGATTGATCACGGGATTTCCACATTCATTGAGATCGGCCCCGGGAGCGTGCTCGCTGGGCTTATTAAGAGGATCGATCGGGGGGTCCAGATGCTCAACATCAGCGATATGTCCTCCATGAGCGTGTTGAGCTTTCGGCCAGGGATGGGTTGATGATCGAGTCCTATCGCTTCGGTTACATTGTTATCGATGGAAAGGAATACGCCAACGATGTGCTCATTCTGCGCCAAGGGGTCAAAAATTGGTGGCGCAGGCGAGGACATGAGCTTTGCCCTGAGGATCTCGATGAAGTCGTTTCCGAGAGGCCGCAGGCATTGGTCATTGGCACCGGGGCTTATGGATTGGTGCAGGTCCCGGCTGAGACCAGACAGTACCTTGAATCTCAAGGCATCGAGTTAGTAGTGGCGGCTACTGATAAGGCATGTGATACCTATAACCAGCTTTGCCTCTCTCAGAGAGCGGCTGCTGCCTTGCACCTCACCTGCTAGATATGTGGATGAGAAGACCTAAATCGGCGACCAAGACCATGGTCAAATGCCGTTGCTGCGGAAAGGAATCGGTTCTTATCTCTCAGAGCTTGGGGCTGTGCGCTGAGTGCCTAAAGAACCACTTTGCTGAGCTTGAGCCGACTGTGGAACAGGTTCATCATGAGGAGAGAGAAGGGTTTGGCTTGCCCAAAGAGCCGCCGAAGGGGCAAAAAGGGCTGCGCTGTGGCATATGCATCAATGAATGCCGCATCCCCGAAGCCGGCCGCAGCTATTGTGGTCTCAGGGTCAACATCGGCGGCAAGCTCAGCGGCGCCGTGGGGCAAAAAGGCAATGTCTCTTGCTATCATGACCCTCTGCCCACCAATTGTGTCGCCGATTGGGTCTGTCCCGGAGGCAGCGGTGCCGGATTTCCCCAGTTCGCCTATCGCAATGGTCCTGAGTTCGGCTATAACAACCTCGCCGTTTTCTATCAGGCCTGTTCCTTTGACTGCCTCTTTTGCCAGAACTGGCACTATCGCCTGTCCGCAACTGCGGCACCGAAGGTCAGTGCCCAAAATCTTGCCGACCAGGTGGATGAGAAGACATCCTGTATCTGCTACTTCGGAGGCGACCCAACACCTCAACTCCCGCATGCGATCCTGACCTCTCGGCTGGCTTTGAACCAGGCCAAGGACAGAATCCTGCGTATCTGTTGGGAGACAAATGGCTCGATGCATCCTAATCTATTAAGGCAGATGGCTGAACTTTCCCTCAAGTCCGGGGGCTGCATCAAGTTTGACCTCAAGGCCTGGAGTGAGGAGTTGCACCTGGCCCTCTGTGGGGTGAGTAATAAACGGACTTTGGCAAATTTCCGCCTCGCAGCTCAGCATATCGAGAGGAGACCCCAGCCGCCATTGCTGGTGGCCAGCACCCTTCTTATCCCTGGCTATGTGGAAACAGAGGAGGTGGCGAAGATTGCCACCTTCATCGCCTCCGTGAATCCTGAAATTCCCTATGCCCTCCTTGCCTTTCATCCCCATTTCTTCATGAGCGATCTTCCCACTACCTCAAGGAGGCATGCCCAGGAATGCTTGCAGGTGGCAAGGGAGGCAGGGTTAAACAACGTGCGGGTGGGGAACATTCACTTGCTGGGCAGCGATTATTAATGGATGGCTGATATGCGGCGCAAGGCAAGGGCCTTAGCCCTACAAACATTATATGAGGTCGATTGTGTCGGACATGAGCCGACATCGACTCTGGCCCGGCTGATGGAGGATACTCCCCTGTCTGGGGAGGCAGCGACCTTCGCTCAGGGGCTGGTGAACGGAGTTCTGGATAATAGGGCAAAGCTTGATGCCATCATCCAAACCTACGCCTCCAACTTCCCGGTGGCGCAGCTTTCAGTAATCGATAGGAACATCCTCAGGCTGGCCATCTTTGAGCTCTCCACCTCTGGTAAGGGGTTGGCAAAGGTGGTCATTAATGAAGCGGTAGAGCTGGCCAAGGCTTTTGGCAGTGAGAGCTCGCCCCGGTTCATCAATGGTGTTCTGGGGGCGGTAAGCTCGGCGGCACCGCAAGCAGAATTTCGGACTGAGGCGATTTTGGACTGCAATCCAGGTAGCAATTATGGTGAATAGGCAGAGAATAAAGCAGTTTGTCCTCTTGACAACGGGACTGGAAGTGGTATTATTTTTTGTGTTATAATTGGTCTCAAGTTTGCAAGGGGGGGAGATGATTACAGTGTTCGAACGGGTCAAAAGGATCGTTACTGAGCAGCTCGGCGTTGATGAGGCTGAGGTCACACCCGAGGCCTCATTTGCCGAGGATCTAAATGCTGACTCGCTTGACCTGGTGGAATTGGTGATGGCATTGGAGGAGGAGTTCAGCGAGAAGGAACGGATGCTAGAGATACCGGATGAAGACGCCGAGAAAATAAAAACGGTGCAAGACGCGATCGACTACATAAAGGAGCGAGGAATAGAGGACAGATAACAACGCTCAACTTCGTGGCCGGGGTGTTGACAACAAGAGAAAAGTGTGCTATACTAGTTTTTTGTTGATGATTCCTCCGTAAGCTTCGTTTCCCAACTCCATTTACGCTCTATCTTTATGTCTCCAGCGTATTATCTTTTGAAGAGGTGGGCGCAATGACCTTAGGCACACTGACCCCCTGTCCCTCGCGGGTGAGGAAATCCTACGCTCGGATACCAGATGTATTGGCAATCCCGAACCTCATCCAGATCCAGCAGGACTCCTATCGCTGGCTTCGCGAAGAGGGGCTGAAGGAACTCTTCGCCGAGTTCTCCCCGATCAAAGACTACACTGGCACCCGATTCGAGCTCTACCTCCTTGACCATGAGTTTGATGAGCCCAAATACTCGGAGCAGGAATGCCACGAGCTCGATCTGACCTATGCCACATCGCTCAGGCTGAAGGTGCGGTTGCTGATCAAGGAAACCGGGGAGATCAAGGAGCAAAGGGTTTTCATGGGCGATTTCCCGGTGATGACGGAGAGAGGCAGCTTCATTATCAATGGGGCGGAGCGGGTGGTGGTAAGCCAGCTGATCCGCTCCCCTGGCGTGTACTTCACCCTGGAGGAGGATCCGGCCACTGGGGAGGAACTTTGCTCCGCCAAGCTCATCCCGAATCGAGGGGCTTGGCTTGAGTTCGAGACCTCAAGCCGGGACCTGCTTTGGGTCAAAGTTGACCGCAGGCGCAAGCTCTCAGTGACCACCCTGCTTCGGGCAATCGGCTGTGGCAAGGAGCAGGAGTTGCTGGAGCTCTTTTCCGACGTCGACACCGATTCTGAGCACCCTTACCTCAAACGCACCATAGAGCATGAACCTATGGTGAGGAATGAGGAAGAGGCACTGCTTGATTTCTACCGCAGGCTGCGCCCTGGCGAATCCCCAACCCTCGATAATGCCCAGGGATTGATAAACGCTTTATTCTTCAACCCTCGCCGCTATGACCTGGGCAAGACAGGACGTTATAAGCTTAATAAACGGCTTGGGTTAGACCTCCCCCTGAAGCAGCGCATCCTGACCAAGGAAGACGTGGTAGCCATCGTGCGCCATATGATCATGGTCAACCATGGCAGGGAGGCCCCTGATGATATCGATCATTTGGGTAACCGCAGGGTGCGAGCGGTGGGGGAGCTGTTGCAGAACCAGCTCCGGGTTGGGCTGCTGCGCATGGAACGGATGGCAAAAGAGCGGATGAGCTTGCTCCCCCCTGAGTCAGCAACCCCGAGTGCGCTGGTCAATAACCGGCCTTTGGTTGCCGCGGTAAAGGAGTTCTTCGGTAGCTCCCAGCTTTCTCAATTCATGGACCAGACCAACCCTTTGGCCGAGCTGACCCATAAGCGGCGACTTTCGGCATTAGGACCTGGGGGGCTTTCGCGGGAGCGTGCCGGCTTTGAGGTCCGCGATGTTCACCACTCCCATTATGGTCGCATCTGTCCCATCGAGACCCCCGAGGGCCCCAATATCGGGCTCATCACCTCGCTGGCAACCTATGCCCGGGTCAATGAACTCAGCTTTATCGAGAGCCCCTATCGCAGGGTGATAAAAGAGCTGGAGAACACCTCCCCGGAGCTCATCGCCAGGATAATCAGGGAGCCCGTGCTCGACAGCAAGGGCAAGGAACTGGTCGAGAAGGGCACGATGGTCACACCTGAGCTGGCACAAAAGCTGGCTAAGCGCCCGCCGAGGATGATCGGGGTCATGCCTTTCGTCTCCAATGAGGTGCAATATCTTCCCGCGGATGAGGAGGAGGATTACGTCGTCGCTCAGGCTAATGCCCGCCTTGACCAGCACGGTCATTTCCTCGACAGCAAGGTCGAGGCCAGGCATGGCAACAGGTTCCTCATGGAGAACCCCGAGAACATCGACTTCATAGATATATCGCCAAAGCAAATAGTGAGCGTGACCACATCGCTAATCCCTTTCTTGGAGCACGATGATGCCAACAGAGCGCTGATGGGCTCCAATATGCAGCGCCAAGCGACACCACTGCTGCGGCCCCAAGCGCCGCTGATCGCCACCGGCATGGAGCGGGAGGTCGCTCGTGACAGTGGTCGGGTAGTCTTCGCTGCGGCCCCAGGAGAGGTGACCTCGGTCACTGCCAACAGGATCGTAGTCCGTGAGGATAGCGGTGAGGAACGCAG
>Ga0209427_10006950_pt1 | contig 12847 bp, 13 predicted proteins | sample DeeMarSWOR136_30_FD_187465 | JGI IMG/M metagenome (GOLD analysis project Ga0209427, IMG submission 187465) | Marine sediment microbial communities from White Oak River estuary, North Carolina - WOR-1-36_30 (SPAdes) (version 2) | ecosystem: Environmental > Aquatic > Marine > Intertidal zone >... | reverse complement strand
ACAGAGCTTCGTGTTGCACAATTAATGTGACGCCATAGGATTAACGTTGCGCGTCTGCCGTGAGGGGACGTGAGGTGTGCCATGAAAAAGAGTAGATACCTCATCAGTTCATACTCAACGTTCCAACCATCGGAAATCTCTTGAGCAAATCCACTCCGTGTGGTGCGTGATCTAGACTGCTGGTCAAATCGATACCAGCGGTGTGAATCACCTGATGCCTGCCATTCTGCCATAGAAAACTTCGGGATACGTCATATACCTTTCCCTTGCAGGCAATGAATGTCGGTGCACCATCCTTGCCGTTGTATCGGCTCAGTTCCTTCTTTGTGAATCTTCCCTTCTGCATAGACCTTTGGGAGTGATGTTTGGCTCAATGGTAGTGGGGAGACTCGAGCGTGCGTCGGATCTCCCTTTGCACAATTCCCACCTTACTTTAGAAACTTTGACACGAAGGGGGAGGTCTCACCTCTACGCAGGAAGTGTCCAGAAGGACCCTCGCCTAAGAATTCAGAAAACCAGGATTCATGCTCTACTTCTTCGTTGAGGATTGCGAGAGCCAAATCGTAGGTCCGATGATCCTTGCCAGCCGTCAGGTTGCAGATGTGGGTATACCCTCTCACTGCACATCTCTCAGCTTCCACGAGCACTTTCAACATTGCCTGAACATCTTTTGGGTCTTTCGGCAAATTTGCTGGCGGACATGCGGATGTATCATGGAATTCCTTCATGCACTCAGGCAATTTGCCTCCGAGTTCATAGATACGTGGCACGAGGGCCTCAAAATGATTTCTGTCTTCAATGCGAGCAGTTTCTGCTATTTCCTTGATACCCTCCCCCTGCAGTCCGATTAAATTGACCCGCAGAATTGTATAGTAGTAGTAAGTGGTAATTTCTGCTGCAGCGTTTTTGACGAGCAGTTCCAGTAATTGCTCGACATTGACTCCTGATTTCTCTACCATTTCTCTTGTTACTTTAGCCATGTTAAACTCCTTTTTTAAATTTGATAGTTTTTATCTAGTTTAAAATCAAACTGCACTCGGGGGATGTGAGGGGTCATATTTGCTCATAAGAAAAATTGCCTTGGTAGGACAGGCAAGCATACATGCACCATCACCAATACAGTTTTCTGGACGAACTGCTTTGGCAATACCCTCTTTGATCTCTAAAACATTAGGCCCAAGTTTTTTGCACAAAACAACACAATGTGTGCACCCCATGCAACGGACAGGGTTAATTTCAGGAATGTTACCTTTTACAAAAGTACGGCCAAATGCTTCAGCTGTCTCTACTTCAATTTTTTTATTTCCCATTATTGACCTCCTGTGCTCTGTAGTGTGCATAAAATTGACCCTTTTCTGGTAATGTCAATACCTTCTTGATTTATAGAACCCTCAAGAAAGCCACCAAGTCCTTCTTTTCCTGCTCGGTAAGCGTGAGTCCCTGAATAATATTGAAAAACTCTACTGTATCCTCTAATGTGAGTAGCCGCCCATCGTGTAAGTAAGGTGGTGAATCCTTAATACCACGCAAGGGGAAGGTCTTGATGGGACCATCAGCACTTGCCATTCTTCCGTTAATCATCTGTGGTTTATAGAAGCGCTCCGCCTTCAGGTTGTGCATCAGATTATCTGTATAGTAGGGGGCTGGATGACATACAGCGCACTTAGCTTTTCCAAGGAATAGAGCTTCCCCTCGAACCTCAGATTCAGTGGCTTTTTGTGTATCAAGTTTGCCGTAAAGGTCCAGCTTTGGGGCAGGAGGGAAGTCAAGGATTGATTGAAACTCTGCCATAAAGTGGACCTGACTGCCTCGTTCAAGGATATTAACGCCTTTCTTTGTTGCAATTACAGGGTCACCATCGAAGTAGGCAGCTCGTTGTTCAAACTCAGTAAAATCCTCTATGCTTTTCAGGGCTCGCTGTGAACCAAATAACCGCTGGATGTTGACACCACGCAGAGGTGGAATATCCAGACGGTGACGAAACTCCTGTGGACGGATATCACCTACAAGATGCGTTGCACCATTGCTATGACCATTTGAGTGACAGTCAAAACAGGTCACTCCACGGCTTGGCCGTGCCGAGCGGCGATCCTCAGTTTGGTTGAATTGCTGCTGCGGGAAGGGGGTGACTAATAATCTTAACCCTTCAATCTGCTTGGGATTAAGTATTCCGTTAAAGAGTTCATAGTAGTTATCAATTGTCACTAGTTTTCCCTGTGAGACATCACCGAGGTCAGGGCGTGTGGTGAGATAGATAGGTGCGGGAAACTCGGGTAAGAAGTGGTCAGGCAAATCAAAATCAAGATCAAAACGGGTGAGGTCTCGTCCTTCTTGTTTCTTAATTTCCTCTATATGGAATTTTGGAAACACCATACCCCCTTCTGGGTGGTTGGGATGGGGAAGCGGCATAAGTCCTTTTGGGAACAGACCTTTTTCCTTGATCTCTTGGGGACTCATTGCAGAAAGTTTCTCCCAGGTAATGCCCTCGGGAAGTTTGGCCCTCACACCTTCCTGTAAGGGTTTACCACCGGACATGGTTACACCCTCAGCAGGGCGATCGCTCAAGTCGTAGCGCTGATTGAGTAAATCCATCTGGCGCTTCATCACTTCAGGCTTTGCAGCTCTCATTCGAGCCATGATGGTTTCAAAGCTTTCCTTGATAACTACTGGTGAATAGCTTGACATCTTTTCTCCAATAGCCTTGGAACACACTGCGACCAATGCAATGAGCATTACGCAGAGTAATCCAATCAGTTTCCATCTAGTTTCTTTTGCTGTTTGATTCATTTGTATACCTCCCTTGTTTCAAATGTGATTAATATAATGCTTTAAACAATTTTTTATGAATCATGGCTAACCACCTCCTTTTATGAAAAAATTAAAGGCTATAGCTACACTATATTAATTTGATAAAATTTAAATCATCTTAAGTGGCAAGTAAATACTCACAAGATAGTATTTTATAGGGAATAAGATAGTATTTTTAGGTGCTTTTACTGTTTAGTCTGGTTATTCTAGGAAAAGCGATTATGGTGTGGTTCAGACACTGGATCCATACCGGGAGCACATAAAGGGCGTAGTGGTTGAATCAACCTATAACTGATGCTGGCTGGTAGGTGGGCTGATGGATAAGAGGGTTACCATGTGCATCTGGCTTATCCCTCAGCGATTGAGCAGTATGAAGGGTTAAAGCATTCAGATGATGTTACCGATGCCTTGCACTTAGCTAATGTGCTGCGGCTGGGCATACTGCTGGAATGCTATATTTATCCAGAGGAAGAAAGGTCGGCACGAAATCTATTAAGGAAGCATCTGCAACCTGTATATCAGCGCACCGCCTAGACACTAAGTTTCCAAAACCTGCTTGTTAAGAACCTGGGCAAGAGAATGGATGTCAATGCCATTAAAAAGCTGAGCGAAGAAGGTGTGGAACAGATATTTCGGCAGGAGCATGTGGTACTATCGGGTAAAGCCAGCATTACCACCATTACCTTTTTAAGTGGGAGTGGAGCTAAGGTAGAGAAATTAGTCCATATAGGGTTACCACACTCAAAAGAGAGTAAAAGCTGGCGATGACCATACTGGGTATATGGAGGATTTTAACCCTGACGATAGTGAATGAGACGAGACCGATGGAGAGATTTGCGAATGTAGGGAATTATGCCTCATATTGGAGGTGTGTAAGAAGAGAGGGGATTTCTAATGATAAGATTCATTTAGTAATAGTGACTCGTCAGATAAAGTCAAAACCTTTTTCCATAGCTGTCAGGTCATATCCAGACTTGTATAGGTTATAGCATTGGTGATTCGTTTTTCGGTTACAATGCTCGTTTTGTCATTATTTACCTGCGAATCCTCACACGATTTACGCAGGCACACAGGTGACCTTAAAAATTGTAACTATTAGTAATGAACTTATGCCCCCTCAAAGTTATCTTCTGAAAATATTTTGATCCCTTCACTCTTTAACATCGCTGTAAAAACACCTCTACCTTTTACCTTATTAAAGTCTGAATTAGTAAAATTTACCCCGCACGAGGGGCTGTTTTCTTTTAGAATTGCCTTTTTAACTCCTCCAAGCTTTGCGATTTTCAATGATTCCTGAGCCCCTTTTAAAAACTCTTTGGTTACATCCTTCCCGTTAACATTAATAACTTTTGTTTTACCTGCAATAACCTCTGACCCTGTACCATTCTGGATACTGGCAGATGGCCTTGGTGTGGAAAGGCCACCCAGTTGCTCAGGGCAGACAGGAATAAAACCTTCTGACTTGAATTTTTTGAGGATGTGATCATTGAGAAGATTGGAACCATCATAACGGCAGTTGATACCGACAAGACATGCACTTACAAGAATCATTTATCTAAGATCCTAGACTCAAAGAAAATATACACAATGCAAAATACAGGATGCATGATAAAAATTCTAATTTCAAGTGTCAAAATCTTCACCCCGTGAGATAAAGGATTTACACTTTTAAATTGAGTCATCATACCTATTTTTTTTCTGGTCAGTTATGATTCTTTACCTTTACTATCTCACAGGGCAAGAAAGCCAGATGAAACCCAAATGATACCAAGCCAAAAATGTGATATTTGTCATTTTGTTGTAAACGGTAAAAAATTCTTATGCTAATAAACATATTTTGTATCATATATTTTTTATATAAATTTAATTGCTTTTTCTCCCTCCTTTTGTTTCACTATCTCACCAATAGTGTATGATTGGAGGTGCATACTTTGTAATTTGGAGATGATATCTTCAGCTTCCTCATGTGGAACGACGAGTACCATTCCTATACCATTATTGAATGTTCTCAGCATCTCGGCTTCACTGATATTACCCCTATCCTGGATAAAAGTAAATATAGGGAGAATTTTCCAGCTTCCTTTATGGATAAGTGCTTGACAATTGGCAGGTAAAATCCTGGGAATGTTTTCTAACATCCCGCCGCCAGTAATATGTGCTATACCGTGGACATGAAATTCAGCAATAATGTTTAATACTGATTTCACATATATTTTTGTAGGCTCTAAGAGCTCTTCTGTTAGTTTCCTACCAAGCTCTCCTACTGTTTCATCAAGGTCAAGGTTGAGCTGTTCAAAAACTATTTTTCTCACTAAGGAGTAACCATTACTGTGCAAACCACTTGAGGCTATTCCCACTACCTTGTCACCAATTTTGATTTCTGATCCATCTATGATCTTATCCTGATCAACCATTCCCACTACAAAACCAGCGAGGTCATACTCGCCTTCTTTATAAAATGAGGGCATCTCTGCAATTTCTCCACCGATAAGAGCACAACCTGCATCTTGGCACCCTCTACTTATTCCAGAAATGACAGCTTCCACCGTTTTGGGTTCAACCTTGCTGGTTGATAGATAATCCAATAAGAATAAGGGTTCTGCACCCTGTACAAGGATATCGTTAACGCACATCGCCACAAGATCAATGCCAATGGTGTCATGGATATTCGTCATAAAGGCAATTTTCAATTTTGTTCCCACACCATCGGTAGAAGCGGTTAATATAGGTTTTTTATACTTTCCGATATTGAGTGAAAACAAGCCAGCAAAACCCCCTATGTCTGTGAGAACTTCTGACCTGAAAGAAGTTTTAGCAATCGATTTAATCCGTTCAACCAGAGTAGTAGTGGTATCGATATTAACGCCAGCATCTTTATAGGTGAATGATTTCTTCACTTTTCACTCCTTTTATTAATTACATGATGAATGATACAAAAACAAGATTCATGATGCAAGATACAGGATTCAGGATATAAACTGGTAATTATCAGCTTGTCAATTGTCAGTTGTGAATTGTCTTTAATCCTTGATCCCTATTCCCTAACTCCTGATCCCTGACCCCTAGCTTTTCTTGATAATATGCAAAACCCGAGCTCATGTCAAACCTTTTCACTTGCACATCTGGACATAATTTGCTTAAATATCAAAAGGTTTAGAGAGTTATGTCAATTTATAGTCCTCATACCTTTATTTTACTTTATAACTATTTACCGCGCAGAACAACAGAGGCACGGATAAGAATATATAAAAAAATACATTAAGAATCTGGGGCGTCCTCTGCGGTGAAATATAGTGAGGCTGAGTAGTTAATTTAATTTTTTAACTTTATCATGGACAGGTTAGCTGAAATTATAACTGCTATTAAAAAGCCACTTATCTTTGCATCCAAGAATCAGTTTGGTAACCTTGATACCATAAAAGGACTGGAATTACATATAAAAAAGCTGGCTGAAGAAGCGCTCACACTGTCACTTGAGCAACCACTTAAGGTTGTATTTCAAAATCTGCTCTCTCAGTTTAACCGATTTGATTCTTTAGACACTAGCCTTAAAAGGAGGAGGATTGAAGATAATTTGACCATCCTTTCTAAAATACAGGAAAGTATAGAAGCCGCTGATCTCACTGTTTCAGATAGAGTACCATCTGGAGAGGTAAAAAAGCTTTCTACCCCCATACAGTTTATAAAGGGGGTTGGTCCCAGGCTGTCAGAGATCTTAGGCAGAAAGGGTATACATACGGTGAGTGATGCTCTTTACTTTCTGCCCAGAAAGTATGAGGACAGACGGGAGATTAGAAGGATATCGGAAATAAAGTCAAACACCATTGAAACGATTAAAGGAACAATTCTCACCTTAGATGTGGTTTCCTATAAGGGAGGGCGGAAAAGAATTTTTGAAATGGCTGTTGGTGATGAAACAGGCACCATTATTGCCAAGTGGTTTCAGTTTAACGAAAGGTATATGAAAAAAAGGTTCAAAGAAGGACAGCAGGTTATCCTTTCAGGTGAAGTAAAACGCTACCTTTTCCAGAAAGAGATCCATCATCCAGAAATTGAAGTCACTGAACCTGGGGAAGAGAAAAGTTGGGAGTTTAAGCAAATTATTCCCATTTACTCTGAAACTGAGGGTCTTTACCAAAAGACTATGAGACGTATTATGAGGAGGGTAATTGATGAGCACTCAAATGTGGTGATTGATGGGATTCCTGAACATATACGTAAACGGCAACAGTTGGTGAGCCTAAAAGAGGCTATTAGAAATGTTCATTTTCCGGATTTTAATAACAATTTCAAAGAATTAAACGAGGGGAGGTCGTCTGCACATCAAAGACTCATCTTTGATGAATTCTTTTTTCTGGAACTGGGACTTGCATTGCGTAAAAGAGGTGTGGTATTAGAAAAAGGAATATCCTTTAATATTACAGATAATTACATAAATAAGTTAAAGTCAATTCTACATTTTAAGTTAACTGTTGCTCAAGAGAGGGTAGTGGGTGAAATTATAGATGACTTGCGAAAACCATATCCAATGAACCGTCTTCTCCAGGGAGACGTGGGAAGTGGAAAGACGATTGTTGCCCTGATTGCATCTCTTGTTGTGATTGAAAATGGATATCAGGCTGCCTTTATGGCACCTACAGAGATTTTAGCTGAACAGCACTACTCGACCATTTTACCTTTTGCAGAACAACTGGGATTAAAGGTTGTGTTATTAACAAGCAGTATCAGACGTTCAAAGAGAACTAACATATACCAGGAGATAGCAGAAGGGAAGGTACAAATTATTATAGGAACCCATGCTATCATCCAGGAGTCGGTTCAATTTCAAAAACTTGGCCTAGCTGTCATAGATGAACAACATCGATTTGGTGTGATGCAGAGGGCTATGCTCAAGAAAAAGGGGATGAATCCTGATGTATTGGTAATGACGGCTACCCCCATTCCCCGCACCTTAGGCCTTACTGTCTATGGAGACCTCGATAGTTCTATCATTGACCAGATGCCACCTGGAAGATTGCCCGTAAAGACTAAACTTTATCATGAAAGGGATAGAGAAAAGGTTTATCAAAAGATTAAGCAGGAGATAGAAAACAAGAAGCAGGTTTTTGTCGTTTATCCATTAATTGAAGAGTCTGAAAAGCTTGATTTAATGGATGCGACACAGATGGCAGAACATTTACAAAAGGACGTTTTTCCTAATTTTAAAGTGGGATTGCTTCACGGAAAGATTTGTGGAGAAGAGAAAGAGGGAATCATGTCAAATTTCCAGTCAAAAAAAATTGATCTACTGGTGTCAACCACCGTAGTGGAGGTTGGTATTGATGTTCCAAATGCTTCTCTGATGGTAGTGGAGCACGCAGAAAGATTTGGTCTTTCACAACTCCATCAATTGCGGGGGAGGGTAGGTAGAGATGAGTATCAATCCCAATGTATACTGCTCGCACAGTATAGAAAATCAGATGATGCGCGGCGCAGATTGAAAATTATGGAGCAGACAACAGATGGATTTAAGATTGCAGAAGAAGATTTTGCCATTCGTGGCCCGGGAGAGTTTCTGGGTACACGGCAATCTGGCATTCCCGACTTCAGGATTGCTAATATTGCAAGAGATGTCAAGATTCTCAATGAGGCAAGAAAAGAGGCTTTCCAATTGATTGATGAAGATCCGAGATTGTCCTTGCCGGAGCATAATGCTACCAAAATGGTTTTGAAAGAGAGGTGGAAGGGAAGATTAGAGCTGGCAAGCGTAGGGTAAAAACATCAATAACATTCTTACCAATCTTATAGAGTAACCATCACTTTGTATAGTTTAGTGATATTTATTACTGGTAAGTTTACTTCTTTAAATCTTCAAGGGCTTCCTTTATATGTGGCTTTATTTGTGGTATATCTTCTTTTACTACCATCCAGACTCTTTCAAGGTTTACAACAAAATAAAAATGAATGACTTTATCCCGCATTCCTGAAATATCTTTCCATGGTACCTCAGGATATTTTTCTCTAATTTCTTCTGGGATGTGTTTTGCGGCTTCTCCCATAATCTCAATGCATCTTACAACTGCAAAATTTGTCCTCTCATCTTTTACAAAATCTTCATAAACCATTCCTTCTAAAAAATTCTCTGACCGTTCCATATTCTCAAGCATATCCTTAATATAAATAGAAATATCTCGTTTCATAGATAAATTGCCTCATTAAGGATTATCTCTTTTAGTTCTGGTCTCACATCTTTCTTGGGTACAAGGTCAACCTTAATACCTAAAAGTTCTGAAAGGTAATTTTCTACTTTTACCAGACCAAGAAGGCTTACAGGTTCTTCAAAATCAACCAGAATATCTAAATCGCTTTTTTCTTTCTGCTCACCTTTGAGATAAGAGCCAAAAACCCCAATCTCTTTTACCTTATACTTTTCTTTGATTTTCTCTTTGTGCTTTGTTAGTAGTTCTTTTATTTCTTCAAGGGGCTTCACATTCATTTCTCTGGATTTGAATTTTTAATAAAAAACAGGAAGAAAAATTCTTAAAAATTATCTCTATCATACCTGAGATGAAATAGCAAAATAAAAGAGATTGTGTTTGTCAGGATGAAAAAATAACAAGTGTACGCTAGTAGTTATTATTTCTTTACTGTATTTTTATTCTAGAAGGTTGACTTCACTGTAATGAAAGAATATTATAAATTTATTCAAGTATAGTCAGATTGAATGCAAGGTCTAATCTGAGACTAATTAAGGGAGGAGAAAATGAAAGGTTATGTTCAGGTATATACCGGTGATGGTAAGGGTAAGACAACGGCAGCCATTGGTTTGGCTGTGAGGGCAGTTGGTGCCGGTTTGAAGGTTTTCTTGGGACAATTTGTGAAAGGAATGGAGTATAGTGAACTCAAATCTCTAGAGCGGTTTTCTCCCCAGATGAAGATTAAACAATACGGAAGGGCAAGGTTTGTTCATAGTAAGCCTACAGAAGAGGATTTTGCTGCAACGAGAGCTGGATATGAGGAGGTAAAAAAGATTATTAAGTCGGGTCAGTATGATCTGATTATACTCGATGAGGCAAATATTGCGGTCTATTTCAAACTGCTCTCAGTTGAAGATTTACTCGCACTAATCGATGAGAGGCCTGAGTCGGTAGAGCTGGTTTTTACCGGAAGAAAAGCAGATCCGCGATTAATTGAAAAGGCTGATTTGGTTACAGAGATGAAGGAGATTAAACATTACTATAGTGGAGGGATTGCAGCAAGAGAGGGAATTGAGAAATAAAACATAGTTAAGGTAATATGGATAAGAAAGAATACTTTGATCACATGTCTGATATCTGGGATGCTCGTTTCTACACACCTGATTTGGTTAAAAGATTGGAATATCTAGTAGCTCAATTTGAGTTGAAAAAGGGAACTACACTATTGGATGTGGGAACAGGAACAGGAGGGCTACTACCTTTGATTTTAAAGTGTGTTGGTAGTGAAGGATTTATTACTGCTATTGATTTTTCTAAAAGGATGATTCAAAGGGCCAGGGATAAGTTTAAGAACAGGGAGAATCTAAAGTTCTCCATTACTTCTATAGAGAAGTTGCCCTTTAAGGCAAAGTTTTTTGATAGTGTCATTTGCTTTGGGGCTTTTCCTCACTTTGAAGATAAGGAAAAGGCACTATCTGAAATGCATAGAGTCTTAAAAGAAGGAGGAAAACTTTTTATTGCTCATGCCTTGGGCAGCGTCGAACTAAAGAATCATCATAAGGGCTTATCCCCAGTAGCCTATGATATGCTACCAGAAGAGGCTAAAATGAGGGAGATGATGAAAGAGACGGGATTCATGGACGTTTGTGTTATTGATAAAGAAAAGTGTTACATCTGTCGAGGTAGAAAGCAAAATGTTACGCTCTTTTCACTATGATCTTTCCCTTAGGTTCAGGTGTGATTTCACCTATGATGACTGCCTCTTCAATGCCTTCCTTTTTTAATCGATTGAGCAGTTCATCTGCTTTTTCTTGCGCTACAGAAATCAAAAGTCCTCCTGATGTTTGAGCATCAAAGAGTATATCAATCATTTCAGGAGAGATAACCGGGTCCATTTCGATTTGGTGGGCCCGAAATTTTCTGTTTCGGTGTGTTCCTCCTGGAACCAGTCCTGTTCTGGCATACTCTTCTGCTTCAGCGAAAAAGGGAATTGAAGAGGTATGAATCACCATTCCTACATCGCTCGCTTTAGCCATTTCACAAGCATGACCCAAAAATCCAAAACCGGTGATATCTGTACAGCTATTAACTCCAACAGTTTGCATAATTTCAGATGCATTGCCGTTTAAAGTGGTCATCGTTTGTATGACTTTCGCTATAGACTGTTTAGATGCCATTTTTGCCTTGATCGCAGTATTTATAATTCCTGTACCCAGTGGTTTGGTGAGTATGAGTTTGTCACCTGGTTTGGCTCCACCGTTGGTGATGATATGTTTAGGATGAATTGTTCCTGTGACCGAGAGCCCATATTTTAATTCTGCGTCTTCAACACTGTGTCCCCCAACCAGGGTTACTTTTGCCTCACCCATTTTATCCAGCCCACCCTTTAGTATTTCTTGTAATATAGATATGTCCATAGTGTGGATGGGGAAGCATACTACGTTCATGGCAGTGAGCGGTTTTCCTCCCATGGCATAAACATCAGAGAGGGCATTTGCTGCTGCAATCTGACCAAAGGTATAGGGGTCATCTACGATGGGAGTAAAAAAGTCGATGGTGTGAATGAGAGCCAAATCATCAGATAACCTATAAACACCAGCATCATCAGCGTGTTCCAAACCCACAATCAAATTTGGATCATATACTACATCTAATACCTGTAAGGCTTTATCCAGATCCTCTGGACCAAGCTTCGAAGCTCACCCCGCACCCCTTACTTTTTCAGTAAGGCAGGGGGAATTTTCTTGATGGTTTAAAGTCGTCTTCATATTCTTTCCTTTTTTTGGTTTCTAGTATTCTCAAAAGTATTTTTTAATCATAGATTTTCACATTTAATGTAGTAATTTTCAATAAAAATGTGATTTTAAATTGCCTACAGTATGGTAAGGTAGTAATATATATTAATGATTTATTCAACATCTTATTTACACACTTTGAAAGAAGAAGTTAAATGAAGGTTGTTGCATTTAACGGAAGTCCAAGAAAGGAAGGGAATACCTGTCAATCCCTTCAGGTAGTGCTAGGAGAATTACAAAAAGAAGGGATTGAAACAGAAGTGATTCAGCTTGGGGGCAAGAATATTCATGGCTGTACCGCCTGTTATAAATGTTTTGAGAATAAGGATAGGGAATGTGTGATTAAAGATGACGAGTTGAATAATTACCTCAAGGAAATGATTGAGGCTGATGGCATTATTATTGGTTCTCCCGTTTACTTCAGCAATGTTACCAGTGAAGTTAAAGCCTTTATGGACCGTACCGGTTTGGTAGCCAGGGCTAACGACAGTTTACTCAAAAGGAAAGTTGGTGCTGCAGTGGTTTCAGCAAGAAGGGCAGGGGCAACCTTTGCGTTTTCCGCCATTAATTTTTTCTTTTTTATTCAATAGATGATTGTCCCAGGATCAATCTACTGGAATTTAGCTATAGGTCGAGAACCTGGTGAGGTACAAAAGGATGCAGAAGGGATGATGACTTTTAAAACATTAGGTCAGAATATGGCGTGGTTAATCAAAAAAATAAAAACCTGATTAAATCTAGGTGGTTAGATATCAGCGGTCAGGGAACAGGATGCAGGGATTCAATCCTATTATTATGATACTGGATACTCACTACTAGCTATTGTCTTCTGACTGCTTAATTCTATTTATCTTGTATCCTGCATCGTATAGTATGAATCTTGAATCATGGATCATTTTTATTATTTAACCGTGGTGAGTATTATACTCTATGTCGCTTTTTAAAGTATCGAAAGAAAAAGAAAAGGCTCTTTTAGAGCGAATGCGTCAATTAGGGGTCTCTGGAAAAGATCTGGAGGAATCTTTTGTGCGAGCCTCAGGACCCGGTGGACAGAAAGTTAATAAAGCC
>Ga0209427_10006949_pt1 | contig 12849 bp, 9 predicted proteins | sample DeeMarSWOR136_30_FD_187465 | JGI IMG/M metagenome (GOLD analysis project Ga0209427, IMG submission 187465) | Marine sediment microbial communities from White Oak River estuary, North Carolina - WOR-1-36_30 (SPAdes) (version 2) | ecosystem: Environmental > Aquatic > Marine > Intertidal zone >... | reverse complement strand
CTTTCCCTTCCATCAGACCGTGGGATCCAGGAAAGGCAGTGAATATTGATGAGTCGATAGTAATTTCTCATAACTGGGATGAGATTAGAAGATTGATGTGGCACTATGTGGGAATTGTCCGATCCAATAAAAGACTGGCCAGGGCGAGAAGAAGAATTGAGCTTTTGCAGAAAGAGATTACCCAATACTATTGGGACTTCATCCTCACCGGGGACCTTATAGAGTTGAGAAACATTGCTATGGTATCGGCATTAATAATCAGGTGTGCCCTCAAAAGAAAGGAGAGCAGAGGACTTCACTATACGTTGGATTACCAAGAGAAGCATGATGAACGGTTTAAAAAGGATACCATAGTGAAGAGAAAAAAATGATATCATTGCCTGGTGTTTTACCCTCAAAAGTGTCCTTCCTAAGTTCGTGGAAATATGCTTACTGATAGGTCAGAAACAATGGAGGGGAATTAAAGGTAGAGGAATGGTATTATGGATGAGGAAACAAGAAAAATTTTACAATCTTTAAGCAGGAAAGAATTTCACCGCATTTGGGAGGATTTGAAGTCTGGCAAAGCTCTTGAAGGTGAAGAAAAGGTGATCGCCCATATCATGAAGCAGCATCCTGAATTTCACCAACAATTTGAGATGGCAGATGTGTATGCAGATATTGACCTTCAGTATGATCCTGATAAGGAGGTTGATCCTTTTCTTCACATTGCCATACATTCGATTGTGGAAAATCAGTTGGCTGCACATGACCCACCTGAGGTGGCAGAATTTTTCAAAAGGCGAAAATATAAAAAGGAGACCCGACACGAAACATCCCATATGGTGGGGCTGCTCATTATGGAACAGATTTTTGAGATAGTAAAAAGTAGAGTACCCTTCGATCTTGATCGGTATAAAAGAGACCTGGAAAAGTATGCGGGATATAATATAGAAAGATTCTATGATGAAAGAATGCGAGAGTGATCTGATAAATTTTCAATTGAAGTGATATGAATTTATAAATATTAAAATACGATCTCAACCCCATTTAAAATATTTTGCGATTACATATAAGAACAAGATCAAGCGGTATTAAACATAGGGGTTCGAAAAGAAAATAAAACTCAGCACGCCGCACTAAGACCGATTAGGGCACCAAATCTACCAGTTATTCTTTTTTCTTTCCTATAGGAGAAAAATAGATCGACATTACAGGAAGTGCAGAGCCTTGAGCAATAGAGGTTTTCGTCTTTTATGCCTGAGCTTTTAAGCTGCTCCTTATTTGCCTGCCATAAGTTAAAGTATAGACCATCATCTAACGATTCTCTAATATATTCCTGAGCCCGAGGGAGTTTCTTTAGGGCATAGTCTGCCATTGTGTTGCTGATTTGGTAGCAACAAGGACCGATAGAAGGACCTATTGCAGCCAAGATATGTTTGGGTTGGCAGTGATAATGGTTTATTAAAGCCTTAACCATCTTTTGAGCAATGTGCTCTAGTGTTCCTTGCCACCCTGCATGAGCTATAGCTACTGTGTGTGTCTTGGGGTCGTAGAAAAGGAGGGGAGCACAATCAGCATACCTTGTCATGAGGATTAGGCCGGGAACATCGGTAGTGAGGGCATCTGTTTCTGGGATAGAATTGTTGGGGAGAAAACAGCCTTTTCTGAGATAGCTTTTATCTACCAGAGCAATGGTATCTTGATGAATCTGCTGGCAGGTTACTAAAGAGCTGAGGTCAAATCCTAATGTGTGGCTCAGGATCTGGTGGTTTTTGATTACGTTATTCTGTTCATCACCGACCTGAAAAGAGAGGTTGAGGCTATTGTAGTTGCCACTGCTCACGCCACCATGTCGTGTGGATATGGCGTGTTTTAGTCCTTTATAGCAAGAAAGATTGGGAAAAAACAAAAGAGTTTGGTTTCCTATCTTCTTTTTAATCATGCCTCACTTTCTTGAATTAAGTTTTTTTGGAATACTATATAATTTTATACTAAAAATAAAGCTTAAATGTAAATGTGTGCTAAAGTAGTTTAGAAGTCTCAACTATCTGTATAAGACAACTCCATACTGATATTTTGCATTATGCCTCACACATAGGGAGAAAACCTCATTTATAGCTTTCTGAGTTGTTGAATAAACAGCTTGATTTATAGGTAATCCAAAGTTATAATTGATATATTTTAAAAAATTCTTTTGCCTTTCAGAACAGTTGAAAAAGCAGAACATAGCAAGAAGAGTGGTTTTATCTCAGAGCAAAGGAGACGAAGATGAATAGAAGGATAGTAATCCCTCTTACCTCTTTAGTGTTCTTCCTTTTTGTTTATTATGGCAGCATATTTTCAGAAGAGATAAGCGACACAAAAACGATCGCTTTCACCAAAAATGTAGTAGTTAAAAAGTATAAAATAGGGGAGGTGCAGGCAGAACCATATACAGTTAGAAAAGGAGAGTGCTTGTGGAAAATTCTCATCGATAATTATGGAATTAAAGAGAGACAGTTTTATTTCTTCTGCAGAATAACAAAAAGTATGAATGCCGACTTAAAAAATGCACATGAGATTGTTCCCAATCAAGTATTACTCATCCCTTTTAAGTATAGTACTCATTTTAAGATTGCAGAAGAAGAGTTTAGATCTGTTTTGCTTAATATTCTCTCCTCTCATTCTTCTCAGGTACCAACCGAAGAGTATACCTTCTCAAAAGGAGAACACCTGGCCCAGGTACTCCGGGATATGTATAATATCCCAGATAATGTGATATTTAACAGATATCTTAACTTGGTGAAGACATTAAATCCTGATATTGAAGATATTAATCTGGTAAAACCCAATCAGAAAATTATGCTTCCTTCCTTTTCTTCATATCCACTGCCTTCTGAAGAAGAAGGTGAGGATATTTTAGGAGAAGAGTCTTTTGTAGAGAGAGCCCAAACAGGAGAGGTTTCTGCCACAGAGGAGCTATTAAGTGAAAAAAAGACAGAGCCGGTTTATATTGATCCTCGTTTCAGAAAAATAGCCAGGCAGGTTCCAAGCAGCAGAACTTTATACATGGACTCTATGGCTTCACTAGCTGATGTTTTGCAGGGTAAGCTAAATAGTTTTGGGGAATTTAGCATACCATTAATGAAAGAAGGTCATATAACTATAGATACTCACAAATTCCCCATTTTACAGCTTACAGATAAAAAAAAGATAATTTTAGATTATGGTGGTAAACTTCACAGCGGGTTAATAGATCTGCTTCAATTGGAGCTCAATGATTTCGAAGTAGTTACCTTTAGGGAGTATGAAAATATGGAATCAGTTTTAGATAAGGTGCTTGATAGAGCAGGCTATTTCTCCGTGGATAAAAACCATACTCCCTTAGTGATTGGTGACACTATACAGTTTGAGATTGCGGGAGACTGGATCATATACATAGATGACCTACTTAAGGATATCATGGTGGTGAATTTAATTGAAAAGGGAACTGAACCTATCGATTCACGTTTAAAAGACTACATTCATACCTATGGAGTTGACCTCGTTGATTTATATATGAGAGGTGAAGGGGAACAGGAGAAGAGAGGTCCTCTCCAAAAAGCGGTTGAGTATAAGTATCATCCTGAAGATGTGCCTGTTATAGATATCTCAGATTGTGCAGTGCTTGTGGATTCCTTACTTACTCTTTTAGGACAGAATTTCCAAAAGGACTTTAAGATTAAGTTATTCCATGGGATGACAAAGGGGTTTGATATTGAAGTAATGGCAGATCTCTATTTTGAGAGGGGTGGGGAGGGGCATATTATAAGTTTCCACACAATTCCTGAAAAACTGATAGAAGTGATAGCACAACAGGGAAATCGCTTTCTTAGCCTCTCTTCCCCCTTAGAGGATCCATCTGTAGTGATTAAAAATGTTCTTGACTTTTTACATATGAGTTATGATTCTCCACGACCTACGTTTTCTGCTAGCTCAAACGGTATAAAGAGGGTAGAATTAATTATCCCAGGTATCCTTATCAAACGAGATAGAGAAACACGCATTTTATTAACCTCGTTAGAGTTAGAAGCAGATGTGTACCGATGGTTGGTGGAAAATAAGGTAAGGGTGGTGCGTCTGGGAATTTCTGGATAACAGTTTAGAGCTCCAGAAAAGGTAAACGTGGCATGGCTATTATCTGACTATGTTCGCACTCAGGAGTGATATGAATTGAAAAAGGGGACTGGCAGATAAGTTATGAGGGAGGGTGGTCTCTATATCTAACTACTGATTTTCTTGGAGAGTTTTAGTACAGCATCTATATAGGGGGTACTGTTATTGTATCTCCGAATGATTACCCTTTTCTTTTTATCTGATAAATTTCTTTTCCAACCGTTTTTTTTAAGATAGTTAGCAACACTTACCATGGAGTCATACCTATTAAACAATCTTACCTTCCGATCGTTGTTACCGTCCAATCCATACCTTAAGTAGCTGGAGGGTAGGAATTGGGCTATCCCAAAGGCGCCTGCCCAAGAACCTTTGATTTGAAGAACGTCAAGTTTCTCTCTCTCAGCAATAGTGAGAAGATGCTTTAGTTCTTGATACGCCCACTTTGATTTTTTGTGAGCCCTTTTTTGAATTTCTTCAAAGCTGAGATTGGGATAGTGTTCTTTAAAACTATGGTAAGTATCTTTCAAAATCTCTGGTTTTGTGGCTAGCGATAGAGTGCTGAAGACATTGAATACTATATTTTCCCCTGTTCTTTTCCCAAAAGAAGATTCGATGAATAGAATAGAAACAACGATTTCTTTTTCTACTTTAAAACGTTTTTCGACATTAGTGAGAAAAGTCAGTTCCTTATCTAGGAACCTTTTGGCATGGTTAATTGACTGATTGTTGAGAAACCGGGAGTAGTCTTCTTTGATATGACTATTGATGAGATTTATCACAAGCACCTTTTCTAGAAATTTGATCCTTGAATCATGAAATATTCTCTGAAGGTGTGTTCTTTCAAACCCGTCGCTTGAAAGCTTATCAATGAGAAGTGTATATCTTTGAGATTGTTTATCTAAGTGATGTGATGTTTTGATTTCTTTTTTAATGAGGGCGTATGTAGTAATTACTGTGAGAAGGGAGAAAGAGATGATTAGTATGGAGATAACGAATTTCTTATAACGCATGAATATAGTGTACATTTATTAGAAATCATTGTTGCGTTTACTTTAATAGAGTTATCGGCACAATGAAGATTACTCTTGAGTAGAAAGTAAAGGCACTATAGAGATGACAATTGATTGTTAAGTGATTTGATGTAACTTCTTCGAGCTATCCTTTGGGTGAAACTGTATTTCCACCTGGGTCACTCCTGCTCCACCTCTTGATTGTTCATCAGATCCAAAACTTTTTACAAAGCCATGATTTTTTAGATGTTTTCTAATAGCTTCTTTTAATCTTCCTGTTCCCAAACCATGTATAATCTCAATCCTTTCTAAACCTTTGATGAGAGCATGATCGATTGTCTTATCCACGATGGGGAGGGCTTCATCAATAGTCATTCCAATAACATTGATTTTTTGAGAGACATCTTCCTCCAGAATAGACACACTATAGTGATCCTTTGCTGAGAACTGCTTTTCAGCTGAAATGGATTTGCGTTCACACACTTCTTTCTCTTTAATGTACTCTATAGCATCAAAACGAGTCTTAATCTTTATTTCTCCAACCAGAATCTCAGCCTTCTTTATAGTAGGGTCTGCGTTTAGCACTACGCCTTCTTGGTTGAAATGTAGTAATTTTACAGTCTGACCTACTTTTAGTTCTTCAATAGGTTTTCTCTGTTCCGCGGGTAGGTGAAGGTGCGCCTCCCATTCTTTCTTGATTTCTCGAAGGGCTTTATGAGCTTCCTTAGCACGAGGGTGATCTTTTCGCTTAGCTTCATTGACAATTTTTTCTAATCTAGATTCGGCTTCCCTTAGGTGTTGTTTTAATTTATTTTCGTACTTATTGAGTAATTTCACTTTTTTGGCTTTAATGGTTTTTAGAAGAGATTCTACAAAGTTTTCATGGACTGATACCTTTTCTCTCAACTTTGTTATTTCATTTTTCTTTTGTGCTACCTCTCTTTGACTTTGCTCTAGACCTTTGATTAAGTCTAAGATCTGCTTGTCCTTTTCTTCAAGATAGTTACCAGCGTTGTGTAGGATATCGTCAGACATCCCGAGATTTCTCGCAATAGCCAAAGCATTGCTCAAACCCGGCATCCCATAAACCAGATTGTAGGTGGGTTTCAAGGTGATAGGATCAAATTCTACTGAAACATTTTCCACATCTTTATGTAAATAGGCATATGTTTTAAGGAGTGTCAGGTGGGTAGTGATAGTGGTACATGAATTTTTCTCCCTTAAATAGTCTAAAATAGCCAACCCAAGGGCTGCCCCTTCCGAGGGATCCGTACCAGAGCCTAACTCATCTATTAAAACGAGTGATTTGTCATCAGCTTCTTTTAAGATTTGATCGAGGCGGCTGATATGGGCAGAGAAAGTACTCAAGTTTTCTTCTATGTTTTGTTCATCACCAATATCAGCGAAGATGGGGTGAAATACGCTGAGAGTACTTCCTTCTTCCGCTGGGATATGTATGCCTGCCTGAGCCATTAGTGACAAAATACCTAATGTCTTTAAGGTGACTGTCTTACCACCTGCATTTGCCCCGGTAATGATCAATGTGTTGATTCCCTTATCCATATGGAGAGTAATTGGCACAACCTGGGGTGCATCGAATACCCAGCGTCCCTCTTCTTCTGAGTTTTCCTTTAATGCTTCTTCTGGGGATCTTGTGGATGAAGGAGGCGTTTCAAAATGGGCTAGCAGGATAGGATGCTTGCAGGCATTGAGTCTAATGCAGCCATCTTCATTCAGGATAGGCTCGCAGGCATTGAGTGCTATGCTGAATTTTGCTTTAGCATAAATGAGGTCAAATTTTTCTAGAAGGGAGAGATTAAATAGTATTTCTGCCTTACTTTTTCTCACTTGTTTTGTGAGGCTAATCAAGATCCTTATTTCTTCATGGATTTCTTCCTTCTGGATGATTTGCAATTCATTGTTGATATTAACTACAGAGAGAGGTTCAATGAAATAGGTTGCCCTACTATGTGATTGATCGTGGACTACTCCTGGGAGATATCCTTTGTAGTCAATTTTAACGGGAAGAACGTATCTTCCATTTCTGATGGTGATAAGTTGTTCTTGAAAGATAAAACTGAGGTTTTCCCTAAAGAGCAGCTCCTCTAAAATATTTTTAATGTGGAGCTTAAGGTGCTTAATCTTTTGACGTAGAGTTTGCAGTTCTTGGCTCGCCGTGTCAAGAATTTCATCTTGGTTTCCAATTGCCCCTTTTATGGTTTCTTCCAGCTCTTTGAGAGTAATAATTTTACTGGTAATATTCTTTAGTGATGAATATTTGGAACCAATAGTTTTAAAAAAGTTTTTAATCTTTCTCCCTGTTTCTAAGGTAGTGCGTATTTCTTGCAATTGTTGGGGTTCTAGGTAAAATCCTTCCACTCTGGTTCGATTTACCAAGTCTTCTATATCCTTGATGCCGTGAATGGGAATTTCATCATAGGTATTCAGCACTTCCTTCATTTCTGTAACTTCAGCGAGAAGTCTTTTTATTTCTTGGGTGTTATGTAAAGGGGTGAGTTGTTCACAGAGTCTCGTGCCCTGAGGAGAAGTAACATAGTGCTTCAAGAAGGTGAGGATCTTGTCAAATTCTAGGACAGTGAGTGTGTGTGTATCCATCCTTTATTTTGTGAGTTACTTTAATTGTTTTTAATTATTATTTTACTATAGTTTTCACAATTATACAAGATCTTTGCATTTACTAGTAAGACTTATAGGGATAAAGTACAGTTTTATTTGAGAAAGATGAGGTGTTTTCAATAAGAGCCAAATTTTTTTGGAGATGGGGAGGGTATTATCTCTTGAGGACAATAGAATTGTGGTAAGAAGCTAAAAGGCTATGACACGATAGCACAACCTTCTTTTCTCCTTTTTACAAGGGCTAATTCCCGGGGGAAGGATCTCATTGCCATAAGTTTCTGCATGATGTCGGGTCTTTCATCTTGTATCCTCGGTAAGAGACCTGAAAATGTCCTTCCAATTGTCCCAAAGATCGTATAGGCATTCATAGTAGCGGGGAGTGGTTCCGGAACCAGGCTGACTAAATAATCAATGTCTTCTGCTGAGAGATAGTCCTTGAAGTCTGCACCCCCACTTGAAGCCAGTCTTTTACCGCGAGGTTGGTAGTAGTATTTATCATACCACTCAAGAAAAGGGGAAATACCTTCCTTATTAATTTGCCCTTTGATGAGAGCCTCAGTTACCGCATTGGCTGCACGCCATCCTAGCGCCATAGCAGCTGTATTACCAGTTTCCTGCATCCAGGTAGCGTCTCCCACTAGCAGAACGTTGTCTTTAAAGGGTACAGGGATGGGCGATGCAATATTAGATGCACAGCTTGTTCGATGATCAATTTCTTTAGCGTTTTTAAACCAGGTCGCATAGGGTTCAGAACTTAAAAAGCGGTCTATTTCTTCATCAAGCTTATCATTAACATTATAGCTTGCTGCCGCTATATGAAAGTGACCCTCGGTTAATTCTGGTGATAAGGAAATGCTGAACTTCCATCCCATGCAAAACATTAAGACATCTGAATCAGGGATTTCAACTCCCTCATAGGTCCTTGCCATATCCCTATAGGTTCCAAGAAAGATCCTCTCTTTGTTAAAACCTAATTCTCGGGCAATTCTGGAATTAACCCCGTCTGCTGCGATTACAAATTTCCCTTGGTATTCATTGCCCCAGTTGTCTGAAAGTATCACGCAATCAGGCTCTTTCCTGATATGATTTACATTGGTATTGGTAAAAACCTCCACACCGTTTGACCTGGCTTCATCAACTATAATCTGCATCCAATATCCTTTATCAATCATCAGTGCTACGGGAGGAGTTCCTTCAGCTTTTGCCTTTTTAACATCACCGAGCTGAAAGCGATTTCCACAGGGTGATAAAATATGAAATCCGTAGATATTGCGTGTAGGACCGTCATATTTAACAGAAAACCCATTGTGAGGAAACACAAACCTTTTGTTTCTTCTGTTGTAAGTGAGGTATTCCCCGAAGCTCTCTTCATTAATACCGATAATCATGGTGCAGATTCTGCGAATGGTTCTAATGTCTGTTTTTCTCTCTAAGAGAGCTGCCTTAAGTCCATTTTCTCCTGCAACTTTTGCAGCCATAGCACCTGCGGGACCAGTACCGACAATAATCAGATCATATAATTCTGTCATAGTGAACCTCACCTCATCTTTCAAGTTATTTATGCCTGTGCTACCTCATGTGGTGCTCCCAGGGGACAGACCTTGGTACAGATTAAACATTCCATGCAGATATCGTTGTCTATGATCACTTCATCGTCAATCACATTAATGGCTGAAACTGGGCAGTGGTCAACACAGCCACAGCACCCCGAACATTTTTCTTTATCAATCTCAATCAATGAAATTCCTCCCCTACCCAAGTGGGTATAGATTTTTAATGCTTACACTGTTCACAGATATCAAAAAAGTCCTTGGGAAGTAGCTGCCCCTTATTCAAATAGTCCATAGGTGAAGGAGGAGGGAAGGGATTACCACAGAGTTTGCACTTTTTCCACTTGATTCTTGCATTCCAGTTATGGATAATTCGGACAGGGCCAACCTCCTCCTTCCCTCCAGGATAATAGGTCTTGGCATCTTCACTGTCTTTCATGGTGATACACTGTGCAGGACAGATTTCCACGCACGCCCCACAGCCGATGCAATCCTTGGCAGATCTAAAAAATGGTGCTGAGACAAGTTTGTGAATCCCATGACTGCTAAAGGTGATTGCGTGAGCTCCAATATACTCGCTGCACACATGAACACACAATCCGCAGAGGATACATTTTTCATTTTCCAATGTGAATCGAGGAAAATCAATACCCATCTCATCTGCCAGCTCTCTGATAATTTTTACATTAGGTGATCTGGCAGCCAAAAGTTCTATGATCGTTTTTCGAATAGAAATAATATTTTCTGTTTTGGTTTCTACCTTAAGACCTTCTTCCACTAAATAGTTGCAGGAAGTGACAACCCTGGTTCTGCCATTTTTAGTGATTTCAACTATACAGAGTCTACAGTTGCCCAAGGGACTTAACCCCTCATGAGCGCATAGGGTAGGAATCTCAATCCCATTTTCTCTTGCCGCTTTTAGAATGGTAGTACCTTTAGCAGCCTTTATATTGTTTCCATCTATTATTAAATCAATCATCCTATTTTACCTAAAGGATTTAAGGTTTATCCCGTTAGAGAAAAGCTCTCCCATTTAAAGTGGTATTTACCCTGTTAAATACCTGTTGCGAAATGATCTGGCTCGAAGAGTACATAAGGGACAAATACGGACAATATATATAAAAACCAGCTTTTTATTTAATGGGGTAAAAAAAAGTTAAGAAAGTTTGACCAGAGTTTGAAGCTTTGTCTAAACTTTCTAACAGGATTTACAGAGCGCATCGTTTAGCAGGGCATACTTGCCGCTCAATGTGAGTTTGATATTCTTCTCTAAAATGACGCAAGGTTGAACGCACAATGGTGGGTGCAGATTTACCCAGATCACAGAGAGAGGCTTGGGAAAGACAGTCTGAAAGCTGCTGGAGCAGGTTAAGATCTTCTTCTTTGCCGATCCCAATGCAAATACCATCCAAAATCTCCCGCATTCTCCTCATGCCCTCTCTGCAGGGAACGCATCTCCCACACGATTCTTCTTCTAGAAAGGTGGTGAAATATTTAGCTATCTCGACCATACAGGTTTTGTCATCCATTACAATCATGCCGCCGGAGCCAAGGAGTGAACCCACCTTGCGTAATTCATCAAAATCAAGTGGCAAATCAACAAGTGCTGCAGGAAGTACGCCTGCAGGTGGACCGCCAACCTGAATCGCTTTTAGTTTACTCCCCTTAGGTACGCCTCCTCCCAGGTGAGTGATAATATCTTTTAAGGTAGTTCCCATAGGCACTTCCATTAAACAGGATCGATTGATGTTACCGGAGAGTGAAATGACCTTGGTTCCCTTACTCCCTTTGGTGCCAATTTTTGAGTACCAATTGGCGCCCCTTAAGATGATAGGAGGGACATTACACCAGGTCTCAACATTATTTAGATTGGTGGGGCTGTCCCAAAGGCCTTTTTCTGCAGTGTGGATGTATTTGGGTCTGGGTTCACCGGCTCTGCCTTCAAGACTTGCCATCAGTGCAGTTGATTCTCCACAGACATACCCCCCCGCACCTTCTTTTAAGCTAATGGAGAAATTAAAACCGCTGTTGAGGATATTTTCACCTAAGAATCCATACGCAGTAGCCTGATTAATTGCATTTTGTAACTTCTCTTTAGCTGATGAATTTCCATAGTGAAGGTAGATATATCCTTCTTGAGCGCCTATAGCATATCCCCCGATAATTAGTCCTTCTAGAATGTTATGGGGGTCTGATGCGATGAGGTTTTTATGCATCCCGATACCTGGGTCTCCTTCGCTACAGTTGCAGAGAACGTATTTTTCCTTTCCTTTGGCCTCACGGCAGGTTTTCCATTTAAGACCGGTGGGAAAACCACCACCACCTCTTCCTCTGAGACCAGATTTGGTAATCTCTTCGATAATCTTATCAGGGGTCATTTTGGTGAGTGCCTTATAGAGAGCCGCATATCCACCTCTGGCGCAATACTCTTCTATAGCTTCCGGGTTGATAAGACCGGCGTTTCTTAAGGTGATTCTTAGTTGTGGGTGGAAAAACTTAAAGTCTTTTAAGGAAGGTATTTTTTTTAAGTCTGGTGGCGTCTTAGATGCATATCTAAAGGTTTTGCCGTTACTTATGAGATCTTCCTCGTGAGTTCGGTAGAGGAGGTGTGTTTTGAGTGCTCTACCTTTGGTAATAGCTTTAACTAAGGAAGACACTTTATCAAATGTGATGCGTCCATAGGTGAGCTTAGGTTTTTCAGGGGCAATTACCTCTACAATCGGTTCTTCATAGCAGATACCGATGCATCCTACAGCAACAACGGTGGCATCAACCTTTTGCTGCTGCAGCTCTTTTTTTAATGCTTCAATGACTTCTTGTGCTCCTTTGGAAAGAGCACAGGGTGCGGTTCCTACCTGTATCCTGATAGTTCGAGGGCGAAGTAGTTTCTCTCCTTCACTTTTTAGTTTATTTAAATCACGAATACTCTTTACTTTCATGTTATTTTTCACCTTTAAGTTTTATGATGGTGCTTATTGCAGAAGCCTTATCAAGAAATTTTCCATCAATTTCAACTACTGGTGCTGCATTACAGCAGCCCACACACCGCACCTTTTCTAAATAGAAATGCTTATCTTCTCCGTTTTTATCTACTTCTTCTTTAATCTCTTTTAATGCGTGATCGGAGTGCTTAAGAAAACAGGTAGTACCCTGACAGATTTTTATGGTATGCTTTCCTCTAGGTTCTAAGCTAAAAGCCTTGTCAAAATAGGTAATTAATCTAAATATTTCTCCTAGAGGTATATGCAATCTGTTGCTGAGATAGCTCAGAGCTTCTTCTGGTAAATAACCTTCTTGTCCCTGGATATCATGCAAAATAGAGATGAGTGACCCTTTTTCGGCTTGATGGTTTTCTATAATCTCATCCACCTTTTTCATATTCATTGATTACTCCCAAAATGGGCTTGTGTACGTAATTAATTTAATTGTTAAATGCCAACAATCCTGTCCAAAATACAGTTAAATTGCCATTTGGAGCAAGCTAAATCATTGATTTTTCATGATAGTTAGTGTTTGCGGAAAAATATATCTCAAAA